>ERZ1049444.396-NODE-396-length-42885-cov-8.841630_pt1 | contig 42885 bp, 37 predicted proteins | sample MGYA00383101_ERZ1049444 | MGnify/ENA primary metagenome ERZ1049444 (study PRJEB29581, sample SAMEA5548371) | metagenome | biome: marine; feature: coastal; material: water | depth 50 m | study: Short-term variability in the microbial, nano- and picoplankton... | reverse complement strand
ATTTTTTTCAAACCAATCAGTGCGCACCAAGTCGCCCAATCGTTCAACGCCGGCTTCGATCAAGTCCTGATCTTTTGACTCCGCAGCGACCCATTGTTCGTTCGCCACAGCGCCGTAGCGCTCATTCGCTTCGTTGACGAGGTGCTCAGAGCGGCGTAAATCACCTTCAAGCCCTTCATAGGCTCCTTCAGATTCCTTCACATCGCGTCGCATTGTGGTTGAATCAAGTCGATCATTTTGCTTTCCACCCGTGAACCCCTTCTCATCTTGGCCCCGGATGCTGCCGGTCATTTTCTCGACTTGCACGTCGTTGAACGTTCCGGTTTCTGCTGCGAGCACGAGTTTCTGACGAACAGACCCCCCCTCGAGCAGTTCCGGAAGAATGCCGAGCTGTTCCAGCATGGTTTCCTCTCGGGCCCATGACTGGCGGACATGGGACCGGTAGATGAGGCTCAGTGAGAGGCAACAGACTGCGAATAGACCGCCAAGGAGCGGCACCGGTGATCCTTGACGCCACAACCAAAAGAGTGCTGCGCACTCGCTGAACACAATCAGTGCCGCCATCCGTAACCGTCGGCTGGCGGCGCCCTCCTCCTCATCGATGAACTGGAGATAGAGAGCAGCATCGTTTTGCATGCTTACACCATCACGAAAGTATTTTTTCAGCCTTTTCGCGAAGCAGTTCATCCGAGTCAGCCTCAGTCGACCAACCCAAATCGTTCAAAGCTTGCAACTTGCTTGCCGCAATGCTGTTCGACATACGTTCGAAAGCAAATTGAATCAAGAGGACAAAGACAAGGCTTGCTGCGACACCAAATTGCCACTGCGTGAACCAAGTCACAGCCACGGAAACAATCACACCTTGGCCAATTGCCAGCCAAAGGCGTTGTTTAATCCGCACTGCCGAATCCAGACTGTCCAGAAGCCTTTGAGCCCCTTCCTTCTTTGTCGCCATGGTCTTTCCACCGTTGTTCCATTCGTCAAGATGCCGGAGTTAATCAAAGAGGTCGGCAAGGTACTGGGCGTGATTGCGTTGTTTCGCTTGGGAACGGTTGGCGGGATTCCTCCCGCCGATTGCGGGGGCATCTTGAACCAAAACACTGTCTTGGAGCATTAATTTTTGGCGTGGCTCCATTGCTAATTTTTGGACCACGTCAGCAAGGGTGAGTTGGATCCTTGATGTCTGATCGGACTGCATGACCAACAACCGTTCCAAACTATCGAGCAAGGCCTCATTTCGGTCACTACGTGCTTCGATGGCTTGCGATTGTGCATTCATGGCCTGCTCTTGACGGCTGAGCAATTCTCTTGCAGCTGGGCTTCCAACGGCATCCCGCCGATTTATTTCCTCCATCGCTGTGTGCAATTCATGGTTTGTTTTTTGAAGATGGAATTGAAGTTCTTCAATGTGCAACGAAGAGCGGTGAAGATGCTGTTTGAGCCCCCTGCTTTGTTCCATCAATCGATGCTGTCGGGATCGATTTTGAGCAGATTCAACCAAAAATGCTACCGCAACAGCACCGCCAAGGGCAAGCTCAGGACCAGTTCTTAATTCCATTAATATCACCCAAGTCAAGGTTCCAAACACAAACGAACGCACAATTCCCATACATAGAAGATAGGATTGCACGGTATAACCAATTGTTGCTTGGGGGCCCACGGAGCCCACTCTGAGGGGGTTTCAAATCTTCAAGCAATGGCAATAAAACAGTCGTCATCAATCTCAATTAAACCGCCAATTGCAAGGAGGTGATCGATGGCTTCATCGATTTCTTCAGGCATGACGCCATGTTCGTTCATGCCGTTGAAAATCACTTCAAGGGTCGCAAATGGTTCACCTTTCCCAATTTCAGCCTCGACGACAACAAGCAACATTTGGCACGCCAAAGCAAGAAGCGGATCGTCACCTTCGTCGTCAGGAAGCAAATCGAGGAAGCTGGCTGCAGGATGCATGAGTTCGTTGTTGCCTGTGGCCTTGAGAGGTGGCTGTTCTGGCGTCGTAGCACGGTGCCCGAGTCCTTTCATCGCCTTGTCGATATCGAGGTTGAAGCAATCGAAGATGTTTCGTTGCTTCGGGTCGGCTGCAGGTTCTTGCTCAGGTTCCATCTGGCGGGCAATTTGCTCCAATCGGTGAAGGCGCTGTTCAACGACGATGCGTTCCCGCGCAAGATCGATTGCAGCCAAATCCAGCGCCATGTTGGCTTGCTCGATGAGCCACGCATCAAGATTCCAATGAGGGTCAACGCTCATCATGATTTCAGCAAGTCGTTGCACCTCTTTGGGCAGTGACCCCAGACGAACATGGGCTTCTGAGACCTCGTTCTGCTTGTCGCTCATGTTCTTCACTCTCCTACATGACGGCCTATGAAGCCTTTCTCCACATCACCAACCATTGTTTCCATTCCCCAACCCTTTGACTGCATGCATACAGTCGTCGGCGATCACTTCCAATGGACGCCAACCTCAATGCTTCGCCACAACATGCCTGCTCAGCATTCCCATTTCCATAGCCATTCTGGAGAAAGGGGCGCGTTCATGTAGGGGTTGCCCTTGCGAGAGGCATGGGAAATTATCGGATTGGGGTTCTTCCCGGCGACGGCACAGGGCGAGAAGTGGCACTAGAGGCCCAACGAATTCTCAACGCAATCGAAGCGAACACGAATCATGGGTTTGAACAAACCGTCATTGATTGTGGCGGCAAGCACTACCTCGACACAGGTGAAGAATGGGCAGAAGGCTCGTTTGAATTCTGTCGAGATGAAGCAGATGCAATCTATCTCGGGGCCATTGGGCACCCGGGCGCACTGCTTCCTAACGGCGATCTTGCTGGCGGTTCTGTCATTCTTGGAATGCGCAGCGGCTTGGATTTGTACGCAAATCTCCGCCCAATCAAACTCTACGAAGGCGTTCCACACAAGGTACACGGACGGTTCACTCAAATCTGGCAACCAGGCATGGTCGACATGACTGTCTTGCGTGAAAACACGGAAGGATTGTACCATTCTCTGCTTCGACGAAGCGCCGACCGAGCGCAAGGCCGAGATCCCTATGAACCACCATCGATGGAATTCCCCGGCCTCAAAGGCGAAGTTGCCTATGACCCTCGTCCGATTTCGGAAGGTGGAAGCGAGCGCTTGATTCGCATGGGCTTTGATGTGGCCGAAACACGCAATGGAGCGCCTGTTGATGGCGTGAAGCGAGTGTCATGCATTGACAAATCCAACGTCACCCGTGGCTGCCAACTGTTCCGAAGAACATTCGACAAGGTTGCAGAACAGTATCCGGGTACAGAGAAAGATTACGGTTACATTGACGCTTTCATGCAATGGCTCACTCGCTCGCCAGAGTCCTACGACGTTGTTGTCACCTCGAACATGTTTGGCGATATTGCCACTGATCTAGGTGCAGTTCTCCAAGGCGGCATGGGCATGGCTGCATCCGGAAACATCGGCGACGACCATGCATTCTTTGAACCAGTTCACGGCTCGGCTCCAAAATACGCAGGCATGAACAAGGTCAATCCAATTGCAACCATCAACTCGATTCAACTCATGATGGATTGGCTCGGTCGAAAGCACGGTGAGGAAGAACTCGTTCAAATCGGTCGACTGATCGATGAAAGCGTAGCCGACCACTTGCGAGACGGCAAAGGCCTCACCTACGATTTGGGTGGCGATGCTTCGTGCTCCGCCGTCGGTGAAAGCATCAGCTCCCGATTGGTTGCAAAACTCTCAGAAGAATTCTGAAGCACACGCTTGCCATCACGGCGAAGTGAATTTTGTTGCAATGTGCTGCAAAGCATCGGCAAGCACCTCGTCATTGTTGAACGCCTCATCTACGGCGCTGTTTTCGATGTTTGCCAACATGTTTTGCACCACCCGGGTTAACTCGTCAACAATGGTGATGCTCCCCATTTTAGCGGAGCGGGACAGTGGATTCAAATCAATCACGATGACGGTTTTGCCCATGGCTACAAGCGCTTCACATCGATCGCCGTCTTCCAAGGGCACCATGATTACATCTGAATCGATGATGCCTTCCTTGGTGCAATTTGCGCGTGGCCCTTCCAGACCCGGGATGCGAGCATTTGGTTCCGCTCCAAGGATTTGAACCTCGAGCTGATGTTTTTCTTTGATGGCCTCAAGCCGTCCAATCAATGCAGTCATTCGCTCCGGAGTACGGTAGAAAATATTGATTTCAACTGGGCACGACAAGCGTTCAGCAAGCATGAGCAGCGATTCTCCTGCAAGCGCAACAGCGTTCCCATTCAAACTGATGACAGGACGCTGGGCCTTTCTGAGTGCAGCGAGCGCTTGAACCGTTGCCATGTGAGCGCTTGGAATGGTGCGTTCGCCAAGCAAGTAATCGTAGGCCTCGCCCCGACCATGAGCAATCATTGCACTGCCAGCGAGCAACCCATCTTTTTCAGCCTGCTCAAGGCGATGGCGAAGAAGAAGCGACTGGTACCGCGGATGGCTTGGGTCTGCAGCAAAATCACTCATCGTTTCACCCCGGTTAAACGCCGGACATCAGCATTGACATGTCGAGCGGCGCAACCCCTCGATTGATGGCGCTCGTTGAAAGCACATCGAGGCCACATTCGTGCCACTGTTCGAGGTGATCGAATTCAATTCCACCACTTGCCTCAAGCACAACATGTTCCCGCAACCCCATCTCGGTGAGTTCGCCTGCAACTTCCTTGCAACGTTCTGGGCCAAAATTATCGAGCATGATGACGAGTTTCTTGACACCCTCTTCACGCCGTTGGGCCCACATTGCAGCAGCAATGATTGCTTCTTTGTTTTCTCGAACTTCGATTTCAAGGAAGGCGCCACATGTCGAAGGGTCCACTTCTTGGAGGTAACTTGCAATGCGATTCGCGTGACCATCCACGTCCTGGAGCATCGATGCAAGGTCGTTTTCTTTGATCATTGTCGCATCACTTCGATTCAATCGGTGCGTCAGCCCACCGCCAAGGTGCACTGCCCACTTGTCCATCAGTCCCCAGATTGTTTTGCGGGTGCATGCGATTTGGCCGGGCGCTATTGCAGACCAGCGTTTTGCTTCGGTAGCAATGCCTGAAAGTTGGCCGAGGATATTGAGGATGCTTCGCTCCATGGCTAACACCGCTTCCTTATTTCCGGTGAGGGTCGCAATCTCGTCGCCTTTAGAGACCTTTTTCCCATCGCCCGCCCACCATGTAATCTTCAGGGAAGGTGCCCAAATTTGCAACATGTGGTCAATCGGAGAAGTTCCTACAATGATGCCATCTGCCCGAGCCACAATGGTTGCTTCAACAGGGTCGCTACCGCCCATGAAAGGCATATCGATTCCATCATCAGAGAGGACAGCGCCAACCCATCGATCGAAACTTCCGAGCAACATCCTCGTCGGGCCATCCTCCGCAGACCACAAGGCGTGTCCGCGGTCGTGAGGGGGTCTGGATGCTTCGGCCACACTCTGTGCGGGGGGTTCGTTGACTTCAAACCCGTTGCTGGCTGTGGCGATGAGCGATGCAGTACAAGTTTTGATAAGGACACTGGAGGAATTTGTACCATGGAAGTAGAGGGCCATTCATCGCTCGATGAGGCCAAGTTGCGTTCACATGTGATGGAGAGTCCTGTGGTCCACATCTACGGCGCAGGGCTCAATCCTGATCGTCCAGCTCACAAGTCAGTGGGGGAATTGAAGGCAAAAGGATGGGCATGTGCACCAATCCATCCACGAGATGCTGGAGCCACCATCGAGGGCTTTCCCATTCGACCGTTTCTTGACGATGGGCTCACACCGCGGGTGGTCGTTTTGTTTCTCGCACCTGAACTCGCTCGAAGTGTCGTTCGTGATCTCATCGTGCGACTGGACCATGATGAGTTTCCACTCATCTGGTTTCAACGAGGGGCCGAGGATGACCAATCAATCGAAGCCTTGGAAGCCATGAATGCCTCATATGTGGCCAATGACTGCATTGTCGAATACACTGCACGCAACAAATTTTCTTGCGCTATCGAAGCGTTGCCTCAAACCTTCTGCCTTCAAACCGCCTCAGAGGATGGCGACGGGTGTTCTGTATGGACGGTTCATAGCAGCCAGGACGCTCGACTGTCACCTCCAAAACATGCCCTCGAATGGGTAGGTTCACTGGACGATCTCGCATCTTCGCAACACACCATCCCTCGCTACATCCGCTCGTTGCAAATTGAAGATGAAAGCACCTACGCACTCGCCGAACGTCTGACAAAACCTGAGCCATAACAGAGGTAGCGTTATGACGGACTGGAACAAGGAGAAGTCAATGCGCGCCGTGGTGATGTGCTCCATTTTACTCGCCGCATTGCTGGTCCCGATTGCGGGGGCTGCAGCGAGCCAAACTGGGGAAGTTGATTCGCAGTGGGCGCCGCTTTCAGATTCAACACATCATCCAATCATTGATGCCTATTCCTCATCCGTTCGAGCATCCATTGCCTTTCACAGTGATGTTTCACAGTACACCGATGAGCAACTGACCTCCGCTGATGAATGGGTCGTGTTCTCTAAGCATCCCCTCGGCACCTCTGCAGAGGCCCTCCTTGGCGCACAAGTTGTCCCACTCGAAGCATCCGAAGCCGCCTCCACACTGGCCAACTGGCAAGCATCCGGGTTGATTGAGGCAGCTTATCCGTTAATCGAGCGAACAATGGAACCAAGATGGACGCCAAACGATGCTAAATTCAACGAACAATGGCACCTGGTCAACACCGGGCAGACCGGCGGAATAAGTGGCGAGGATGTCAACATCACCGGTGCATGGAATTCCTACAAGGGCGCAGGTGTCGTCATTGGCATTGTCGATGATGGGCTTGATTGGAACCACCCTGACATCTTCACAGATTACGATTCAAGCCTTGATTATGACTTTTGTAACAACGATGGTGATCCAACACCCACCTCGAACAACGCTCACGGAACAGCAGCAGGCGGCGTTGCAGCAGCGACAGGCAACAATGGGATTGGCGTCACAGGTGCAGCGCCCGAGGCCACCCTTGTGGGGCTCCAACTCATTTCATGCAGCACCACAGATGTTCGAGAATCAAACACCTTGGGCCACGAACGTCAATCGATTGACATCTATTCCAACTCGTGGGGCCCAAGTGACAACGGAGAAACGCTCTCCGGCCCGGGCCCATTGATGCTTGCAGCACTCGAAGCCGACGCCCTCCAAGGTCGAAACGGCAACGGGAACATCATCACATGGGCTGCAGGAAACGGGCTCGATGACAACGACAATTCAAACTACGATGGCTATGCAAATTTGAGGTACACCATTGCAGTCACTGCAGTCGACCACAAAGGACGTCAGTCGTACTACGCTGAGCCAGGCGCCAACATCCTCGTAGCCTCTCCCTCAAACGGTGATGGAGAAAGCATCACGACCACAGATATCGAAGGGTCTGGAGGCTACTCAAACAGCGATTACACCAGCACTTTTGGGGGAACTTCTTCCGCCACCCCTTTGGTATCCGGAATTATCGCTTTGATGTTCGAAGCAAATGCCAACCTCACATGGCGCGATGTCCAACACATTCTTGTCGAAACATCGCGCAAAAACAATGCAAACGACCCCTCTTGGTCCACAAATGGCGCAGGTCATCTTGTCAGCCACAAGTACGGCTATGGCGTGATTGATGCGGGCGCAGCAGTAGCAGCTTCTGTAAATTGGACCACAGCGGAGGAAGAAATTTCATTCACCTCAGGTACGATTCAAACAGATCTCGATATTCCTGACAACACTGGAGAAATCGTGTATTCGAACACCACGGTGACAGATGCGATTCAGATTGAGAACATCGACGTGATCGTCGATTTGCCACACACCTTCCGCGGCGATATGAACCTCACATTGACAAGCCCCTCGGGAACGAGAAGCATCCTGGCAGAGAAGCACAGTGACGGTGGGAACAATTTCAACAATTGGCGCTTCGGCACCGTCCACCACTGGGGCGAAGACAGCCGGGGTGAGTGGACGCTTTCTTTGGAAGATCAAGGCAATGGCGACTCTGGAACGCTCGATGATTGGGAACTGATCATTTACGGAACCCAAATGGTGCTCGATTCGGATGGCGACAACCTCACCGATACCAACGAAACGGACATCTACGGCACGGACCCAAACGACATCGATACAGATGACGACAACTTAGACGATGGCTTGGAAGTCCTCATCTATGGTACCGACCCGCTTTCAACAGACACTGACATGGACGGGCTTGATGACGGGATCGAAGTCCTGGTTAACGGAACAGATCCGCTTGACAGTGACACAGATGACGACTTGTTGAGCGACGGTGATGAAGTCAACATCTATGGCACGAACCCATTGGTTTTCGATGCGGATGCTGACGGAGACGGGTTTTATTGGTTCCAAGACTGCAACGACTCAGATCCATTTGTTTCACCAGATGCCATCGAAGTTTTGAACGGAATTGATGATGACTGCAATGGTTCATGGGATGAAGGTTTCAACCTCACTGACGCCGACTCCGATGGGCTGTATGATTTCGAAGAGTACCATGAATATGGGACAGATTGGCAAAATCAAGACACCGATTTCGACGGTCTTGAGGATGGCACGGAAGTGTTCATCCACGAAACAGATCCTCTCGTCAAAGACAACGATACAGACCAAGATGGGTTCTATTGGTTCCAAGATTGCAATGACACCAATGCTTCGCTGAACCCTTCCATGGCAGAATCTTTGGATGGAATCGATAACAACTGCAATGATGAAATCGATGAAGATTTCATCGGCACAGACGCTGACCTTGATGGGCTGCTTGATATGGATGAGTACCTCGTTCACGGAACCAACCCATTCGACCCGGATTCCGATGGTGACGGGTTACTCGATGGCATTGAACTGTTCTCAACCAACACAGATCCACTCTTCGCTGACCTCGATAACGACGCAGATGGTTACCGCTGGTTCAATGACTGCGACGATAATGATAGCATGATTTCTCCCGGTGCGGTTGAACGCTGGAACGGTCTTGATGACGACTGTGATGGGCAACTCGACAATGGCGTCGAACGCTCAGGTTCGGTGTCTGCCTCTCCACAAGTGAGGAGCCTAACGCTCAACGCCACGAACGATTCGCTCCAACTCTCTCTTTCCCTCGCATTGGATGAAACGAGCCTCGCACGCCTCAATCTGACCGTACAGTGGTTTAGAAATGACACCTTGATTGGTACGGGGCTCACCTTTGAGGAACTTGCATTCAATTGCTCCGCCCCCCGTTCGAATTTTGCCCAGTATCTATGTGACACCAACGGAACGGTCGGTCCAGAGATGATCACGGCCACCCTCATCGAAGATGGAGGGCAAGTCGAGGTCACGTGGGCCATCACCTACCTTGTATGGAATCCACCACCACCCGTTGACAACGATGAGACCAACGCCTCGGATGAGAGTGATTTCATGGCCACGCTCGAATCAAACACATCGCTTGTCATTTCAGCGATTGTCTTCACATTCGCCTTGCTTGCTTTCCTGTTCACTCGGCGCCCTCGAAGGCCTTCCCAACAGAAAGCAAGCGCCTTCGCGCAAGCACCTCAGGCGTATAACCCGCCGCAGTTCGCAAACGTCCCATCAGCACCAGATCTTGGTGCTTTACCGCCTTATGACCCTCGCCGTTAAGCGCCCGTAGGTTGTTGAATGAGGCTCCATCCGAGCAAGCGGCCTTCATTGGTGTCGGCCAAGAGGTTGAGCTGGTTGCTCCACCCATCGTTGCCATCCCAAGACCTTGCCATGTCAACAGAAACAGCGCCATCAGCGTCGCTCGCTAAACTCGAGAGAATCGAATTCCATTCACCGCCGGGAACGACAACCAGGTAACCAGTTTGAACATCTTGTTGATACGCACCTTCTGCGGTAAAGAAGAGATCGTTCCCACTAAGTTGGCCATACAGCGTTGTGTCAGCGAGTCGCTGTTCCATCTGTGAGAGGTTGAGCGTTGAAGGAATGGCCTCGCGATTGAAGGCTACGCTGTCATCGTACACGCCCTTCTGATGGAATTCGCAGGCAGCGTCGCTTGGGGTGCCTGTAAGGTTGAAGTTCACCCATCCAGCGCTCTCGTCCGCTGCAACCCATGACATGTTCCACTCGCTTCCTTGTCCAAGCGCTTTGGTGGTTGCCCGCCAGATGTAGCCGTTGTCATCGAGAGCGTTGGTGGCTCCACTCGCTTCACCTTGGAAGTAATCGAAGCACTGGATGGCTTGCTCAAACGTGTGTGTGCGCATTTCACTGTCATCAGGCATGTGGAGGTCGTTTGCCCCCCATGATGTGAGTTCATCATCATCGACCTGCAGCTGGTTTGCTTGTGGCCTTGACGAGTATGAACGTGCCAAGTCGAGTTGCTTTTGCCCGCGTTCAATCGATGTTCGCTCGAAGATGTGATGCAATTCAAGTTCACCTTCTGGTAACACCAAATCATTGAGCAGTTGAGTGGTTGCCGAGCAATCCTGTTGACTTGTTTGTGAGCTGGATATCACGACATCCACTTTTTGCTTTGCTGCCCACGGGTTGCCTTCTTCAATCCACAACTCCATGGTTGCTGAGCCCAAGCAGTAGGTTCGAATGTCTTGGTGGGTTGCGATGACTTTCCATGCCGGGTTGCCTGAAAATTCGTCGATACCGATGACGCGCCATTCCCAACCATTGTTGCTGCCCGTTGCCCCGGTGTCGATGAGATCATTGCCGAGCAAATCGCCAACTTCGATTGGCTGGAGCATCATTGCGAGCCCAGGGGCCAAGGTATCCAAGCCGCCAAGCAGACCGCCAACCCCGTAACTCACCGTTGTGCCACGGTAGCGTCCAATTGGGTCGGGCAAATCAACTTCCCAATCCGCTTGTGTGGACAGGGTTGTTTGTTCTCGAAGTTCTGTGTACTGTTTTGTTTCAATCTGTGCACTTCCATCGGCACGAATGAACGTCGATGAACATCCGTTGAAGATGGGGTCAGTGAGGTGGCGTTTGACGGTGAAGGAATCCAAGGTGTTGCTGTTGATGCTTTCTACAGCCAGCCATTGACCCCCCATTCCGCCTTTGGCAATGACTGCACCAAGTCGATCTGTGGACCCCTCGGCATACAACTGATCTGTGCCACCTTCGGTGATTGACAGTTGTCCATCGCCTTCAAACAAAAGAGACAATTTGCATATTTCCTCGTCCGTTTCAAGTTGGTCCAACACCAGCTGTATGAATTCATCAGTGGCGAGGAATGTACCGTCTTTGACGGTGTACCTCATTTCATCCCCGTACCTCAATTGGTCCGCAGTGAATGGTTCCAACTGGCTGTTGATGTAGTAATACCCACCTGCTCCGAGAATGATCAGCGTGAGCAAGGCAGCAGCCACTTGAGGGCGTTTGACCAGGTCGAGCAGGGTCGCGGGCTGTGCAGCAGTTTTTGTTGACGTGACGACTTTCTTTTCTGTGATGGCAGGCGCCTCTTCGACCATGATTTCGGCGTCCATGATTTCCGCCTCAAGCACATCGTCTTCTGGCTCAGGCATCTTTGCCACCTCTTTCTCCGGTTCGACTTCCGGGGTGAGGGTGTCTTCATCTTCCATGGAGAGAACAACTTCGTCTTCTTCAGGTTCTTCAACCGATTTTTTTTCTTTAGTACTCGGCGCCGGATTTGGCAGGCCAACTTCTTCTTCGGTGAGCCCTGATTCAAGCAACCGTTCAACGAGGTCACTCTTTTTGCCGGAGGTTGGCAAGTCGTTGAGGATGCATAGCGCTTTCAGTTTTGCAACTGTTAACGTCGATGCAACATCATCGCTCATGCTTGAACCCCAACCTGTCCCTGTCGCCTATCCCTTTCAAGGATGGCGCTCCATGCATGGTCTCAGCGCCGAGTTTTGCGCCTGCACCATTTGTTCGTCAACCTTCGTGAGCCACATAGGTTCCGTCTTCGTTTTGGATGTAGACCGTTTGGTCATAGGAGCCATCGGCGAGTTTCTTGAAGAAGTATCCATTCTCTGCTGGTTCGAAGGTTGCCTCATCGACGGCTTCTGGAGAGGCATCGCTTGGCTCGTCGGACTGAGGCGGCCCGGATGGTCCTGCAGAACCAGGGGGTCCCGCGGGGCCATCTGCTCCGGGTGGCCCGGACGGACCAGCAGCGATTCGTTCGCTTGAAATGGAGGCGAGCACCTTGTTTTCAGTGGTTTCAAGATCCTCTTCAAGCATTTTCTTGACGGATTCGCCGTGCTTTTGAGCGCCCAAGAAGGCGAAGGCAGAGAGGCCGAGGCACACAAGCCCGAGGAGGCCAGCAATCACTTGGTTTGGATAGACCGCACCGTCGATGTTCATCTCTGTGCCAGCGGTTCCGACGTTGGCTCCATCGCTGTCTACGAATTGCACAATCACACAATATTGCCCTGCGTCTAATTTGAAATCAAAGGTGTACTCTCCACCTGCAACGGGTGTTTCATCGAGCAATTGGTATTGGTAACTGTGATCGGTCCCCTCGCGAGCAAGGGCGGTCTGGGAGCCAAGGTTTTGGGCGCAATCGTCTTCCTGCAGCGCATAAGCCGCTAGATGAACGTCCAATGCTGCTGGAGGGTTGATGACTTCAACATCGATTTTCAAGGGTACATCCATGAAATCTTCACCAGGCAAGGAAGGTCCCCAAACCAAGCCGATGTCTTTTTCTGCGGAGTTGGTGAACCCATCGTACGCTTCATCAAACGACATTGGCCAAAGGGCGAAACCGAACATTATTACTGCGATACCAAGCCACATGAAGACATTCCAGCGTGATTGCTTGAGTGCTTCTTGCCGTTGTTCCAACGTCATGACTTCAAGCACTTCATCTTGGTCTTCATCCACAGTTGGTTCAACCGCAGGAGCCTCAACTTGTTCTTCTGACATAAATCGCTCCATTCCGAGCGAGCACTTGAAAGGCGCGTTCCCTCGTCGTGCTGGTATGGACAAGGAAGGAGGGAACAGTCGCGACGCTGACGCGACCCGCTCTGACCTGCGTTTGGCCATTCTCTCACGTGGCCCCCGCCTCTACAGCACACGGCGGCTTGTCGAAGAAGCGCGAAAACGTGGCCTCGATCCATATGTTGCAGATCCGATGAAGTTCTCCCTGTTTGTCGCTGATGGGCGGATTGATGTGCTTCAAAATGGGGAGCCGTTCAATTTCGACGCCGTCATCCCACGAATTGGTCATTCCATCACCAAGCATGGGGTTGCAGTGCTTCGCCATCTTGAACAGTTGGGCATTTGGACGGCCAACAGTGGTGTTGGAATTTTACAGAGCAGGGATAAATTGCACGCTTCACAGATCCTGGCACGCAACCGATTGCCAGTTCCTCGAACCACCTATGTGCGCGACATCATCGATGTTGAAACAGCGGTTGATTTCGTTGGGGGTCTACCTGTGGTCATCAAAGTCACTCAGGGGACTCAAGGCCAGGGCGTGTTCTTGCGGCATACATTACGAGAATCGAAAAATTTGGTTCAGGGATTGTTGTTGACCGGTCGAGCCGTTCTGGTTCAGGAATACATCGCAGAATCCCACGGCAAGGACATTCGTGCCTTGGTTGTCGGCGATCGAGTTGTTGCAAGCATGCGACGAAAAGCCCGTGGGCGAGAATTCCGTTCGAATTACCACTTGAATGGGACCGTCGAAAAGGTCGACCTTCCCCCTGAGTACGAAGAAGCAGCATGCCGCGCAGCCCGGGTTTTAGGGCTCCATGTGGCAGGGGTTGACTTGCTTGAAGCAGAGGATGGACCGTTGGTGCTGGAGGTCAATTCATCACCAGGATTGGAAGGAATCGAGAAGGCCAGTGGTGTCAACGTAGCAGGCGCCATCATTGATTATGTCATGAATGAGACTGAATTTTCCGAAGTTGATCTCGATCAATTGCTTCGAACAGTGCCGGGTTCAGGCGTTCTTTCATTGCAAATCCGCAACCATCCAAATGTGGTTGGAAAACGTCTTGCGAGTCTGTTTAAATCGGGTGCTGAAATTCCGGTGTTCGCTCTTTCAAGAGACAATGCCCTCATTTGGAATCCGTCGGATGAAATTCAGTTGCGCTGGGACGACATCCTCGTATGCTACGGTGAGTTGACAAAATTGAGAGCCTCCCTCCGGCAGGCGATTTTGGATGTTCCGAGCGATGCTTTCACCGTCGAAGATCGCGAAGGTTCGAACGCTTGACGGCGCGTCCCCTCGCCGGAACAGGTGATGACGCCCTCCATTCCAACGCGCGGTGGTTTGATATGGGACCATACGGTACTGAACCTGCTCTTCGGAGCACGGGATGCACACCCGCTACGGCGGGAGGCGGTGAACGCCAATGGAAAAGCGGAGAACACACGAGCGGCAACGCAAGGCATTGAGGCCAAGCCAAAGAAGGCTTGATGCATCCAGTGTTGAACTTCCACCTCGTCTTGTTCACATGGCTGATCTTCCATGGGTTGCCTGCTATCGCCAAGCGTTGCGAGCTGAGAATAAATCCGAAAACACTCAGAAATCCTATGCAAGCGGCTTGAGGGCTCTTGTTGAAACAACCCTGCCGGGCGAGGATGTCCTTGATCAAGCAGGGTATGACTCGATGAGCGTTGAAACACTTGCCGAGCGAATGGAGCCACTCAACGGGCGCCTTGATCGCTGGACCCTTTCCCTTTCGGAACTCCGTCCAACCACCTACAACGCTCGGCTTGCAGCGGCTCGCCATTTGCTGAAATGGCTCGGCCATCGCTGGCCTGACCACCTTGTCAGAGCGCGCACCGGCCGTCGATTGCCCCGTACGCTGACCCGGCGGGAGATGTCGATGGTGCTCGAAGCGGCAGCAAACAGTGAGAATCCTGTTGCTTCCATCGTGGTCACCATGATGCTCGACACTGGGTTGCGCGTAAGCGAAGTGTGCAACCTTGACATCAACGACATCGACCTAGAAGATGGTTCAGCGCGAGTCTTCGGAGGAAAAGGCGACAAAGATCGACTTGTGCTGTTCACTCGACGCACCCTCGAACGCATTCATGCTTGGATTCCAGTGAGGGAGTCAAGGCGGAAGGGAGAGGATTATGCCTTCCTTCTCAACTCAGCAGGCCGTCGATTGCAACCACGTGGCGTCCAACGCCTCATGGACCAACTTGCAGTTGATGTCGCACTCCCGAAAGGGAAACTCACACCTCACGTATTGCGCCACAACTTTGCGACTGGGCTCTTGGAGCGGGGCGCAGACCTTGTTACAATTCAGCGATTGCTCGGCCATTCAAGCATCGCAACCACGCGCGTTTACCTCGAGATTTCAGATCAGACCTTACGTGAAGTTTACCATCGGGCCCAAGCGACGCGTGAGACAATCGAGGCGGCTGCTGAAGCATCGCAAGAAGAACACAAGGTTGAGGAGAACACGCCCTCAACGAGTGCTTTTGGCATTGAGTGATGCTCACGTTCGCTTTGCTTTTCTCTTTGAGATGACGGCGGGGCCCGCCCATTCTCGTTTTGGGATTACTTGTTGTCCGGAGTGGCCAATGATTGGGCAAAATTTCCCTGATCGACACCTCGAACAATTTTCCTTCGGAGGCATTTCAACCGCTTTTCTCAAGCGGCCGTATTTTCTCCTTGGCATGCATGGATGTGAACCACGGAGGTTTTCAATCATAGCGCTCAAAGACGCACCAGGGCTTCACTTTTTGTTGAACCAAGGCATGTCGCGAACGTTTCGTGGAACCTTGAGCGTGCCACCTTTGCGTCCATCATCGGATTTCTTCGAGGGGAGCGTCTTCTTCGCTGCGGATGTGGCTTTCGAAGCCGTAGATTTCGCAGTTGACTTGGCTTTTGAGGCAGTTTTCTTCGCTGCAGTCTTGGCCTTTGAAGCCGTTTTCTTGGAAGCAGCTGCTGTTTTCTTGACGGTCGATTTTGCTTTGGAAGCTGTTGCTTTCGCGGCAGAAGTGGCTTTTGTTGCCGCGGCCTTCGTGACCTCTTTTCCTTTCTCAGCAGCCTTTGCAGCGGCGCCAACCTTCTTGGCGACGGCGGCGCTTAAACCAGCGTCTTGCAGTTTCTTCGCACCAGCACCAGCCACCTTGCTGACAGAATCTAATTTCGCAGCGACCAGTTTCTTTGCTGTAGCAGCACCAACTCCTGGCAGTGCAGTTAACGCTTCAATCTTGGAGGAACTCTTCTTGGCAGCCATTGTCTCACCTGCTTCGCCATAGTGAGGGACGCACTTCAATTCTTCTCCTAAGCATCGTTCGTTAAGCCGTGGGATTGATGCGTTGGACGGTTGACCACAGGGTATGGCCGGAGGCGGGTTGGGCAACACAACCACGCGTGTTGTGGCTCAGGTTCATCGAGCGAACGCGAGTCATAAAGTTGAACATTCGACCAATTTATTGAGACCAAAAGGCTACTCCTTGCCCAGCAATGCCGTGTACCTCGGTGATGTTGCGATTGCCTTGCTTGCAAACCTCTCCCAGCCAGAAACACCTGAATTTTCTCAACCGCCGGGATTCAATGAGCAAAAATGGATGTTCTCAACACAAAGTGGAACACTGCATGTAAATGTTGAATCCCGTGCATACTGGGGCCTTGGCTTGTTCAATTCAGGCTACCTCAATGTGATCGAAATAACGGGCCCTCATGAGCATCGCATGCGATTGTTGTACGATTTGCGAGCCTCCGTTGGGCGTAATTTGTGGGAGTTCAAACATCGCAGCAGTGCTGGGAAGTGGATGGCAAAGCATTGCCATGGCGCAACTCTTGACGGAAATGAAACAACGTGGCTTGAGGCATTGGCATCTGCCAAAGGGGCCTTCGAGTCGTCCATCGAAATTCTTGAGCAGCGAATGGCCGTTGTTGAAAAGCGGATGCAAGAGCCCGATGATGCTTCAGACTTCGTGCTCGAAAAAGCGCAAGTCGCCCTCACCGCTGCGAAACTTGACATTGGCATGGCTCGAAAGGCACTCGCTGAAGAAAACGCGCCTGGCTTGGAACGCGCCTTGGCGCGGGCCGAGGCCGCCTTGATCGAAGCAGATCCAAGCACAGGCCTGTTGGTTTCTGAATACGATGCATCAGCGCCCAGTGGCCTCGCGTTGAGGGCGGACGATTCGCCACCAGCGGTCGCTTTGTCGGAACTTGAAATCGTTGACCTTACCTCTTCAATCGACGAAGAAGAGTGATTGAGGGCGAAATCCTTCTCCGCGTCGCGTTGATAAAGGGGTGGCATCTCGCAAGGATTGGTTCACATGGCGTCTAAGAAGAAATCCGATGGTAGCGGAATTCAGCAGGCTGCAGGTCTCATTCGATATTTCGATGAAGAATCTGAGGATGCTTGGAAGATTACTCCAGGCCAAGTTTACTTCGCTTGCATCGGTCTTGCGACCTTCTTTTACCTCGTCAACCTCGGTGTTGTCGGAGCAATCATCGACCTCTTCTGAGGCGAAACGCTCACAGAGGTTGAATCATCACGATTCGCTGTTCTTTGATCGCCATGCACTTGGCGACTTTCATGGCTGTTTCCATGTCGGTCGTGGCACCAATGACTTTCTCACCTTCATCTTCGTGAAGAATGAGTTTGTGAGTGAGGTTGTGCAGCACGCCTTCTTCGATGCGCTCGAACACCCAGTGTTCGTTCTCGATCCTGACCATGGCAGGGATTTCGACCAACGGCCCCATCGCTTCACCAATTCGTTCAGTACGGGTCTTTAGGCCACGAAGATCGCGCAGAGGGCTCCAATTACGTCGTCGGACGTGTGTTTTGATTCTCTTGTTCTGCTCAACGCCTTCTCTAAATGCACGTGCCATAAGGGTCCCATCCCATGAAATCCGAGGATTCCATTTGCGAGGCTTCCTGAATCGCTAATAAGAAGCGCGACGATGAACACCCCCAAAAGTGCTGTTTTACGAGGTTGAGTTCGATGCTGTTGGGTTGTGAACCATCATGCCAATAAAAGCGACAAGAAGCGCAGGGATGGCAAGGATTAACGCCGGAAAGAGCGTGGCTTGCGCCATCATTGGAATTGCTAAACCAGCGACGGTCGTGACCATCAACGGTGCGATGACGAAGCGTACCTGTGGCGTTCGCACATCGGACTCGACAATCCATGGAAGCACCAACGTCCAAGCAAGGGCGAGCCAAACGCCTGGAAGAATGTAGGCTGTCATCGGTGAAAACGCCATGAGCACCATCGGTATGAACAAGGCCATGTTTCTCAACCACCATGCCTCTGGACGGGGGGCAGCATCGAAGCCGAGCGTTGGCATAAATTGGGAGAGAAGCATGGCACCAAGCACGGCAGCACAGGCCCAGAATCCGTACAGATTGGCCCCGGTTGCCGTGGCGAAAAGAGACGTGGAGTTGAGCAACAGACAAGCGCTGAACAGCATGAGTGCTGCGCATGTGACAAACATCGCGATGAGTGCGAAGCTCCGCCGTTCACCGTACAAGAGCCTGCTTTCAATCGTCTTCGATGGTCGAATGATGAGGGTAAGAGAAACTGTAGCATGAATTGCCATCAAGAGTACGATGGCCTCCGTACCCACCGAAGGATCGTCGAGCCAAGCAGTCCAAGTGGCAGGGTTGGTTGAGATCCAAATCAATGCGATGATGAGCAGCAGGCCATTCTTCATCGAGGCCTTCCGTGCGAGAGTTGAAAAATCAGCATTGATGCTGTAGGTGCTGGATGCCGCAAACAATTCACCAGAAAACATCACCATGAGTGCAAAAAGGATGGGCAGCAGGGCTCCAGGGAGCGATGGAGGTTGCAATATACCCTGTTGGGGAAGAGGCTCAGTTGCAATGTATGCCTGTTCGGGAAACAGCAGGCCCAAGGTCATCAAGAGGCAGAGCGCTGTGAAATTCATGATTCGATGCCGGGCTACGTTTGCAGCCTCTTCTCCAAGCATTTGGAGGCTTGGAAGTCGGTGGGCGCAGGCAGCAAAAACGACCATCACCAATGCTGCGGCTTCATACCCGGCCTGACCCGCAACCACAACCCTCAGCCGCTCACCGAGGGAAGCGTCTTGTGGAAGGTATTGCAACACCTCCATGTGGGTCGCATCAAGCTGCATGATCGAGAAAAAACGGTGAAGCAATAAGCATCCAAACATCACAGGAGGCGTCCATCGGACCACTGAACCAACCAGTGATTGGGCACGCTCCTTCTCAATGGATGCAACCGCTAACCATGAGCACAACACCAACGCTAGGGTTGGGAAAAACCACGGGAAGGTGTCGCCCAACATCACGCTGACCACAAGGGTTCACTCCTTGAGCATGGCGGAAGCAACATAGTGAGGTGGCCGAACCCCAAGCCATGTCGCGGGGTGAATGGCAAGACCAAGACCTCCTCGCCGTGGCAAAGGACACGCCTTTGTCGAGGTTGGCGGCAAACCTCGGTCTCAACGTGGATGAGTGGCTTACCTACGCTACGGAGCCGTTGCCTGAAACCTTCCGAATTACACCGGAGCGATACGATCGAGCGTGGACTGAATCCATTCTTCGATCCATTGGTGGCGCACCGATCCACTGGGCCAAGGATGGTTTTGCTTGGCAGATGCCATTTGCCCGTGGCCAAGCCCCTGACGCCCAGGCAAAACACATCATGGCGTTGCTTCATGAATCCGGCCGCATCACCCGCCAAGAGGCCGCCAGCATGCTTCCAGTGCTTGTCTTGAATCCATGTTCTGATGAACTGATCCTCGACATGTGCGCCGCACCCGGGTCAAAAGCAACACAAATTGCTGAAGCAATCCATCCAAACGGCGTGGTGGTAGCCAACGAACCGGCGTCCGGCCGCGTCAACATGCTCGTGTCCAATCGAGGCCGTCTGGCAATTTCGAACATGCTCATCAACCAACAGGATGGCCGTCATCTTGGACGAATCCCTCCGCCTGGCTACGATGGAATCGTGGCAGATGTACCGTGCACAGGTTCTGCAACATCTCGAAAGAATCGCAACGTATGGTGGAAATGGTCGCCACGAGACGGTCGAAGTATGTTCAATCTGCAGGTGGAAATCGCCTATCGAGGGGCAATGTTGTTGCGCCCAGGCCATGATTTAGTCTACTCGACGTGCAGCTTAGACCCGTGTGAAAACGAGGCAGTCGTTGCGGAACTGCTTCGTCGTGCGCCTTGGCTTGAAATCGTTGAAATTGACCGTTCGAACCTCGAGGGATTGACCCTTCACCCCGGCCTTCAAACGTGGGATATTCTGGACCAAGAGGGTCACCCATACACAGGCAGCGATGCACTTTCGGCCCCTTCGATTAAGCCATCTCATTTCGCTCCAAGTCAACGACAAATGATGGCGGAACAACTCGAACTTGAACTCGATCCAGCTCTGGAAAGTTCGATTGAAGCAAGCCTTGTTCAATGCATTCGTTTGTACCACCAAGACAACAATACCGGGGGCTTCTTTGTGGCTCAACTTCGTCACAAGCCAGAGGCAACACCGGAAAACGTCGCTCGAAGTTTTATTCCTAAGCGCTACCAAAATCCAGACTCTGGATGGGTACCAAAAGTGCTCGATGTCCCTCAACCAAACCGCCACTCCATCTTCCCTGCTCCTCAGCCAATTGTCGATGAGGTTCAGGAACGATACGGCCTCAACGACGCCGAATGGTCATGGTGGCACCGCGGAAAGCGATTGAACATCGCACCAAAATTAGTCGAAGATCGAATCTTCAATCGCCAGTGTCCGAACAAAAAGGGCAACTTGTCACCAGCAGGCACCTTCCATCCGCTGAAACTCATCCACGTTGGGTTGCCAGCTTTCACTCAAAAGAGGAAGATTTGGCGCTCTCGTCAAGAATCCGTCCCTGCGCTGCGTGCCTTGATCACAGCGCCAACACCTGCCTTGGAAATTGAGGTTCTCAAACGGATGCTCCAAGGTTGGGCGCCATTGATGGAAGAATACACTGAACGGTACGGCCCGATTGAAGAGGAGGGCCCCGTTTTGCTCTCATGTGAATTGCCATGCGGAACGGCGCTTGTATCAGGCTGGGTCGGGGCTCGCCTCACATTGATGATGGACAGAGTGGGCCGCGACGTTTTGCGTATGAAACTCGGGATGCCTTCGGAAGCGGACGAGGAAGAATGAGGTGAAGCAATGCAAAGGTATGCCGTGCCGTTGATGCTGCTTGTCCTTGCTACCTGTGCTGCCCCATTCGCTCATGCAGCCGATGAGCCGACAGAAACCGTCTCTACAGCAATTCCAGCCCCAGAACCGCCATCAAGGATGCTTGTCGAAACCTTTCTCGATCAAGCAGCCAATAACCCCCAAGATGCATCAGAACACTTGCATTTGACGTGGTGGTCTTGGAGCGATGAGACTGGTTCAAATTGGCCGGATGATGATGCCAAAGCCCGCCGCGGTCAACTTGGAATCGATGCCAACTCTACGACAGTGTTCAACGAACAAGACCAGGAAGCGACGGCCAAAACGCTCTTCCTCACTGAACCTGTGTTGACGCTTGAAGGGTCGATACAGCTGGTGTTAGATGAACAGGGCGGCATTGCGGTTCACCTGCCAGTGGAATTGACGCCACTTACCCGCCTGAGCAACGACACAATCCTCTCCATTATCATCACAGAGGACCGCGCCGTCGACCATCACGGTCGTGTGGCACACAATCTCGTCCGAGACATGATGCCTCAAGTCGGCTTTTCAGTGAAAGCCAACAACACCACAGAGGCAACATGGGTTGTCCCTTCAACCCACCTTGAAGCCGCCGGTATTGATTTTGATCAACAGCCCCATGGATGGCACATCACTCTAGCGTTCTTTGGTGGGCTCGAAGGTGAAAACGAAAGCCGTTTGCTCGGCCTCTACACCACTGCCATTCCTACTCCTTGGGACGGTTCCACTGCCGGCGATTTCTTCCTTCCAAGTTTTCTTCTGATTCTTTGCTTGGTGGTTGCATCTGGTGCCGTGATGGGTTCCTTCAAACGCGAGAAAGGGATGCCAAGAATCGATGCACAATGGATTTCTTCCGAACCTGCCGTCCTCCAATTCAGGGTACAGGCGGGCACTCAGCCTCTGGCTTTGAACGGCTGCAGTGTTGCTGAACCGTGGGCGGTTCGTGGTGGGTTCAAGCGCGTCAAGATTTCAGCCGGCAACCATCACGAATTCACACTTCGCCTCAAGCAAAGCGAGGACAATGACTGCCATGTATCACTCAACGTCGAAGTCGAAGAACTTGGTTCGTGGACGCAATACCTTCGTCTGCCCTCGGCATACGATGCACTCCGAAGCGTTCAAGACAAGCCAAAGCAAGCAACGGATGGTGGCGAAGCATGAACCTCGATGACACGGACCGGGCGATTCTCGAAGTGTTGCTCGAAGATGCACGCACCAGTCAAAGGGCCCTCGCTCGAAGGGTCGGCATTGCCCAAGGAACGGTTCTCAACCGTCTTCGTCGGCTCGAAGAAATGAACGTCATACAAGGGTACAGCGTCATCCTCGATCCAAGCGCCGTGGGATGGTCGATGACCATCATGGCGGGCCTCCGGATTGTCAAAGGACGCATGCTTGATGTTCAGGCACAAATTGCCGCTGATCCACGCGTATTTGCGGTGTATGATGTCACGGGCGATTGGGACTCAATGGTCCTTGCTCGCGTGAAAGACCGAGCGGATTTGGACGATCTGACAAAGACCGTTTTTACCCTTGAGGGTGTGGCTCGTTCTTACACACACGTCGTGCTCAACACGGTCAAGGAAGACGGGCGCACGCGCCCTGCACCAACCCCTGATGACACATCGAATGATTGATGCATATTGTTCAACGGTTTGCCGAGGAATTTGAACAGTGAAGTTGAGAATTCAGGGCGCACCTTCGTCGTATTCATCCACAAAAGGCCCGAGTTCGTGGGCCATGCTGCGGAGTGATTCGACAACCCTCGTTTCAGGCTTGAGCGCTTTCATCAAGACCGTTCGAAGGTCTTCGGAGATTTTGATGTCCATGCCTTCCATGCGCCGCCGCAATTCATTCTGCAGGCGCCCCCCAGTTCTGTCCCAGTCCATGAGGATCGAGAGGGCGGGCCCTCCATCGCTTGCCCGCCGAGGCCCGTAGGATTCGTAGAGGTGGGCAATCAGGCGTTCCAAAGGCCAACCCCGGTTCAAAACCTCGATTGGTCCAGTAAAACCAAGCGCTGTGAGTGCTAATTTGTCTCGCTTCCCCTCAACCAAGACGGGCCAATGCTCTTCCCGATTCAGTGCCCTTGCTTCGCCGAGGGCTTGCCCTGCGATTCTGAAGCGGAGGGCGGCATCGCCGGCGCCGAGAGGGGACCGATGCTTTGTGTCCCGTGTCATGGTGGGCTCATTGCCTCCCTAAGCGCTTCAAGGAGTGTTTTTTCGCTGATGTTGTCAAACTTCACGGTTTTCTTCTTTGAAGTGTGGCCACTGACGATGCTCAACGACGATCGTGGCACATTGAGTGAGGTACTTAGGCATTCGAGAATCGCCTTGTTCGCCATTCCCTTCTGGGCTTGGGCGCGAACGGCGACGTTCAGACGAGAACGCCAAGCGTTTACTTCGCCAATCTGATTGTGGTGCGCTCCCGGTTGGACCTCGATGCTCAAGAGAACTCCTTCTTCAAATGTCGTTTGAAGGCAAGACGCGAGGGACACAGCGCTCCATTTTATTCATTATTTATCAAGTTAACACACCTAAAAAAGGGGTAGAAAAGTGGTTTATTTTCGTTACAAAACGGGCCACTGGAACGCGAAAAGGCGTCTGTCAAAGACCTCTCCGAAGAAGGCGTTATCGACAAGGGTTTAAGACCGGTATCTACGGCCATCCACATGAGGGTAATCTATGCCTGCTGAAGACACTGTTTTCACCGTCCTGTACGATAAGTTCATGTTTTGGAGTATCATTGTTGGAATTTTCACCTTCGGGTGGATGTTCATCGCAATGCTGCGCTACCGCGACGGCGTCGAGCCTGTTGAAAACATGGAGAAATACCACATTGAAGTTGGCTCCTTCCCAGTTGATTCGCACAACACGAAACTCGAAGTGCTCTTCTATGTTCTACCAACGCTCCTCGTTGTTTGGCTCACCATGATGGCCCTCGCCTCAAACACAGCCGTTTGGCAGGTTGCAGAAGGTGAAGACACCTTCGAAATTGACATCGTTGGAAAGCAATGGTTCTGGGAGTTCCATTACACTGAATCCCTTACTTGGGAAGACCCGGGCACGGACATCGATGTTGAGTGGACCGGCAACATGTTGATGATTCACGCCCACAACACAACGGCCACCAACGTCACCGTTGCCATCGATGGCGTTGAAACGGATTACGCCATGAACACAACCATGGGCATGCTCACATTCACAGGCATGATGTTCGATGCTGAACTCCACTCGAAGATCACCGTGTTCGACGCAGAGGACCACCTCCTCCACACATGGGAACACTTGCCAGTTGGAACCATTCTCTCCAGCGCTGGCGGAGAGCACCTCCTCCTCCCATGCGACGATGTTGCCATCATGACCCTTCACTCACGCCCATCCGATGCATCGAATCCAAACTATGTCGGCGTTCAACACTCGTTCTGGCTCCCTGAATGGGGTGTCAAGGAAGACTTGGTGCCCGGACTCGCATCTGGCACCGTCATGTACGCACAACCGGATGACTTGGGCACGTTCCCAATCCGCTGTGCTGAATACTGTGGCCTCGATCACTCGAAGATGCAAGGACAAGTCACCGTCGTCGCTCCAGAGGGCGAAACATGCGAGGAAGACACCGGTGTAAAGAAGCAACACTCTGCCTCAGATGATGCAGGATCCTCAGACGGAGGTGGATACTGATGCGAACCCGCGCACTCACCCTTGTTGCACTCATGCTCCTCATGCTCGCAGCATCGCCTCAATTCGAGGCTATGCCAACTGGTATCGGGGCAGCTGGTGACAACGGATGTACCTGTCACGGCGGTGCTTCAGGCGACACTTCTGTTGTCGTCGAAGGACTTCCAGACACCTTCAACGCAAGCGAAACATACGCCTTCACGGTGACCGTCGTCAACGACGCAATGGAACTTCACAACGGTGGCAGCACTGAAGGAGCAGATCCTTGGAACGGTCACGCAGGTGGTTTCCGAATCCTCACTTCCTCGGGCATGGTCTCGACCGTGAACGAATCACTCAGCCATGACATGGATGGCGGCTTGACACACACTGCTGAAGGCAACAGCGTCCGCTCATGGGACTTCGAATGGGTTGCGCCCGGCGATGACGGCAAGGTTGTCGAAATCACCGTTTACGGAAACGCAGTCAACGGTGGCGCAGGTTCCGGTGGCGACTACTGGAACCAAGCAGACTTTGTGATCCCCGGTGCAAACGCAGGCGACATCGCCCCAAGTGCTCGTGCACTTGTGGTCTTGGTCACTGCCATCGGTTTGGCGCTCGGACTCGTGCTTCTCGGCGTGATGTACGTCTTCTACGCACGCTCTCCAAGCACCTTCACCATCGAAAACTTCTGGTCATACCTCAAGCCATGGTTGACCACAACCGACCACAAGGAAGTCGGAATTCTCTACTTCCTCTACGGGTTCACATTCTTCCTCGTTGGTGGTGTTCTCGCACTCCTCTTCCGCATTCAACTATCGCTGCCGGAGAACACCTTCCTCACCGAAACCGAATACAACTCGTTCTTCACCCTCCACGGTACAACAATGATTTTCCTTGCAGCCATGCCAATGATTGCCGGTTTCATGAACTACGTTCTTCCGCTTCAAATTGGAGCAAAGGACCTTGCATTCCCCCGAATCAACGCCATGGGTCTCTGGCTCCTTGTGTTCTCAAGCCCGCTGATCTACGCTGGAATTTGGTCTGGCGAAGGTGCAGACATTACGTGGGTGATGTACCCGCCATATTCTTCGCTCACCGAGTCGAACCTTGGAGCTGAACTCGCTCAATACGGTTCGAACCCCGGAACCACGGCGTTCATATCTGGAATTGTCATGCTCGGTGCTTCATCGACGCTTGGTGGTGTGAACTTCATCACCACGGTGTTCACAATGCGCGCTCCTGGTGTCACCTTCATGAAGATGCCATTGTTTGCTTGGTCTGTCTTCGTGAGCGTCTTCATGCTCTACATGTCGCTTCCAGCGTTCATCATTGGCGTCGCTTTCCTTCTCTTCGATCACACGCTTGGAACGGTGTTCTTTGCGGCAGGTGGCGATTCGCTCCTGTTCCAACATCTGTTCTGGTTCTTCGGCCATCCCGAAGTGTACGTGGTTGTCGTTCCAGCGTTCGGAATTGTTTCTGAAGTGTTGGCAACGAGCGCACGGCGCTCCATCTTTGGTTACAAGTCAATGGTGTTCGCCATGGCTGGAATCGGTATTGTTGGCTTCATCGTTTGGGGCCACCACATGCTCACCTCCGGTATGGATCCGTTCTGGCGAGCAGCGTTCATGATCACCACGATGGCGGTCGCAATCCCGACCGGTGCAAAGGTGTTCAACTGGCTTGCGACCCTTTGGGGCGGCAGTCTGGTGATGCGCACGCACACCTTGTGGTCACTCGGGTTCCTCGTGACCTTCACCCTCGGCGGTATCTCTGGAATGTTCTTCCCTGTGGCTGGACTTGACGTTCACTTCCACGATTCGTACTTCGTTGTGGCTCACTTCCACTATGTGTTCATCGGCGGCACTGTCTTCGCTTTGTTCTCCGGTGTGTACTACTGGTACCCGAAGGCGACAGGACGCAAACTCAACGAAACGTTGGGTCTCTGGCACTTCCTTATTGCATTCGCTTCGTACAACGCAACATTCTGGCCAATGCACGCCCTTGGAATCATGGGCATGCCTCGGCGAACACACAGTTACACCACTGAAAGTGGATTTGCTGAGTACAACATGGCAGTCAGCATCTTCTCGTTCATCTTTGGTCTAAGCCAACTCCTGTTGGTGTGGAACATCATTCGATCGAACCGCCATGGCGAACCCGCAGGCAAGGATCCGTGGGGCGGATGGTCCCTCGAATGGATGACCACTTCGCCACCACCAACTCCGTCGTTCCATGACATCCCAACACAAGGTGACATGAACGAACTCTATGGCCACCACGGCACTGGAGAAAAGAAAGTCAGCCCGCTGAAGAAGTTGGCAACACCACTTGCAAAGGGGGTCGAAGAATGAGCGGACATGGAAATCACGTTGCGAACAGCACTTGGATGCGCGCCGTCATGATGGCTGGCATGATCTTGACCGTCGGCATCGTCGGTTTTGCTGTCCTTGGGGTGTTTGTTGCAGAAAACAAGCATCACACCTGGGAAGATGAACATCACCACTATGAGGACGCAAAAGAGGAATGGAGCGCTGGCGCTGCTGATTTGTCAGATCACAGCGATCCTCTCTACATCGCTAAGGAAGAGGCACACAACGCAGAAGTCGCGGCTCACCTCTCCTACCTCACGTACCGCGTTGCGGGCGTGACCATGCTGTTCCTTGCAGGCGCCTATGCAACCTTCATCGGACTTGGCGGATTCTTGAACGCCAGCAAACCAAAGGCAGACGACCATCACGATGACCATCATGATGAACACGAGCATCACGGCTCTGCTTCACCAATTATCTTCGCGTTCGGTATTATGGTGTTCCTTTGGGGCCTTCCAGATTTCATCGTTGCATGCAAAGCACTGCTCGACGACACCGTGACCGCCGAACTCGGCATGCTTGGGATCAGCGTCTCTGGAATGCTCATCATGGTCGTGGCTGTATCCAACTGGTGGTTCGAAGACTTGCCGTTTATTGGCCACGGCGAGCAAATCGCAACTTCTTATCCGTTCGAAGGGGACCACATCCGCAAGGTTGGTCTTTGGATCTTCATCATGTCCGAAATCATGGTGTTCGCCACTTTCTTCTCATCCTACCTACGAATGCGAACTGAATGGTGCACAAAATGGGCGCTTGATGACGGTGGCTTCGCAGGATGCCGGACCACATCCGACTTGGAATTGACCGCTTCTGATTACCTCCGCCCCGGCGGTGGTAAAGTGGACGGGCTTGGCGAATCGGTTGGCGACTTCTGGACGCTTTTGCCAGGTGGCATCAACACCTTTGCGTTGATCATCTCTTCCTACACCATCGTGCTTGCACTCAAGACTGCTAAGAACGCAAACTGGGAAGCTCCAAAGGGCTTCATGGGCAAACTCATGCCAACACGCAAGGCAGCGGTGCGAAATTACCTCATCGCCACACTCATTCTTGGTTCTCTGTTCATCGTGCTCAAACTCGTTGAGTGGAGCCACTTGGTGGCTGAAGGATTCACCATCGGCACTGTTCAGGGTTCAATCTTCTACATCGCAACAGGTGCGCACGGACTTCACGTGTTCATCGGGTTGGTGATTATGCTGTATTTGGTGTTCAAGGCGGACACCATCGGCTTTGACGAGGACAACGCACAGGGCATCGAATACTTTGGTTTGTACTGGCACTTTGTCGACTTGGCTTGGGTGGTTATCTTCCCAGCGTTCTATTTGTATTGAGGTGAGATGATGGGTGAACACGCAGAATTTATGGGCAAAGACGTATACTTTTGGAACTTCATCGTATTGATGTTCTTCACACTGTTTGAAGTTGGAGCGGTCTTCTTCGAAGGCATTCCTAAAGCAACAGTTTGGGGTATTCTCATCGTTGTTGGTCTGATCAAAGGGTTTGGAATTGCAGCCTTCTTCATGCACTTGAAGGACGAGCACAAGTGGTTCAACATCACGTTCATGTTCCCTTGGATTTTCGTTGCCCTCATGCTTTGGGGCATTGGCCTATCCAACCCCGAAGGGGTCACCGGTCTTCCAAGTTGGTGCACACCCGACTGGTCGTACGCCACAGAACGATAACCCCGTTCGTGGGAAGATTCAAACCTTCTGCAAGGAGGCGATAGACCATGCACCTACGAAAGTTGCTGACCGTGGCCCTTTGCTTCGCTCTGCTTGTCGCTGCCACACCAAACGCTGCTGCGTACAAAGGACACCAACTGTCTCGAAATGACATCGTCGACTTCACTCTGATCGACCAGCAGGGCGAAAATTTCACATTTTCAACGTTGGATGGTGATGTAACGGTTGTTTCCTTCATCTTTACTTCATGTCCAGATGTATGCCCTGTCATCACACAATCCCTCCGGCTGGTGCAAGAAGGTCTCTCCGCGAGTGATGCTGAACGTGTCGAGTTTGTTTCCATCTCAGTGGACCCAGACCGAGACACGCCCGAAGCACTCACCGCATACACGGAACTGCACGGCGTCGATTGGCCTCACCTTACTGGCGACAAAGAGGTCTTGGCTGATGTCTATCGGAACTTCGGAGTTCTCGTGGAGCAAGAGGTCATTGATGCACATATTGGCGTGAATCAAGAACCAACAGTGACCCATGTCGATCCATCAACGGGGAATGCGTCAGAACTTATGTTCCAACCAACAGGCTGGGACTTGACGCAAGCCATGGCGTACGGCGCAAACTGGAGCATCAATGCAACAGACGGCCAATACGGCCACTATGTGACCGCGATTGAAGGTGTGGAATCGCCTTCCGATTATTCGTGGTGGTGGTCCATCCTCCTCCACAATGAAACATCAGGTGAATGGGAAGAGTCCTCTGTTGGTATCGACTCAATTGATGCCCTCGAACACTCCCAACTTGCTTGGGCAGCGTCGAATGCCAACACTTCCTTGTTGGCGGTTCCGCAAGGTGATGATGCCACCATGCAAGTCCTGTTCCCTGACAACACAACCGCTAGCCACACCATTGAGGACATGACCGCATGGCATCTTTCAATGGGCGCCTTCACCGGTGCAGGCCTCAACACCACCATCACCGAAAGTCAATATGGCCATTACATGGAATCCATTGATGACGTTGTTGCTCCAACAGATTCCTCATGGTGGTGGAGCCTCTTCGCTTGGAACATGACCAGTTCATCTTGGGAATCTTCCCAAGTCGGCATGGATGATTTGATTGAACCGATGTACATTGCATGGGCACCAAACTCCACCAATGCATCTGAGATTCCGCCACCAGGTGCCACGCTCCGCGAAGAAGTGGAGGCTGGCGTGTGCAACGATCATGGCTGGGAAATGGGCTCTGGTGAAGGAAAGCACTGCATGTGTGATGAAGGATACGAATGGGCAGAAGACGATCGCCTGTCGTGTGTTGCCTCGGCAGACACAGTGATTGATTACTCAGTGGGCCACTCGACAATTACCTACATTCTCGACGGCATGTCGCCAACCGTGGCATGGACCGGAGACTCGTGGCGTGCTGATGATTTCCGAGCTGATGTGGAAGCAACACTCGACGGCCAAACCGACCCGAGTGATGGCGAGGGGATGCCCGGGCTTACGTTTGGTATTGCTCTTTCAGCATTCGGCATAGCTGCTGTCGCCATCGCAGTGAGAAAGGAACACAATGCGTGATTACCTCAAGGTGCGCGAGCCGAAAACAGTATGATGGGGTGATGCCCCCGACGGCTTGTTGCAGAGATCGCATAGCCCGGTATTGCGGTGGACTTGAAATCCACTGTCTCCTAGACACGGGGGTTCGAATCCCTCTCTCTGCGCCATTTTCCACCCCAATCTGTGTGTTTATTCAACCCGTCTTGAGGGAAGAGTTCTCAAACTAAAGCACCCCTTGGACAAATATGCGCCGAGGTGCTTTCGCCATAGCCCTGTTCAGTCTGATGCTGCTTGCCGGCTGCTTTGGGCCCACAACAGCCTCTTGGGGCGCTGACAACGGCGGTGTTGAAGTCGACTTTGATCGAGCCTCAACCAGCATTACCAGTAACCTTGGTCCTGCTGAACAAAACCTCGACGATTTACAAGCCGTCGGATGTTCACCTGGGGAGCAAGAGATGGGCACGAACAAAAGCATGCCAGCCAAATTTACTGGGTACCTTGCTGCGAGTCAAATGTATGCCACACACGATGCCGCAGTGACAGGCATTGGCGCTGCCGTTACATCGAGTGTTGCAATTCAATCAATGTCCTTCAATCAAGCCTCCGATTTGCTCGAGGGTGAGGGAGGGCGTGTGGATTTGAAAGAGTGGAACGATCCACTCAACCCACAAACGGGAGCAGGAACGGTGGATCTCGACGAAATTGATGCTGACGAGGAATCTCGTTGGTACATCCTTGGTTTGATTCCCACCACCGAATCCGTTCACGACGGTATGCTCTCTTTGGGCGAATGGCATCAGCCAGTCAGCATTGAAGGCTACTTGGTGGCAAGCAACGTAAGCAATGCATACGGATATCATTCCAGTCAGACTGTTGGGGATGATTGCACCGTTCTCATTGGCAATCAAAACCGGGAACAACTCTTCGTCATGGTTACAAGCATCAACCTCGAGGGTGCAAGTGTTTCCTCAAGTGGAGACGCTGACGACGAGTGGGTGCATGGTGATGTGCCGATCCTCGGGCGTACAGGCTTTGTTTTGATGTTCTTCATCGTCGGTATTGGTGGGGCAGTTGCCTCATTCACCCTTTCCAAGATGTTCGTCATGAAAGGCGCTCGAGACACGATGAAGACCTTACTTGGGCAGGTTGGAATTGACAACATCAAGAAGGTAAAGCAAGACGTCAAGAAAGCCAAATCTTCCGGTATGTCTTCACCGACGACGCGCAAGCAAGAGCAACGATCGGCTGCTAAAAAGGACAAGCCAGCTCCAACCAAGAAATCGAAGAAATCTGGGCTTGCAGGTTTTGACATGGACAGTATCTTGTCAAACGATGATGATGCCGCCCCAATTCCATCTTCCAGCGGCAAATCTTCTGTCGTAGTCACCTCTGCTGCACAAGAGATGGAGCAAATGACGCCATCCTCCACGACAACGCCTTCGAGCGTCACCTCGACTCAACCTTCAGTTTGGGATGCACCGGAGCGTTCGAGCAGTGCCCCAACAAGTGTCACTTCAACACAACCAGAGCCAGTTGCTCGTGAGCACTTTTCCAGCGTAGCACCAACTCGTTCTTCAGCACCTGAGCCGAAGCAACCTCCGAAGAAGAAAAACGTTCGAAAACGAAGGGCAGCTGCAAAACCGGTCGAAGAGGAAGCGCCGGCATACGAGGCGCCAAGTCGAGCGGAAAAGGAAACCTTCGAAGATGACGAGAACTTCTCAGATTTCTCATTCTGAAGCAGGTAGGCAAATTTCCACAGCGTTCGGTAGAACTTCCATTGACAGGGGGGTTGAACCGATGTTCTCTCCATCAATGTTGATCGCTGCAGGTGCGGGTGTATCGATTGAGAGCGTCTTGAATCGGTGATAATCAACGCGAGGATGGAACACATGCCGACCTTCTTTTTTGAGCATTCCAAACGCCTTGAGAACATCTCGACGGGTCATCTTCTTCAAAATTCCAATGTCCATGAACCCATCATCAAGGGTCGCCCCGGGTGCTAAAGGAAGCCTTGATCCACCAGTTTGCGTGTTTTGGATCAGGAAGAGTGTGTAATCATCCTCCATCGTAACTCCATCAAGGGTTAGCGTAGCGTGCCTTCTGTTGTTGGCCATAATCGCCATCAGGATTCCCACATCATACCTCACGGGGCCCATCCAGCGCATCTTCTCAGCCTTGATTGTTGAATCAACGCCGAGGCCCCACGTGACGAGGTTGTGGCTAAAACGAACCGTTGTACCGTTTTCAGAACCAGGAAGCCCGTTCACCATCTCCACTCTTGCCAAGTCAATGGACTGCCGAGCACCGCTGACAATTGCATCGACGGCTTGCTCAACCGATGACAGCCCGAGGTCATGCGCCATCGAGTTTCCAGTTCCTGCAGGAATCAATGCGAATAATTCTTTTTTGCCGGATTCAGCCCTCATCCTTCCGGTGATGACTTCTGAGAGGCTCCCATCGCCACCAACAACCGCAACGAGGTCATTGGCTTTGAGTTCGAGACCTTGCGCGATCTCCATTAAATGGCCTGAATAAGCTGAATGGTATGCTTTCACTGTTTTTCCAGCGGCTTCCAAAAGGGCTTTCGCTTGCTCCCCAATTTTTCGCCCACTTCTGGACCCAGCGTAAGGATTGACCAAAAGATGGATTCGCTTTGTAGCCTTCACCTTTTTTGGCTTGGCGTTGAAAAGTTGTGCAAAAACCGGCTTATGAGCGCCTTTTTTCACTTTTGTAGACGGATCAGCCTCAAATTCAAGGGGGGTAGGTCCGGCCGGCGCTTCATCGGTTGACATAGTTTGAAGAGAGCGGTTCGTGGTTTGAAACCTTCTCCTTTCAACGCTAATTTCCGGTAAAACCATTACGGGTGAAAAACCATTCATTATGCATAAAACGATATGATGCCATACCTAAAGTGGGTTTGGAGGGCTTCAGTGCCCCGATTGAGAGCCTCTCTGTTGAGGTGAAATGCAAGATGTCTTGAACCCAACCGAAGTGGAGTGGCCATGGCGAGTCCATGGACTGCAGCAGAAGAGGGCTTTATGCGGAGGGCCCTTGATGTCGCTGAACGGGGCCTTGGTCGGGTCAGTCCGAACCCTTTGGTTGGCTGTGTCTTGGTCAAAGAAGGCCAAGTGATTGCAGAAGGTTGGCACGATCACTTGGGTGGCCTCCATGCAGAACAAATGGCCATCCACGACGCTGAGAAGAACGGTTTTTCCCCAAACGGAGCCACGGCTTTCGTCACCCTCGAACCTTGCAACCATTTTGGCAGAACGCCTCCGTGCACTGAGGCATTGATGTGGGCTGGTGTAAAGGAAGTCATCGTCGCTCATCCAGATCCAAATCCAACTGTCAGGGGCTCAGGCTTCGAAGTGCTTGAAACAGCAGGTATTGAGGTTCGATCCGGTCTTTTGCAAAAAGAAGCAGGCTTGCAGATGCGCCCGTTCATGCACTGGTGCACCCACAGAAGGCCAATGGTGACGGTGAAAATGGCGATTGATTGCAATGGGTCGGTCGACGACCGCTCGGCTGAAGCACAACGCTTCACTTCCGAAGCATGCCTCGACCGCGTGCACCAACTGCGGCAGGAATGCGACGCCATCCTTGTCGGAGCAGAAACCGTCGAAAGGGACAATCCAACGCTCACCATCCGTCGAGTGGAAACAGATCGCCAACCGCTTCGAATCGTGATTGATCCAAACAATCGGATCGATTCGAACTCAGCCTTGCTTCAAGATGGACTGGAAACACTCCACATGACGTCGAACTTCAGAGGACTTGAGGCGCTTTTGAATCAACTCGGTGACCGTGAAATTCAGCGACTTCTTGTCGAAGGAGGGCCAAAAACGGTCCAACAGTTCCTACAAGCAGGTCTTGTGGATGAGTTCTTCCTCGTCGAAAGCAGCGTTGAACACGTCGAACCAGTGCCTTCGAAAATTAATGATTCGATGCTTCAACAAGCAGGACTTGTCCGGGGCTCTAATGAGCAGTGGGGCGATGAAACGGTTCAATTCTGGTCCCGCTGAATGGCGAATACGCTTCGCAGGTTACACAGGGTGCTGGTGGGCGATGCAGGATTCGAACCCGCGTCGTCGGGTTCGAAGCCCGACAGGATATCCAGGCTACCCTAATCGCCCGTAATCCAAGCGAGATGGCCACCCTTCTTGAATAAGGCGGGTCGTTTCCAACGAACATGGCCCGCTCACTTCCGTGCATTCCAACGGGATGTTCAGCGTGTTGCAGGGAGACGACGATGCCGCTCACGAAGGCTGAGGCATCCCTCTTATCCCGCCGCACCGGCATTGATGTCGATTCGTTCACATGGAAAAATAATGGCGTACTTACGTTGCTGAACGATGAAACAACCCGAGCGTGCGTGTTCTTGTTGACTTCATCAGCCGATGTCAATGCAGAAGGCATGTGTTCAGTCTACGAGGTGCGGCCAAGAGGCTGCCGTACATACCCCAATGTGCTCAACGATCAGGATGAAGCTATCCTCGATGAAGGATGCCCTCACCGTTCCCAATTCCCGACCCCGTCTGAAGAAGATGCGATCATGCTGCTCAATCTTGAGGAGCAGCTGTTGCGTGAAGTATGAGTCGACTTAGGCTCGCATGCACATGTTCCACCCAGCGGTTTTGAACGGACCAGTGTGCGTTACGCAGGGCACGCTCAATCCCCTGCCAATCGCCATGAAGCAAGTTGATGTCTGCTTCGATTGGAACGGGCTCATCTGGATGTTCACCCATCGGGTGAATTGGGAGGATCAACACCAATCCAGCACCATCATGGGCGACTTCATGAGCGCTGGTAAGCACATTTTCCAGCAACGCCATCGGTTCAAGGGAGCCTTGTGAGTTGCGACCATACGGTGGGTCGAGAACGAACCCGCAGATGGGTGCACCAAGTTCGCTGAGGGCCTCGGACAATTTTGTGGCATCCCCAGCAAGAACCATTGCACTGTGGTCAGTTTTTCCTTCTGCGCTCAACGCCCACTCCAAGTTCTGAATGGTTCCTTCCACCATCATTGGGTCGAGGTCAAGTCCAACTGCGATTCGGTTTGATAACGCCGCCTCGATGAGGAATCCACCCGTTCCAGTCATCACATCGATGGTGGCGCCCTTGTCAACAGGTCCTGATGCAAGGTTCACTGCAAGGCGTGCCAGCCGTGGGTCAAGGCTCACTGGTTTGAAGAAAGGGCGTTCAGCGGCCTTTCTGGAAGACACGCCATCCGATTCATCCCCAAAGCCAAGCATCCAACCACAGGCAATGGTGTCTGAACTTGCATCGATCACCACGCCAAAGCGGTGTTGAGGATGTTCGAGATCAATCGCATAACCCAAGTCATGCAAACGACCTCCGATTCGTTGTGCAAGGCGACTTGGCCCCACGCCTTCGATGCGCCCTTCATGGCGCCAAGCACGCACCGCCACCGTCCCATCACGTGGGTGGTTGTTGAGATGCTCAAGAATGGCTGGCATCAAGCGGTCGATGGGTACCTCACCCTCACAGGGCCACACAATGGCGTTGCAAAGGATTGCTTGGCAACCGCTTGAAACAGCCACAGCCTCAGCCAAAGCGATCTCATCGTAAGCACCTTCCAATGCCAGCAACCGTCGCCCTTCGAGTCGAGTGACGGCCATTTCTGGTAACAAGGCAGCAATTTCTGCACGCGCAAGCGCAGGATGCCACCCGCGCAAGCATGCAATGTGCCTCACCATGCCAAGCGCTCGCCCCCCAACTTCTTGACGGGTTCGGATGCCAACAACCACATACCCTCACCCGTTGAGAAATCCATGGGCTGTAATCTTCGAGACATCACCTCCCCGGAGACCATCGATTTGAACAGCCTCGCTGGCAAGCGCGTTGGTGTTGATGCCTTCCTTACGGCGTTCCAATTTTTGACGACGATGCGAGACCGCTCGCCACAAGGCGATGGTGGTCCTCTGCGTGCAGAAAATGGAAAAGTTGTCTCGCATCTCATGGGGTTCCTCAATCGAACCACGACCTTGCTTGCAGCAGGCATCAAGCCCGTGTATGTGTTCGATGGAACAGCACCAGAACTCAAAGCAGACGAAATCGCTCAACGACGTGCACGCCGGGTTGAAGCCGAGCGCATTCACAAAGAAGCACTTGCAGCTGGAGATTTCCCCCTCGCTCAGAAAATGGCGCAACGCATCATGCACTATTCGCCTGAGATGGTTGCAGAGACCAAGCAACTTCTCGACCTTCTTGGCGTCCCTTGGGTTGACGCGAAAGCAGAAGGTGAAGGCCAAGCGGCAGTGATGGCTGCGAAAGGACAACTCGATGTGGTAGCGACCCAAGATTGGGATGCGCTGTTGTACGGAACGCCCTTGCTTGTTCGCAATTTGATGAGCCACGGTTCCAAGCAACATGGTCGTGTGGTCCAAGCACAGAAGATCATCTTGGATGAGGTGCTTTCAGAGAACGAACTCACTCGCGCTCAACTGATCGACCTTGCGATTATGATTGGAACAGATTTCCATCCGGGAATTCGTGGCATTGGTCCAAAGACTGGTATGAAACTCATCAAAGCCCATGGAACGATTGAGGCCATTTGCGAGGCGAAGGACAAGGAGGTCCCAGAACGTTTGGATGAAATCCGTTCCATCTTCCACGATCACCCTGCAAACGAAGTGGCAGACGCCGATCTTGAACTTGGTCAAGTTGACACAAAAGGTCTGATTCAATTTTTACAAGTTGAGCGTCAGTTCAGCCAACGACGAATGGACAACGCCTTCGACAAATTGCGTGAAGTGGGCCTCATTCGGGAAGGCGGTCAAACGTCGCTGTTTTCCTTTTGAGGGGTCATAAATCGCAACGGACTGGCGAGCACATCCACGCCCTTGTGTTGGGTGACGGCTCCACGGGCCACGCTTTGCGGATCAGCCAGCGCTTCTAAGACGGTGTTGACAGGAGCGCACGGCACGCCATGAAGCATGGTTTCCAGTTCCACTCGTTTGTGTTGGGCGATGGCGGCAGCGACACAGGCTTCCACCGCTTCTCGGTTCAGCACCCTTCCCTTGTTTGTGGCCCATTGTTCCAAGCCAGCAGCCCCCTCGAGACCAAGGCGTTCGACCACGGTCGACCATTGAGCATCGGAACCAACGCCGAGAACAAACCATCCATCGCTCGCTTCAAACGCCTTGTATGGGACAAGGTTCGGGTGCGCTGAACCCATGGCGACAGGATTTTTGCCGCTCGCCATGGCGTTGTGTGCTTGATTGACAAGTGCAGCAAGTGCGCAATCCCACAGTGAGATGTCGATGTGTGTAGCCTTTCCAGTTCGCTCTTTCTTGAACAGCGCAGCAAGGACTGCGTTTGCTGCGTTGAGTCCAGTGATGACATCAATCCAAGCAACCCCGACTTTTACCGGTGCAGCATTTGCCTCTCCTGTGATGCTCATGATGCCAGATCGAGCCTGAAGTGCCACATCGTACCCTGGCTCGTCGCGACGAGGGCCAGTTGCACCGTAGGCCGAAATCGAACACACAATCACGTGAGAGGGCATTGGTCCAAGCAGTCGTTCCAGTGTGCCTGGCTTGAAATTCTCAACCACCACGTCAGCCTCGGCGATCATTGCTCTGACCGAATCAGCGTCGTGCTTCAGGTCATAGGTGGCAATGGTCTTGTTTCGGTTGCAGGAGAGGAAGTAGGCAGCGACTTCTTTTCCATCAAAGCCCTTGGTGAAAGGGGGACCCCAACCTCGCGTGTCATCGCCCCATGGTGCTTCGATTTTCGTCACCTCTGCACCTAGGTCTGCAAGCATCTGAGTTGCGTATGGGCCGGCAAGAATTCTCGACACATCGACGACTTTGATCCCCTCTAGAATTCCGCCCATGCACGTGCGAAGTGTCCGAAAGGGTTGAACCTCACCCCCCGAACCACCCCTCATGGTGCTGTTCAATTTCGAAGATGAACGCACATGGAAAGGACTGCTTGTGCTCGGGCTTTTGCTCAACCTCGTTGTGTGCTTCAGCAGTGATTTGGGTCTCGACAGCCACGTCAAGATGGCGGTGGATGCCGAGGGAGGGCTTCCTTGGGGCGACCTACGGCCAGAAATAGCGGGTGTAAGCGACCCGAGCGATGCAGGTGAGCGCACCGTTCTACCGATGTATTCTGGTTCTGAGGCCAGCATCAAGGCGTTTGCTTTGGTGGCGTTCTTCGCCCTCGTCGGCTATGTGCATCGAGCCATAGGCGAGCGTTCCGCAGCCATTTTTGCGTTATCTCCAGCGTTTATTTTTTCAATTGGTCGCGGTTACGAGGAGGTCTACTTTGCCCTCGCATTTGGGCTGGCGTTTGGTTTGTTCACGGGGTTGTGGTCGAGCAACATGCGGTTGCTTCAGAACTTGATTGGTGGATGCACATTGATGATGATCCCATATGCAAAAGGCATGACGGAACTGTCATCCGTGCTTCTCAATGGGGCCTTCCTCGGATTGATTGGCTTTGCATGGCACGCACTGCAAGAGCGAGAAACGCCACGCTTTGCATGGATGCGAAATCCATTCAAGGCATCATGTGCCACCATAGGCATCATCGGAACAGTCATGTTTCTCGCTGGAATTTTCGATGCAACACCAACCTTTGGCGTGATGAAGGAGGCGCCTGTTCGTTTCGTGTCAGCGATTGTGCTCTCACTGTTCGATGCAATTGGTTTGTTTGTCTTGTTTGGCATGGTGCTCTGGCCTTTGTTGAAGCCTGCAGTGGCAGCACTACGGGCCACTGATGATCCACAGATTGCAACAATGGCTGCGATGATTGCAGCTGCAATGACGGCGATTGTGTTCTACATCGCCGCATTGTGGACGTACGAATCCGTGCTATGGGGTGCTTCTTGGCCAGGCATTGTCTGGACAATGGGGAACAACGGTCGATACATGACGCTGTTGTTCATCCCACTTGTTGTGTTGTTGAAGCAATTGAGGCTCGAAGTCGGTACGCCGACGTTTGAAGTTCCGGGCCATCACATCCGTGCGATCGGTGTCACTCTGTTGTTGTTGGTGCCACTTTCTTTGCTTGCTGGCCTTCATGGCCAGACCATGTGGACGGACGAAGCTGCGGAAGAAATGGACTTGCAAAGTGGTGATCATTTCTTGTTTGTTTCAGATGCGACCCTTGGGATGCACTGGTTGTATACATTCTACGAACCACTTGACGCAGATGCCAAGAACCTCACAGGTCATTGGCGTTCGACCGACACCAATTGGATTGGTGACGTGGAAGCGGATTTATCGCATGTGACAACGATCGTGCTCGCACCTGAAGTGGACAACGTTCCCACTGGGTGGTCTGTTGAATCAAGCGGAGAAGCAGATCTTCTCAACGGTGGGGGCGAGTGGCGCGTATTGACGCGCACTTGACCTCAAGCGTTCTTGTCAGATTGGACTTGGGTGCGCACATCTTGTGCAGCAGCCTTTGCGGTTTGCATGGCCTTTCGGACACGGGTACCAGCAGCAGCGTTACCCTTGTCGTGCTTGACAGCATCAGCAAGTGCAGCAGTTAAATCATCAATCATCGTTTGAACCATAGCCTCGACGGACATATCTGTCGCCCTGCCTGTTCAGTCTTTATCTCTTATGCCGAATTTTGTTGAAATGAAGGCTCAAGATTCGTGGGACAGCGAGCCGAGGTGCCTTTTCAGCGCTCATTCGCGCTTCGGTTGGCAAAAAACTGCGACGCGGCCAAGGCGAGGGGTTGAAAGCCCCGAGGTTGGAGGGGGTAGCAAGGAGGGGCATGAGATGCGCTTTGGTGTTCGAGGTACGCTGCCTGACCCAGACCCTGTGGCAACACAGGAATGGATTGATTCAATTTTGGCCGTGCGCGATCAGATCGGTGAGGAAGAAGCACGACGTTTGCTCCTCTCTACCGTTGGTGCTGCAAAGGATGCAGGTGTTGGTATCGACGTGGTCAACACCGCGTACATGAACACCATCCACCCTGACAGCCAAGGTACCTACCCAGGGGACCTCGATCTCGAAACACGCCTCCATGGCATCAATCGATGGAACGCAATGATGGTGGTCACTCGCGGGAACAAGTACTTCGAAGGCATTGGAGGCCATATCTCCACGTATGCTTCTGCCTCTCACGCATGGGAAGTAGGCTTCAATCACTTCTTCAGAGGCAAAGACGGTGCTGGCCAAGGCGATCACTTGTATTGGCAAGGCCATGCATCACCGGGCATTTATGCCCGGGCTTGGCTCGAAGGTCGTTTGACCCATGAGCAGATGGAAGCGTTCCGCCAAGAAACCGGCGGCAAGGGCCTTTCTTCCTACCCTCACCCACGTTTGATGCCAGACTTCTGGGAATTCCCAACCGTGAGCATGGGCCTCGGCGCAATGACCGCCATTCACCAAGCTCGTTTCAATCGCTACCTCGAGGACCGTGGCCTTGTTTCAACGGCCAACTCTCGGGTGTGGTACACCATGGGTGATGGAGAATCAGACGAACCTGAATCCCTTTCCCAACTTTCACTCGCAGGTCGAGAAGGCCTCGACAACATTGTGATGACCATGAATTGCAACCTCCAGCGCCTTGATGGACCGGTTCGGGGCAACTCGAAAATCGTTCAAGAACTCGAAGGTCGCTTCCGTGGGGCAGGCTGGAACGTCATCAAGGTCCTGTGGGGCAGCAGTTGGGACGGCTTGTTCGCTCGAGATACCAGCGGCGCTCTCGCGGCTCGCCTTGATTCACTCGTCGATGGTGACGAGCAACGCATCATGACCGCAGACGGAGCAACCATCCGCAAGGAATTGTTCAACTCAGAAGTCTTGCAATCGCTTGTCGCTCACTTGAGCGACGACGATCTTGTTGACCTCTGTGCAGATGTTGGCGGTCACGATTTTCTCAAACTCCACGCAGCCTACGCTCAGGCCACCGCCCACACGGGCCAGCCAACCGTTGTGCTCATGCGCACCATCAAGGGCTACGGACTGGGTCCCGCCTTTGCAGGACGCAACACCACGCACCAGAAGAAAAAGGCAGACATGGAGAGCATGCAATACATGCGAGACGACCTTGGCTTGTCGTTCTCGGATGAAGACCTGGAAGCCTATCCATACGTGATGCCAGAGGATGTTCCTGAACTCGTTGCCTACGCCAAGGAGCGCCGGGCTGCAATGGATGGTTTCATGCCAAGCCGAACGGTTCCTGAGTTTGATCTCACCCTTCCAGATGCCGCAGCCTATGCTGAATTCGATGAAGGCACCAAAGGAAAGATGCAGGTTTCAACAACCATGGCGTTTGTGCGAATCTTGCGCGCCCTGATGAAAGACAAGGGCTTTGGAGAACGAATTGTACCAATCATCCCAGACGAAGCCCGAACCTTCGGCATGGATCCATTGTTTGCTGAATTCGGCATCTACCATCCAGAAGGGCAATTGTACAAGCCAGTTGACCACAAGGTGCTGATGAAGTACAAGGAGTCAGCCAAAGGCCAACTCTTGGAAGAAGGCATCAATGAAGCGGGAGCAACCTCGACGTTCATCGCTTCGGCAACTTCGTATTCCACACACCACTACCCAACCGTGCCGTTCTACACCTTCTACTCGATGTTCGGGTTCCAGCGTGTCGCTGACCTCATTTGGTCGGCAGCAGATCAGCGCGCCCGTGGATTCCTGATGGGCGCAACGTCCGGACGAACCACCCTCAATGGGGAAGGCCTCCAACACCAAGACGGTCACTCCCTTTTGATGGCCCACACCAACCCTGCCGTGCGAGCCTGGGACCCCGCGTTCGCGTACGAGTTGGCTACCATCATTCGTCATGGCATCGATGAGATGTACGGCCAAGACAAAGACGTGATTCATTACGTAGCGGTCTACAATGAAAATTACCCGATGCCGCCAAAGCCAGAAGGTGTTGACGAAGGCATCGTTCGTGGCATGTACCTGCTTCGAGGCGCACCAAAGGGCGAGGGGCCAATCGTTCGACTGATTGGTTCTGGTCCAATCATGATCCAAGTGCTCGATGCAGTTGAGAAACTCCAATCCTATGGCGTTCGAGCCGAAATTTTCTCTGCAACTTCCTATGGCGAATTGCGCCGAGAGGGAATGGCATGCGACCGATACAATCGACTCCACCCCACAGAAGATGCAAAGCAGCCTTGGATTGAGCAAATGCTCGGCAAGGCAAGCGTGCCTGTGGTTGCGGTTTCCGATAACATGGCGGCAGTGCCGGACATGATTCGACAGTGGGTCGGTGGCCATTACACCGTGCTTGGTACCGATGGGTTTGGCCGATCAGACACCCGCGAGGCGCTCCGACGCTTCTTTGAAATCGACGGCGCAGCCATTGCCCTTGCAGCGCTCTCTTCGCTCGTACGTGAAGGCACCATCGACGGTGCTGTCTATGCAGAAGCTCAAGCAGCGTTTGGTGTGTCGACCGAACGTGAAGACATCACTGAACTGTGAAACAGTGGGGGCCCTTTGCCCCTCCGTCTTCCTCAAGACGAACCTATGCAACATCTACAAGATATCG
>ERZ1049444.392-NODE-392-length-43327-cov-6.683028_pt1 | contig 43327 bp, 35 predicted proteins | sample MGYA00383101_ERZ1049444 | MGnify/ENA primary metagenome ERZ1049444 (study PRJEB29581, sample SAMEA5548371) | metagenome | biome: marine; feature: coastal; material: water | depth 50 m | study: Short-term variability in the microbial, nano- and picoplankton... | reverse complement strand
ATCATCATCTGCTGCTTCATCTGCATCATCAAGTGCTTCCAATGCTGTGATGAATTCGATCATGTCAATACTTCGGTTGTTGTCATCGTCCACTTCAGATAGGAATTCTTCGATGTCATCTGTTGTGACTTCATCGTCGAGGAGGTTGGTGAGAGCGTTGGTGAGTTCCAATACATCGACGTCACCGCTGCCGTCTTTGTCCAGATCGTTGAAGAATCGATTTGGTGAAATGCCATCTTCGTCCATCGCATCAGCAATGCGTCGGATGAGTGATTCCGGTTCTTCGGATTCTTCATCCTCGGTGTCCTCGCTTTCCGCCGAGGTATCTTCTTCTTCAGAATCGTCTTCTTCAGAATCGTCTTCTTCTTCTTCAGTATCGTCTTCTTCGTCGGATGCTTCCTCTTCGTCATCAGATTCTTCAGCATCGTCATCAGAGATTGAAGGAACATCATCCTCTTCGGCTTCGGATGTTTCCTCTTCGACCTCTTCATCGGGCGAATTGTCTTCATCAGTACTGTCCTCTTCGACACCTTCTTCATCGTCAGCTTGAACTTCTTCATCTTCCACATCGTTAGAATCATCGTCTTCGATTGACGCATTTTCAGGCAATGCTTCACCAGTGATGGTGGCATGTAGTTCATCAAGGTCGATTCGCCCATCGCCATCTGCATCAATTGTTTCGATCAGCCGTTCAACTTGCGAGGGTGGTAAATCTGCAAGATTAAGGCTAAGGAGGCCGGTTTTCAATTCATTTGAATCAATTTGACCATCTCCATCGATGTCGAATTTTTGGAAGAGCATTGGAATGGTAATACCTGTGGTCACAAGCCAATTACGGAGGACATCGATGACATCATCTGCGATGAAGACAGTGCCGCAGTGGGAACATTTAGTTGAGTCAAGTGGAACCAGTCCGTGACATGCACCACACTCACCAAGCGCTTCATCAGATACTCCAGAAAAGGAAATGTTGCACTCTGGGCATTGGTCAGAATCCAATGGAATAACGGCTCGACAAGCACCACATTCTCCTGTAGCGACTTCTTCTGTCTTCTCTTCGGTCATGCACACACCTGTTTGCCCGACGACAACAATGGATATAATCATTCATAGTCTTTCAACGGTTACCCGTACCAATGGAGGGCCAGTGGTGACAGTCGATGAGGGGTTGGTTCTCGAGAAAGGACATCTTTTCAGCAAGGAATTTGAGCAAGAAGCTCACCTTTTAGAATGGCTTGACCGATACAGCCAATCAACCGACGAACATCTCGTCTATGTATCACGTATGCCGCATCGGCGACTCCTCAACCAAATCGATGTAACCAAGATCGAAACATACTGGATGACACATCGAGCGGGCCAAGCCCACATCTCACCAGATTTAGATCACCTTCACGCCCTGATTCAGTCGCGAATTAACCATCACCACGGTCTTATTGTGATTGAAGGACTCGAATGGCTTGTTTCACTTCATGGCGAAACAACGCTGCTCAACTTCATCAGAACGCTGCGAGACGATGTCCATCGCACTCAATGGACCCTTCTCCTTCCAGTTGACGCCTTGGCGTTCAACGCCATATGGCTCGCACGGTTCAAGCGAGAGGCCCCTGAACTTGTCATTCAATCCATGCCGAGTGAACCAACGGTCACCCCTGTCGAAGAAGAGGCTGAGGTTTCGGTGCCTTTGGTCGAAGTTACAGAAGAAGGCTTGCCGCAGTTGGTCATGCTCAATCGATTGCCATCGAATGGATTTACCCGCCCACTTCTCCGAAAACGCATCCTACAATGGCGACGCATGGGGCTCGATGTCTCGGAAGTCGAACCCGCACTCCATATGTCTGACGAGGATGCATTCGCCTTGTATTCAACAGTTGAACAAAAAGTACGAGTTGCGGTGGAACTTGAACGCGCCATTGAACACCACAAATTGGCCTTTACAGCGGGGGAACTGACAACATCCAAATTTAGAATCCGTCAATTGACGGGACTGGATGAAATTCGTAAAAGAATCGAATCAATTTAACGTGGAATTCGCCCTAGCTCGGCTTCAATTCGTGCCAACCATGCACCGTCAGCAAGTTCGTGTGCAATGTCAATGAGTTCCTTGCTTGTGGTTCGATCCCCATCAAGTGGTTTGGCGATGGTTCGAACCCGCTGTTTTAGCGCAGCCACATACGGTGATGGCGACAGCGATTCAAATTCAAGGGCTTCGCACGCCACGAACAGTTCGCATGCCAAGACTTCTGAAAGGCGCTGTGTGGCCTCCAATAGGTTCCAAGCAGCGGTTGCGCCCATGCTCACATGGTCTTCTTGTCCGGCTGATGTGCTGGTCGAGAATGCAGCCCTCGGCGTAGCATGACCATGGAGTTCTGCTAACGATGCACCTGCCACGTATTGAACAATCATCAATCCTGATTCGAGACCAGAGTTTTTGGCTAAAAACGGAGGTAACTCACTGCGTGCTGGATCCAACATTTGGTCAATCCTTCGTTCCGATATTGATCCAAGTTCAAACAATGCAGCAGCCATTGAATCAGCCGCTAATGCAATAACTTCGCCATGAAAGTTCCCTTGAGAAATCACTTCATGTGGACCTGGATTCTTTGGTTCTGGAAAGATGAGCGGGTTGTCTGTAGCGCTGTTGAGTTCAATATCGAGTGTGTCCGCCATCGACCAGTAGCGCTGCAACACTGCGCCGTGAACTTGTGGAGCACAACGGAATGAATAGGCATCTTGGACGCGTTCACACCCAGTGTGCGATGAAAGGATTGGCGAATTTGCCATCAACGCCCGGACACGCTGTGCGACGAGGTTTTGCCCTGGATGGGGGCGAGCATCGTGCACGCGAGAATCGGATGGTTGAACGCTCGCTTTTCGTGCTTCCATTGAGGTGCACAAAATGAGATCTGCCAACGGTAGGAGGGCGTTCAATTTTCGTTCAGCGAGGGTCAAAAATGCCAGCATTTGGCTTGTACCATTGATGAGGCTCAGACCATCCTTCGCACGCAAATTTATGCCGATTAAACCATGTTCTCGCAACACGCTTGAGGTGGGTATCGGTTTGTTATCGGCATCGAGGACCATGCCTTCTCCAAGCAATGAGAGGGCCATATGAGACAGTGGGGCTAAATCACCGCTGGCGCCCAAGCTTCCAATTCGGGGGACAAATGGTACGATGTCGTTATTGAGAAAGTCGACCAACTGTTTCAATACATCAGGGTGAACGCCAGAGTGGCCCTTCACGAGGGAATTGATCCGAACGGCCATCATTGCACGTACAGAGGATCTCGACATTGCATCGCCAAGAGCAGTGGCGTGAGAACGGACTAGGTTTGTCTGGAGTTGAGCCAAGTCATCTGGAGAGATTCGCTGATGCACCAATGCGCCAAAGCCAGTGTTGATGCCATAGACAGTTTCGCCTCTTGCAAGAATTCCATCGACCACATTCCGGGCGATCTCAACCTTGCCCCATGCATCATCAGAAATCGACACATCTGCGTTATTGGTTGCGATTCGTTCGACTTCTGCAGGTGAGAGGGTCGAGCCGTCGAGGTACACTGTCGGTCGCATCATTGTCCACCATCCGATAGGGCATTGAAAATGATGTCATCATCTGCGTACTCTGGGAGGGTAATGGAGAGCTTTGGTTCTGCTGCCATGGCTCTTTTGATGGCGAAATTTGCTCCATCATTCCTCGCCCATGCCCGCCGCGCTACGCCATTGTTGACGTCCCAATGGAGCATTGATTGAAGGCGCTGTTCACATGCATCACTTCCGTCAAGGAGCATGCCGAACCCTCCGTTCATCACTTGGCCCCACCCGACACCACCGCCGTTGTGGAGGCTTACCCACGTGGCGCCACGAAACGCATCGCCGACAAAGTTCTGAACAGCCATATCCGCTGTCCACATCGAGCCATCTCGAATGTTAGCCGTTTCTCTGTACGGACTGTCTGTACCAGATACATCGTGGTGGTCTCGACCAAGCACTACCGGTCCTGAAAGTTCACCATCGGCAATTGCCTTGTTCATGGCCGAGGCGATTTTTCTCCGACCTTCGTCATCTGCGTAAAGAATACGGGCTTGCGAACCAACAACCATGTTGTTGTCTCCAGCTTCTCGAATCCATCGAATGTTGTCCTTCATTTGTTGCATGATTTCAGGCGGTGCTGTTTCCATCATCGATTCGAGAACTTCTCGGGCAATGCGATCCGTGGTTTCCAAATCCTCTGGCTTTCCAGAGCAACATACCCATCGATAGGGTCCGAATCCGTAGTCAAAGCACATCGGTCCCATGATGTCTTCGACATAACTCGGGTACCTGAATGAGCCATCTGCATTGAATACATCAGCGCCAGCCCTCCCTGCTTCAAGCAGGAATGCATTGCCATAATCCCAGAAGTACATGCCTTGTTCCGAGAGGGTGTTCACTGCGTCAGCATGCCTGCGCAATGTCTTTCGAACTTCATCCGCAAATCGTTCAGGTTCGTCGGAAAGCATTGTTGAGGATTCAGCGTAGGAGAATCCTGCAGGAAAATAACCTCCTTGGAATGGATTGTGAAGGCTTGTCTGATCTGAACCAAGGTCGACACGAACGTTCCGTTCGACGAGACGCTCCCACAAATCCACTATGTTTCCAATGAATCCGATTGACACGGCTTCTTTCAGTCCTGCAACTTCGACCATCCGGTCAATGGCCCGGTCGATGTCATCGGTGACTTCCGACAACCAACCTTGTTCGTGTCGCTTGTGTGCGGCATGTGCATTTGACTCTGCTACGATGCATGATGCACCTGCAATAACGGCTGCTTTCGCCTGTGCACCTGACATTCCACCAAGGCCCGAGGTGACAAAGGTCACGCCCCCTAATCCGGCATCGCCAGAGAGCCCCAAATGAGATCGTGCAGCATTCAGCAATGTGATTGTTGTTCCGTGAACAATTCCTTGAGGTCCGATGTACATGTACGAGCCAGCCGTCATTTGCCCATATTGAGTCACCCCAAGCGCATTCAGACGCTCGTAGTTATCCGGTGTTGATTCACTTGGAATCATCATACCATTTGTGACAACAACGCGGGGTGCGTTCATGTTTGAGGGAAAGAGGCCCATTGGATGGCCGGAATACATGACGAGGGTTTGATCGCTCTCCATTTGCGAGAGGTATTTCATCGTCAAGCGGTATTGTGCCCAGTTTTGGAAGACGGAGCCATTCCCACCATAGGTGATGAGTTCATGTGGGAATTGTGCAACTGCTGGATCAAGGTTGTTTTGAATCATCAACATGATGGCAGCAGCTTCGGGGATGTTGGCAGGGTAATCCTCGATGGGATGAGCCTTCATCTCGTACTCTGTAGGCCGATACCTCCACATGACAATGCGTCCAAATGAATTCAATTCCTCAGCAAACTCCTTGGCAAGCAATGGGTGATCTTTTGTGTCAAAATATCGGAGTGCGTTGCGCAAGGCCAGTTGCTTCTCTTTTGGCGTTAAGACCTGCCTGCGTTTTGGTGCATGGTCGACACTCGCATCCACACCTGGGTGCTGCGGCATGTCATGTGGAATGCCTTCGGCGAGGTGGATCCTCAAACCGTTCGTCTCAGCGCCCATGCTGATGCGAAATGTCGCCCATCCTTGAGCGTTCGTATTGAGGCCTACTGCAACGTGCCTTTGACTGCATCCGGCCGCCATAGGGTGAAGAAGAGGCCAGACACCATCATAATGAGTGAAAAGATGATGAAACCTTGCTGGAGGTTGAAGAATTCGTTCTCCAAAAGATAGCCTGCGACTGCGCTCGAGATTGAAAAGGCGATCGACATCATCAGCATGTCCATCGAGAAGACTCGCCCGCGGATTTCATCTTCGACCCATTGTTGCGTGAGAATGGTTGAAAGGACCCAATTGGCACCGCTCGCAGAGTGGGCAAGGACAACCAGTACAACGGTGAGATAGAGGTTGAATCCAAGTGTCCATCCAACGAGGAAATAAAACGCTCCAGAGAGGGACACAAGAAGTCCAATAAGAACAGGCCATCGTTCTTCATCCAAGAAAAACCGTCGTGATACAATTGGTCCGATGCCGGTTCCTATGCCCCGAGCAAAGAAGAAAATTCCGAAACCAAGCGCCATACCAAAACCATCGATGTTCGAACCGGCCACGAGCAGGAAGACACCTGCTAAACCACCACCGGCGACATTCCAAGAAGACTTTGCAAACACAATTCGGAGCAATCGCTTCTCTCCGAAAATCCGTGTCCATCCCTTTCGAATGTTCTTGAAAGTTGTCGAAAACAAGGGGCCTTTCAAGTCGTCACCGACTGTTTGGGGAATGGTGAGCTTCCGCAATAAGATTGCACTAATGGCAAAGGTGAATGCATCGATGATGAAGGCTGCATCTGTTCCTTGCAATTCCACGACCACACCACCGAGCATGGCGCCAGTGCACAACGCAGTGGACCAACTTGCCGCATCCAATGCGTTCGCAGTAGCGAGGTCTTTTTCCGGAACAATGTTCGGTAAGGCAGCCCGTTCCGCAGTCACGTACATGCCGTGGAGGATCATCATTGAACCAGTGAGGACATAGATCCACACAATGTCCTCTGCGCCTCTGATCAGCAGAAAACTCAATGCCAAAATGACTTGGGCCCAGTTCGTCCAAACCATGATGCTCTTTCGGTTGTATCTGTCTGCGAGCAAGCCACCAAAAGGTTGGAACACTGCAAAGCACAACATCCGGATGGTGAACAGTAACCCAAGTAAAAATTCAGATTTCGTGTTTTCATAAATAATCAAAAACAGTGCAATGGTGTTGAACCACTCCCCGAGCATCGAGATGACTGATGCTGCCCACAACCGCCTGAATGGAGCGTTGGTGCGGAGGAGTTCGATGTACCCAATCTGCTTCATTCTTCTTCGAGCTCCGAATGCAGTAAGGTTTGTGAGTCAATCGATACAATGACCCATTTTGAGGTGGGCGTGTTCGATTCGGCAGCCGTGGAATTGAGAGGTACGAGGCTGTTTGATTCGGGGAAGTATGTTGCAATGTTTCCTCGCGGGATGTCATAGGCGACAAGTTGCCATTGTCCGGAAACCCGTGTTTCGCCTTGGAAGTGGCTGGTCAGTTGTACGACGTGTCGATTTTTCCAACCTCGTTCTGCCATGTCATTCGCATTCATCATGACAACCCTGCGATTTCCGTGGATCCCACGGTATCGATCATGAACGTCATAGATGGTCGTGTTGTACTGGTCATGAGATCGAATGGTCATCATAACATATTTGTCATCATCCGTGGAGACATTAGGAAGTGCATGGACCGTGAAGTGGGCCTTGCCATCCATCGTTGCAAAGCTCCGGCTATCTCTTGGCGGGTTGGGTAGGGCGAAGCCGTTTTCTTTTCGCACACGTACATTGTAATCGTCAAAGCCGTGAAGTGATTTTTCCATTAAATCACGAATTCCGTCGTAATTTCCAACGAGCCCTTCCCAGTCCAAATGGGAGTTTTTGAGGCTTGCTTGTGCGAGTCTTGCGACGATATCAGGTTCACTCAACAGGGTTGGCGATGCAGGTTTGAGGGTTCCAGTGGAGGTGTGAACAATACCCATGGAGTTCTCAACCGTGACAAATTGATCCCCGGAGGATTGCACATCGCGTTCAGTCCGTCCGAGGCAAGGAAGAATCAGGGCGGTTTTTCCTGTGACGAGGTGAGATCGATTCAATTTCGTGGAAACTTGAACCGTCAGACCGACAGTGCGCAATCCTTCAGCGGTGGTGTTTGTATCAGGGGTGGCAGATAGGAAATTTCCACCCATGCAGAAAAAGACACCAACCTTCCCGTTCTTCATGGCCCGGATTGCATTCACTACATCGTAGCCATGTTCGCGGGGCATGGTGAATCCTAACCCTTCTTCCATACGATCGAGGAAGGCATCTGTTGGCGCTTCCCAAATCCCGACGGTGCGGTCACCTTGGACATTGGAATGGCCACGGACGGGGCAAAACCCTGCGCCTGGCCGGCCCACATGGCCACCGAGAAGGAGGAGATTGACGACTTCTTGGATCACTGCTACTCCGTTTGGTTGTTGAGTCAAACCCATGGCCCAACACGCAATGGTTGCTTTGGATTTTCCAAGGATCGTGCCAATTTGAGTGATGGTTTCTTTCTCGATGCCTGAATCTCGTACAATGTCGGCCCAATCCGCCTCTTTAGCCGAGGTGACCATCGCTTCATATCCAGTTGTTGATGAAGTGATGAATGCTTCATCCAACCCGCCATGTTCCAAATGAACCTTGATGAATCCTTTGAACAATGCCGCATCGCCACCAATTTTTACTTGGAGATGATGATCTGAGAGTTGAGTGGTCTTAAGATTGAGTTTCATGTAATCCTGTGGATGTTTGAAACGTTGCATTCCGGTTTCTGGGAGGGGATTAATGTGAATCACAGTCGACCCCTTGTGCTTTGCATCTCGCAATGCAGTTAACATTCGCGGATGGTTCGTGCCAGGGTTTTGTCCGATGACAAGAATGACATTGGAATGATTAAAATCGTCCAATGTGACGGTGCCTTTCCCAATACCAATGGTTTGGCCAAGGCCTTTGCCGCTTGATTCGTGGCACATGTTCGAGCAATCTGGCATGTTGTTTGTCCCCAAGGCCCTGACATAGGCTTGGTAAAGGAAGGCTGCTTCATTCGAGGTTCGTCCCGAGGTGTAAAACACAGCCTCTTCGACTGAATCCAAGTTTTGAATGGTATGCCCAATTGTCTCAAAAGCTTCATCCCAAGATATCGGCTGATAGTGACTATCGCCTTCTTTCAAAATCATTGGATGTGCGATTCTCCCTTGCTTGTTCAGCCAATGATCGGACTGTTCAGCAAGAAATTGGATGCTATGTTTAGCAAAGAACGCCGGGTGAACCGTGGCTTTCATTGCCTCATCTGCAACGGCCTTCGCACCATTTTCACAGAATTCGAACGGTGTTCGGTGATCGGGGTCGGGCCATGCACAACCAGGGCAATCGAATCCAGCTTTTTGGTTGACCATGGTCAGTGTTTTAACCGTCTTCACGAGTCCCATTTTTTTGATTCCATGCTTCATGGAAGACACAGCCGCAGGGATTCCTGCTGCCGAATGTTTAGGTTTCTTCAATCGAAGTTTGAGATGGTCATCGGGAGTTTCTGCTGAAAACGTCTCCCTCATGGCTATGCCTCAAGTGCCACGGGTCGGCTTTGGTTCTCAAGGCTTGTCATCCAAATCGTCGCCTAGAATGCCAATTGCGACGCAACTAGCCGGCTTCACAAAACTGAAAATTCGCATGCCGAGACTTCTGGCAGCATCTGCAGCAAGCGTCGAACATGCACCCCTGCATGCGAGGGTGCCGATTCCTGCCCGTGCCGCTTTTGCCACAATATCCCAGCCGCATCGGCCCGATAAGAGGAGAACTGCATCATTAGACACGCCACCTCCAAGAAGGGCGAGACCTACTGATTTGTCAACAGCGTTGTGCCGGCCAATATCCTCTGCCACATGCTGAACTTTGCTACCGGCGACGTACAGTGCCGCGCCATGCATGCCGCCAGTTTTGCTAAACCCATCCTGTTGTGCACTCATTTGTTTGAACGCCTCATTCAGTTCGCTCAATGTAACCATGTTGTGTTTATGGGTAAAGCCTGGTAATCCATCAATGAGCGAATCCAGTCCAGAAGAATCACACGCTCCGCATGATGATGTGACGATGCGCGTCCGGTCGAGTTCTGAGTTTGGCATGCGAATGGCTTGATCGTATGTTATGTCGTATCCGCCTGCGAGCGTCGATTTGATCGAGAGGGTTTGAGTCCCTTCAATGGCGTATCCTTCGCAGCGACAATGGCCAATAAACAAGGCATCAAGGTGAGAGGGTGTTCCAAGAAGTGTGACAAACGTGCCGTTGGCGTCATTGAGGCGGAGAAGGGTTTCTTTTGCGAGGTGATCTGCCTCGACAGAACGACCGGATTGAGACAACCTTTGAATCCCGGTTGGTCGGTACAAATCCTTCACGCTGATTCATCCCCAGACTTTAGATGGCCAAGATCAAAGAATTCGAATTGAAGTTCAACTAATTCAGCACTCGAAGTTGCAGCGGCATACGCTTCGAGTGGTTCTTTATTTAATTCAAAGAATCGTTCTCCCCATCGAAAGGCCCCGAGTACTTCGTGTGCTTGTTCGACACGACCGAGGAGGAAAAGAACAGTCGCCAATGCTTCTGCTGTGGTGAGGCGTCCAGGTTTCCCCCAATTTACTGGGTTTGCTGCGAGAAGCAACGGTAGCATTCGTGGTTGCAATCGAGTCCGTTTCATGACTTGCTCCACACTTGATTCAATGTGTGCCCAACTGCAATCAAGACCAACGATGGCACCGCCTCGTTCGAGAATAAGATCGTGGTCTTCCGGACCAAACACTTTGCCGCACAATGGTTCCAATATGATGCCGCGTCTTGGAATGGTGTTGATCTTTTTGTGAAGCCGAAGGTTGCCCCGCTTGTTTGCAAGCACGGCCGTGTTCTTCTTTGGATCGTCTTGAGCCAACCACAGGGCATGCACGCCTACTTCTTTCACGTGAATCACTTGGTATCGTTGAAGTAATCGCCAAGCGTCATGCCGCGGCTTGAGCTTCGATCAATGTGTGTTGTCGTCTCTTCTGCACCCATGACCCATAGAGAAATGCCTAGGACACGTTCGAATTTCTTAAGAACTCCATCTGTTGGGCGCTTTCCTGATTCAGTGGCTTTGATGATGTTGACCGTTTCAGCCATGCGCTTACCAAGCGTTGCATGGTTCCAACCCTTTGCCTTTCGAGCATTCGTGATTCGTTTTCCAAAGTCCGCAGCCAATTCCTTTTCTGCTTTGAGCATGATATCTTTTCCCTTTTTGCCTTTGGCAGCGTAGGCAGATGTGTGAGATGGGCGTGCGTGCATCGATTGAGCCTTTGCAAGCCCAGGTGCCGTTTCCTTTGGGCCAAGGTTCATTTTGTCAACACAGCGCCCACAGGCAGCAACTTCTGTTTTTCCAGTCTTGACTCGCTTAACAGCCACTTTCATGGCGCCACATAGTTCACAATCAGCCATAAAAATCAGTCCGCAATATATGGTTACGACGACATCCCTTGAAGGCTTCGTCGGATGATGTTGCAACATATATGGCCCTTGACTTCTTAAACAGTCACCGATTAGCAAAATTGATTGCTATGGGTACGGATGTGGAACAAAACGCACCATCGAGGGTCATGCCTCAAGAGGATGACCTCAAAAATCTCGAAAATGCATTCGCTCAATTACAAGATCAAGCGCAGAATTTGATTAATGAGCGGTCGCAGATGGAAACCGACATTCGCAACCTGAAAAAGAGGGCGCAGCGTCTTGATGATGAGGTCAGGCTTCTAAGGGCTCCACCACTCATTATCGGTCATCTTCAAGATGTTCTTGACGATCGAACCGCCATCGTCCGGTCCTCCAATGGAACCGTTTTCCAAGTTTCACTTAACCAACGACTCGAACCAAAAACACTCAAACCAGGGACGCGGGTTGCACTCAACCAAGATACCCTGGCCGTGATCGAAGTGCTTCATGATGCATGGGACCCGATGGTGAGCGGTGCTGAAATGGTCACCAAGCCCGATATTTCCTACGATGCAGTCGCTGGCCTTGATGAACAGGTGAAAACCGTCCGCGAAGCAATCGAACTGCCACTGACATCGCCCGAACTCTTCCGGAAGGTCGGCATTACACCGCCAAAAGGTATTCTCCTTGTTGGCCCACCCGGTTGTGGTAAAACCCTCCTCGCAAAAGCCGTGGCCAACCAAACAGATGCTACATTCATTCGCATGGTAGGCAGCGAACTTGCCCAAAAGTACATCGGTGAAGGTGGCCGAATGGTAAGGGAATTATTTTCACTGGCAAAAGATAAATCGCCAGCGATCATCTTCCTCGACGAAATTGATGCCATTGGAGCCAAGCGCTTAGACGGCTCCACAAGCGGTGACCGTGAAGTACAACGCACATTGATGCAACTGCTAGCGGAACTCGACGGTTTTGATGCACTGGAAGATGTAAAAATCATTGCAGCTACGAACCGACCCGATATCCTCGATGATGCACTCCTGCGACCTGGCAGATTCGATCGCATCATCACCATTCCGTTGCCGGATGAAAAGGCGCGCAAAGCCATATTGGCGCTTCATATCTCAAACATGTCAACCAAGCGGGTGAAACTGCAAAAGATTGTGGAAAAGACCGAAGGGTACTCCGGTGCTGAATTGAAAGCAACGTGTGTCGAAGCAGGTATGATTGCCATTCGAGACAAGCGAAGTTCGGTTACCAATGAGGACCTCATGCTCGCAGTAGCACGGCTAAATGAAAAGAAGTCGTCTGTTGGAAGAACCTCAACACCAGATCGACTTTACAGTTGATTGGACAAGTGGCACTGTCAACATTCAAAGTCCGAGTGGGCCGAACAGGATTCATGGACCGAATCGTCGAGTGCGTGCCAAACATCTCTGAAGGCCGTGATGAAGAAAAGATTCAGCGAATTGTGATGGCAGCATCCAACATTGAAGGATGCGCTGTTCTCGGGGTCGAACCCGATTCCGATTATAATCGAACAGTGATCACCATTGCTGGCTCACCTGAATACGTTGCACAAGCAGCATTTGCCCTCGTATGTGCCGCCATAGAAGAAATCGACATGCGCGAACACACAGGTGAACATCCTCGACTCGGCGCGGTTGATGTGTGCCCCTTCATACCGCTTCAAGGCGTATCGATGGCGGAATGTGCTCAGTTGGCCCGGACCTTGGCAGAGAAAGTTGCTACTGAATGTTTGGTCCCCACATACCTCTACGGGCATGCTGCGAAGCACGAAGAAAAGAATCTCCTATCAACCATTCGCAAGGGCGAGTATGAAGGATTGGAGGCACGATTGAGTGGCGGCGAAACAATGCATAGTGATGCCACACGATTTCCCGATTTTGGCTCCAGAACATGGACCGAAAAGTCTGCGAAGGCAGGCGGCTTAACTTTTGGCGCACGGGGTATCCTTGTCGCATACAACGTGAATTTTGATGAGCAGGATGCAATTGTTGCGAAAAAGGCAGGCTCATTGGTACGATCAACAGGGAGATTGGTTCGACAAGCCGACGGAAGGCGCATGCGTTTGCCTGGAATGTTACCGATGGTCCAAGGAATGGGCGTTATGCTCGAATCTCATGGCATCAGCCAGGTTTCCATGAACTTGAGAGACGTAACAGTCTGTCCAATGCATGTGGCGTTTGAGGCATGCAAGAGTATTGCATCCGACCATGGAGTCAAAACTCCAGGGAGCGAACTTGTTGGCTTAGTGCCGCTCTCTGCAATCTTAGAGGCCGGAAGATGGTATGCCGACATGGGAGACACCGACGAAACTTCATTGGTTCAAGCTGCCATTCAGGGCCTCGGACTTGCTCAATTGGGGCCATTCGATCCTCATCAACGAATTATTGAATATGCATTGCAAGGGGCGTTGGAACAATGAACTGGATGGAAATGACACTTACTGACTTCCAAGCCGCGCTTGCGTCCAAAAATGCAACGCCTGGCGGCGGTACTGCCGCTGCAGTTGCACTGGGTCAGGCGGCTGGATTGACCGAGATGGTTTGTTCGTTAACGATTGGTTCGGATAAATGGTCGGATGGTTGGCAGGCTGCCGAAAACGCACGATTGGTCGCAATCGATGTGCTCTCTCACACAGGGCGGCTGGCAAATGAGGACAGCGCGGCTTTCGACACAGTGGTGGCTGCGTTCCGAATGCCAAAGACAACTGAGGAAGAAAAAGAAATCCGTAGGAACGCCATTCGTCAGGGCACATTGCTTGCTGCAATGGTGCCGCTTGAAACCGCACAAAAAGGGATGGAATTGCTCCATACCCTCGAGTCACTTGCCACCAATGGAAATGGTAACGCAGCATCTGATGTTGGCGTGGCCTCACTTTTGGCGAGTGCTGCTGTCAAGGGTGCTTTGTTTAATGTCGAAATCAACGTTGCCTCGTTGCCACCTGAAATGGCAGCGGATGTGGTTGAGGGCAGTCAAGGCATGCGCGAGGAATGTAGCAATGTGGCACGTGGTGTCATGCATGCTGTGCATGACCGGATTCAATCTTAATCAACGGACTTGAGCACCGGTGCTGATGTCACCATCAATGGTGATGAGGCGAACGTTGTCATTTCCATCATCAGCAGCAAGCATCATGCCTTCTGATACGACGCCTCGGAGGGGTCGCGGTTTCAAGTTGGCCACAAAGACAACTGATTTCCCCATCATTTCCTCTGGAGCGTAGAATGCTTTCAGACCTGCACAAATCGTACGTCCTTTGTCAGAACCATCGTCGATGGTGACGACATAGAGGCGATCTGCATTTGGATGATCTTCCACAGATGTGATTTTACCTACTCGCAAATCAACTTTCATAAAAGTGTCAAATTCAAGGTAGGTTGTTCCTTCTGGTGCTTCTGGCATATTTTTGTCTCCTTTGGTGTTGTGCTTCTTTTTCTTTCCACCCTTTACGCCGTGACCAGGGTCGTCGGTGGTCACATCTGTGGTCTCGGCAAGGGCTTGTTCAGATGCAAGAATTTCATCGAGTTCCAGCCGCTTAAACAATGGAGTAGGTGTGGATTCGTCCCACGTCATTGGTACGTCCCAATCAATTGCGGAGGACCACATTTGTGCAGATGCCTCGCCTTCTTGACCGAGTGTCTCCCACAATCGTTGAGCGCTAAAGGGCATGAATGGTTGTGTGGTGATGGCTAAGAATCTAGCAATTCGCCATCCGAAGGCGAGGTCAGAAAGTGATTGTGTTCGTTCTTGAGATGGTGTGTCATCTTTGAGGTACTTCCATGGCGTTGCTGCTTGGAGCATTTGATTCCCGTATTGAGATGCATTCATGACCGACCGTAAAGCCTCCTTGTATCTATGACGTTGGAGCGAGGTCGTAATTGATTGGTGAAGTTCGTTCAACTTATCACGGTGTGCCTTCGTTAGATCTTTGTGTTCAACACCGGCTAGTGGGCCATTATCGCCGGATGGCAACCGATGACCGAGCGTGAGCACTCGGTGGACGAAATTTCCATATGCCGCAATCAGTTCAGTGTTGATTTTTTCTACGAAATCAGGCCAGTTGAAATCCGTATCATGGTTTTCGGGCATGTTGATGCTAAGATAGTACCTCAATGTGTCCGGGTCGAACCGCTCGAGGAACGATGGAAGCCACACTGCATGCTTCCTTGATTTGGAAAATTGCCCCCCTGCCAACATGAGATACTCCATGGCAGGGACATTTGTCTCAAGCGCCAAATCGCCTGGACCGGGCAACTGAACCTTATCCTCGGCAGTCTTGCCATTCTTTGCATGATTGAGGCCCATGATCAGAGATGGCCAAATCACGGTGTGGAATGGGATGTTATCCTTGCCCAAGAAATAGAGGTGCCTTGGTACCGTACCATCTTCGGAAATGTTCCACCATTTTTTCCATGCATCCTTCCCATCAGGATGACCTGCTGATTCAGCAACTGAGTCTGCCCATATCCGAGCACACGTGGAGTATCCTTGGACGGCTTCAAACCAAACATAGACGCACTTTCCTTCCCATTCATCGCCATCAAGTGGCAGGGGTATGCCCCAGGAAAGGTCCCTCGTAACGGCACGCGGACGTAGCCCCATGTCGAGCCATTGCTTTGTCATGGCGCGTACATTTGATTTCCAATTTGATTGTTGGGTGGATGCATGTTGTTCAAGCGCTTGTTGGAACAAATCCAGTCGGTAGAACATATGATCCGTATCACGAATCTCAATTTGGGCCCCTGGATTCATTTTTGACACAGGGTTTTGCAATTCTTCAGCTTCATATGTAGCCCCGCAAGCGTCACATTGGTCGCCTCTGGCACCATCTGCGCCACAGGCTGGACACGTTCCTTCGACATACCTGTCTGGAAGAAACCTTCCCGTTCCATCTGCATTCTGTTCATAGTACTGCTTCATGGTTTTTGTTTCGAACAGACCTGCATCGTGAAGCGCAAGGAAGTTTTCCTGAACCAATTGTTTGTGACGCTCATCACTCGTACGGTTGAATAATGCGCCACCATATTCGATGCCTCGGGCATCCACTTGAGGCTGCCAACTGCATCCAAGGTCAAGCAATGCTTTGCTGTTGAGTGTGTGGTATGTATCGACAACTTCCTGTGGCGTGATGCTGTTTTGCTCAGCCGAAACGGTGATTGGTGTGCCGTGTTCATCCGAACCAGAGACCATGAGGACTCGGTTGCCGAGTGCTCGCTCGAATCGAGCTTGGATGTCTGGTGGGAGGTAACAACCAGCAACATGGCCGAGGTGAAGCGGGCCGTTGGCATACGGCCAAGCGACACAAATCAGAACATGCTCTTCGGTCATAGCAATTCGTTGGGCGCATGACTTAGCCTTAAACTCATCATCGATGCAATCCCGCTATCGATTGTCTTGGACACAAACCAAGGTTCTGCATTCCGAGGGGTGTCATCTTCGCAAAGCGTCATTTTGAAGAACCCAATACACATGGAGAGGCTTGCACCGGACGGACAGGAGCCCTCGAAAACCCATGGAATATTCTGCAATGGCAGCGGTAGGTACCGCAATTAATAGCACAGGCGAAGGAGACCTTACCCTTCTCATTTTTTACGCAACACTGGCACTTGGTGTCTCGTTCTTGTGTTCGATCCTTGAGGCAGTTGTCCTCTCCATACCTCATACACAAATTGCGATGTGGGAAAAAGAAGGGAAACCAACTGGGGCAGTCTGGGCGTCACTCAAATCAGATGATGCTGTGAAGCCGCTCACAGCCATTCTGACACTCAACACCATCGCACATACAATGGGTGCTGCTGGTGTTGGTTCTGAGGTTGCAAAAATTTGGGGAGCGGATGCACTGACATTCGCATCCATCGTTCTCACGCTTCTTGTGTTGTTCCTATCTGAAATCATCCCAAAAACGCTTGGAACGGCATATTGGAAACAGCTCTCCCGTTCAACGGGATGGGTGCTTCAAAAACTTACACTGGTTCTAAGTTTCTTGATCGTCCCGATTCAAATGTTGAAATCCATCTTGCCAAAGGGTGGTCACGCCCTTGTGACCCGCGACGATGTGGCAGCTCTAGCAGACCTCGGTGAGGAAGAAGGAATCATCGAAAAAGACGAAGAAACTGTGATCCACAACCTCCTCAAACTACGGGAAATGAAAATCGTGGAAATCATGACACCTCGTGTGGTCATGAAGGCATTCGCTCTACAATCGACAATCAAAGAAGTACTCGAAGAACACAAAATCATCCGTGTGTCACGGATACCAGTGTATGAGGACAATATTGACGACATCTCCGGCATTGTGATCCGTTCAGAACTTCTCATGGCTGCTAGCCGCGATGAGTGGGATGTCACGATGAATGATTTGAGAAAGAAGGTCATGTTTCTCACCACTGATACATCGGTCGACAAGGCCCTCGAAATGTTCCTTGAACAACGCCAACAATTCGCTGTGGTACGCGATGAATTTGGTGGCACTGCAGGGCTTGTTACAATGGAGGACGTCTTAGAGACATTACTCGGTGAAGAAATCGTGGACGAGTTGGATGAAGTCGACGACATGCGTGAACTTGCTCGTGAGCAGGCTGAGCACCAAGAATCAGAGTGAACCACCATTCGCCAACCAATGCTCAATGGCATCGTTGCGATCCTCATTGGTTCGTGCCCCTGAATGTGTTAATGATTCAAGAGGGACGGTCGTGAGGAGGCCTTTGTATTCAGGTTGCGAATATACCTCTACAAGTCGCTCAAAATGCCCCATGCCAAGGCGTTCGTCAGGAATTGCTTGAACACAAAGAATGGGTAGCTTTGGCACACCCCATAGTGGGATGTTAAACTCTTCAACCATCGTCCAGCGGCCGATTTGCCCAGTGGACTCATTGAACCGTTCAATAAGACGTCGTCGGTAGGCTGGGCGCAAGAAAATGGGGACACGGTAACCATTTGCGATCTCATCTAAGATGGGCTCGTACATGGTCATAGGAGATTCTAAAATCACCCTGCTGAGCGGTTGAGTGGCAATACGAAGGGATTCCTTCGATGCAAGTCGCAGGCCAATAAATCCGCCCATGCTATGTCCGTAGTAAGACACACTGGATACATCAGAAGAATCGATTATTACCTCCAACCCTGTTACGACTGATTCGACAGCTTTCATCGAACGGTATGCAGACCAGTGGCCGTACTCACCGGACGAGCCATGGTTCGGAAGTTCGACCATCACAACATGCCATCCGCGCTCGGCGAACCACATAGCCCGTTCTGCTACGCTTGATGAGGAACTCCGCCAGCCATGAACCATCACCATGAGGGGAGAGGGCCCCGTTTGAAGGGTCGAGACGGTGTTGATGGGGCAGCCATCGTAATCAAACACTTGGCTGTTCCATCCCTCGCCTTCAAAACTTGGTTTTCGGCGCCCTGGAAGGAGGAAGGAAATACCCACATAGAATTCAATGATGGTGTGATAAAGCCCGATGGCTACAACACATCCGATCAGAATGGTGGGCACGTCCATGAGGCTGAAAACTAAAGTTGAGAGCAACGTCAAGGCAAGGCCAAGGCCAAATCGAGCAAAGCGATGATCATACATGAGTCTCAACTGTGTTGATTTCACTCTGTTTTGTCGCTGTCCTTGGATTCATCTTTCGATTCATCCTTCGATTCTTCGGAAGTACCTTTGTCAGAGGATGTTTCATCATCGGACGCTTTTGTGACGGCCTTTGCGACTTTCAGGGCTTTCTTTTCCGATGCTTTTTCCCTTCGCTGTGTGAAGGAGTCGCCATAGTTGCCCATTCTGTTCAGTCGAGCGGCGATACCTGACATTTCTTCACCCTCTTGTGGGACATACTTGACGAGGAACGCACCGAAGAGCATGTCGTACAAGCCCTGGCTTTGATCGCTGTTGGATTTGAAGCGTCCATCAACGATTCTGACGACAACGAGAACCAATCCAATGATCAAGAAAACGAGGCTTACAGGAAGAAGTTTTCCGGCAGCATCGAACAATCGACCCATGAAGAACACAACGAGTCCAAAACCAGTGAGGCCCATCAATCCAACCGAATTGACAAGGAGTCCATGCACTGGGTTTGGTTTCGACTCATTTGCGGTGATGTAACGAGTGCGTGAGATGAAATTTCCAAGGGTTCTTCCGGTCATGATTGGAATGACAAAGACGTTGGTGATAATCATCAAAAGAGCTGCTACTGCAGGCAGTGTCGGTGTTGATCCTGCTATGGATACAAACAGGGCAGCAAATAGAACTCCAAAATTCCATACGAAATTCATAAGCCAAGCAAGGAAACGCGCATTCTTTGTGGCAATTTCATAACCCTCTGGCAATCCGGTATTGTTGAGAATTGGCCGTCGATCTTTTGCTGGTTTTGCTGCCTTTGCTGCTCGTGCTGCTTTCACGGGCTTTGCAGCCATAACGGGTTTTGCGGCTTTGACAGCCTTGACTGGTTTGGCCTTTGCAACAGCAACTGCCTTTGGTTTGGCAGTAGCCACTGGCGTTTTGTTCGAGGTGTCGCTTGCTTTGTCTAGTAGTCCCATGTTGTTCACACTCACTGATACTGCGCACCTACGGCGCTATAAATCGAGAACTCGGAAGATGCCACAAAGGTGGCGATGTCTTCTTGCGCCATGTTTCCAAGTTGTCCGTCGACAATCGAGAAGAAGGCTGCTCGTAATTCATCATCGGCATTGCTAGGATTGCTACCAACTTCTTGGTAAACTGCAAAGTCAGGGCTTTCAACGAAGGCATTGACGATTTCTTCTGGAAGGTTAGAGCCAAGCAAATCATCAACAATCGTCACAAATGTCACGAAGAGGTCGTCTTCACCTTGTTCTTCGTCCGAGACGGCTTCTGCAGTCACTGGTGCGGTGTCCTCGCCAGCAATCATTGATTGAAGGTTCTTCCGTTCCTTCATCAAATTCTCAAGAACGGGTCGTAATTCAGACAGTATTTGAGCATCGCCTGAGGCTTTTGCAGCTTGGTATTCCGGGCGGAGGGAACGGAGTTCATCCTCAATCGCCGCGAGTTGGGTGTCAAGGTCACCTTCTTCCTCCTCGAGCAACTCGACGACTGGGGCATCTCGTACTTCGGAGACTTTGTCATCATGTTCCTTTTTGCGAAGAACAATGATGTCACGGTCTAGAGAGTGGCCAAATCGGTCCGCATACCTGTCGAGAAGGGATCCTGCATCTGCTGAGGAGATACGGTCAATGTGTCCGTAAATTTGGGGAAGTGGCTTTTCAGAGCGCTTGGCCCACAAATCACCGTACTGGTCGTTTTTGGGTTGGATTGCTTGGCCTGCATCTGGCCATGGAGAAGGTTCCGCTTGTGGGGCAGGTGCCGCAGGGAGCGGTGCAGGTGCCGGCGCTGGAGGGAGTGGGAGTGCTGGGGCTGCCGCAGGCGCACCCGGTGGTGCTGGCATTGGTGGTATAGCGGGCAACGGAGGCAATGGGAGGCCTGGTGCTGGTGCTTCTGGAGCCTTGTTTTTCTTGCCTTTCCTCAGACCCACATGGTTCACCTCTAAACCGGTGGATGGTAACGCGGTCTTGAACCTTACCTTAATTGGCACAGCAATGAATGCGTAATTTCGAACCTTCAATGGTCGCTAAGCGATGACTTTCGCCCATCCTTTCAGCACCAAAAATGTGGCTCCTGCTTCATGAATTTCGAATTGGTCGCCAGTCTGTTTGTCAAACACCTTATCTTCAAATTGTGCGATGGAATCGTCAACTATCATTTCAACAGTGAGAAGATCTTGTGTGCTGAGGGCTAGCGCCTCATGAAGCGGCGAGTACGGATTGCTACCATCAGGGTCAAGGCGTGAGAGGGGGAATTCACACACTCGCATGCCCGATTTCCCATGGAGGGATGTCGGCCAACGGATTTGACGTCGTACGTCAATCGTAACAACTTCGTCTGTTTCTCCCGCCGATCCGAGGACCACGGAGGTATCGGTTTTCAATAAATCCAAAAACAACGATTGATGCTTTTCCAGAACACCGAAATTTCCATCGCGTAAACGACGAGCCCGGTCTGGGTGGCTGACGATTCCGGCCAACTGCTCGATTGAACCTTGGCCTTTCGTTGATTTCCTCCCTTCCCGCTGTGATTGTGATTTCAAACCTTCATGGAGTGATTTGAGTTCTCGAGTGTACCCGTCATTTTTGCTTGCAATCCCTTGGAGTTTCGTGATCATACCCCCCATGCCATCACGAATGCGTCGTGTCCACCCTTCACTCGAAAGATCGTGGTATCGTGCAAGACCTCCTTTGACATCAACACCTTCGCCACGGATGTATGACACCATTTCACGACGAGCTTCCGAATCAAGGTGGAACAATGCTGGGTCGCGATAGTGCAAGTGAAATCCTCGATGGCCAGAAAACGTCACTTGGAGGTATTTTTCTTGGAAACCGAATTCTGGTTCTAAGAAATCGTTCCATAACGACCATGCTTGTTCGTGGATGACTTCGAGCATACCCGGGAAATCACGGTCCGTGACGCCAGGCAAGTGATCGCCGTCCAGATCGAAAATTAAGTCTGCTCCAAGCCAATTTTTATCGGCCATTTTCATCTCAAATGGTCGTTCCCAATAGGCCGTTGAATAGAAGCATGAATGCATGGCACGTTCGGATAAAAAATGTCGAACGCTCTGCATGTCGCTGAATCCTTTGTGGCGGATCGGGGGTGCGCCACCAAATGGGATAAACATCCATTCACGCGTTTTTAATCGTGGGGGCGTCCAAAATTCGGAACTGCGATAATACGCACCAAAACGGTGTGCGAATCGTGCCCAACCTGCAGCCATATGTATGCCCTCAAAGGCCTGTATGAGCGAGGGTTATTGAATGCCTTGCATGCTTATTCGTTGGACATCCAGAAGCGTTCTTCGGCTTCCCCAACTGAGGTTGCGGTGTCGGCGCCGGTGGCCTGCACATAGTGATCCCAGCATAAGTAATGCTTCCCAACGACCATTGCACTACCAAATGTGAGGCGGGTTCCACAGTCCCTGCAGCGTGGGCCAATCTCACCGTTTGGGGCTTGGGCGAGTGTGATGTGTTCGTGTGGCATGGTTATCCCCTTGTTTTGGCTGAAGTGGGCCGAGTCTTTGAAGTTGAGCCTCTACCGAGGTCACCATGTCGTCTGTTCCCACTGCGGAGAGTCACACCAATTCAGCAAGTCAAGTGCAACCTCGCACGACTCTGACACCTCGGGGTTTGGGTCCTTCATGTGCGTTTCGAGGACATGTTTGACGGAACGATCTCCAATAGCACCCATCGCCTCTGCTGCCTCGTGCCGGACCATGATGTGCTCATCTGGGTCTGCCAGTCGTTCGACCAACGTTGGGAGTGCCACTGGGTTTTGCATTTGTCCCAGGACATAGGCGAGTTCGTGCCTCAAGAGGGCGCTTGACGTAACAAATGCTGCACACAGGGCGAGGCATGCATCATCAGTGCCATGGTTGCGAAAGGAAAACACGGTTCGCATGCGTTGGAACATCGGTGCATCTTCATTCATTAGTGTTGTTTGCCACTCTAGGAATGTGCCATCTGGTTGAGGGGGGGCTGGGTCGACAGAGCCGTATTGGCTAACGCCTGGTGCTCGATCTGTCATGGCCTTCACGCTCTCACTTGTTGGATCCGATGAAGGACATGTCAGCCACATTGAAATCAGAACGGATGAGGCCGAGTTCTTGCCCTTCGCCGATGAATTTTTTGACGGATGCGCGTCCTTCGTCCTTGTAATCGATGGTGCGATCGTTGACATACATGCTGACGAATTCTTTGTTTGTTTCATCATCAATGCCACGGCCCCATTTCTTAGCAAACTCAAGTGCGTCTGCAGGTGATTTCAATGCGAATTCTATGCTCATTTTGGTGTACTTGGTGATGTCTTCCATTGCTTGTTGTCCGAGGTCCCTGCGGACGACGTTTCCACCAAGTGGCATTGGCCAACCACCGGTACGCTCGTTCCACCAAACGCCGAGGTCAATGTGAACGTGAAGGTCGTGCTCAACATAGGTGAGTTGTCCTTCGTGAATAATCAGGCCGCTCATGTATGTTCCATCAAGGACCCTCGGGATGATTTCATCAAATGGGACAACAGCGACTTCGCAGTCGCCCCAAGCCAGTCGAAGGCCCATGTAGGCGCTTGTCTTGAGACCGGGAACGGCGATGACATTGTTTCGAACATCGTCTTCGGTGGCTCCCTGCATTGAAACAACCATCGGGCCGTATCCTTCGCCCATCGATGCACCACAATTCATCAGTGCATAATCGTTGGAAATTTCTGGGAAGGCGTGGATTGAGACAGCGGAAACTTCGAGATCACAGTTCATGGCTCGGTGGTTCAGTGTCTCGATGTCTTGGAGTTCGTGGACGAAATTGTAGCCGGGGGTAGGAAAGGCACCGGTTGTCATTGCGTGGAACATGAATGCATCATCGGGATCTGGAGAATGGCCGATGCGCACAATTTTATTGCCGTTTTCGTCGAGTGGTAATTCAGTCACCATGGCCTTTCCACTGGTGGGTCCTTGATGAACCAACCGCTTTCATTTGTTGCTGAAGCGGCGCCTTTGTCTAACCGAGGCATCACCGATTGCTTTTCATCCTTGATGCACCCATGGCAACTTGCGCGGGGCCCTAAAATGCGAGTCAATCATGCCACAACTATCTTGGCAATTTTGTTGATGTGTTTACCGAGTGCTGTTGCGAGCTCCTCAGAACTATCGTTTCTAGGTGTCACATCTCATCCTGAAGCAGATGGTTCACGGGCGGTTGCCATCGATCCATCTGGTGACTACCTGGCGGTGGGTTACAATGACCACACATTGATCATGTGGTTGGAAAATGAAACACTGATTCATTCCATTGATGTGTCGCGGCCGGTTGAAACATTGGAGTTTTCCAATAATGGAGCGTTGCTCGCTATCGCCCTTTCCGGTTCAGAAACGGAAGGTGATGCAATTCAACTGTTCAACATGAACCTCATGGAAATGACCACGCTTCAATCCACGGCCAATGCTTTTCCAAAGGATATTGCATGGTCGCCAGATGACGCCCTTTTAGCCATCCCAAATTCAAATAATGGTGTCGATCTCATTCGAACATCGACCATGGAATTGGAACGAAGTTTGTCAGGTGGACACAACACTGATGTGTCTTGCATTGATTTCACATCGAACGGTGGGCACATCCTCACAGGCGATGTATCAGGCAGGCTCCTAATGTGGAATGCTGATGGCACCGAGACGAGCAAACAGTGGGAACTCAATTCAGAAGTCTCATCCTGTGGTTTCGATCCAACTGATACTCGGGTTGCATCCCTCACCGTCAATGGTCAGTTAGACACCATGTCATTCGCCGGTGGGTCGCTTCAAACCTCGTCATTTTCATCTGGCTCGAGCCTATCGTGGTCAAGCAATGGTGCGTATCTTCACTTCATTGATGATGCATCGCCACCTGCTTTAACATCGGTTGACTCCTCAACCTTTGCCATCGTTGAGACAACACATATGGCCCACCTATCAACCGATATGGCCTATGTCGAAAATGATGCAGGATTAATGCACAAAGTGTACACTACAACCGATACCCAACACGTTGCCTCCTATGGCCACCACTCGAACCCAGATGGATACGGACTCGCTGGCGCGGACTTGGACGGGGATCAAATTCCTGATGTGTATGATGATGATGATGACGGGGATGCAATCAGTGACACATGGGATAATTATTGCCAAGTCGAAGGTGACGATTGCACACGTATTCCAGATGAAGATAAAATCAGAACGGTCTTCATCCGTTTTAACGAAACACATCTCGTCATAAAAGACCAAATTTACCTCGATATCGTTCTCTCCTCTTCAATTCGAAATATGTCTCGGATTTCGGTAATTAATGATCTTCAGTTGAGCCAGAGTGAGGCTGATCTGTTTGCTTCTGCCGTCTGCGGCAATGTGGCAAAGGGCGTATTATTAGCACAATGGGATGATGTCATCACCCTCTCAGAAGGTCAACTTCTCGACGGAGTGGTATCCTGTACAGTGACGGATGGAATGACACTAACGGCTCAAAACGATTACAAATCACACATTGGATTTGAATTCCAAATCACATTCAATCTTTCATCCCCCCCATCATTCCCTCACTCAATCACACTGAGCGAACAACCTATTGCCACCGATGCATCGCTTGCCCATCTCGTAGAAATGCATCCAATTGCGCTCACTGTGGAGGAGAAAGGAGCACAAAGCATCTCATGGTCACCATGGTGGGTTGTTGACGGAGAATTGGAATTGACATTGGAAGCGAAGGCCGAAGAAAAGCAACCCCTACCAATGACGGTTTTGGGTCTTTTGTTGGACTATCCGATTCTCTTCCTTCCAATCTTTGCTCTCATTGGTCTTCTTGCAGTGGGTGCGTTGCGGACCAAGAATTCAATGGGCATGGATTTGGATATATTTGACGACGCAGCAGACGTCCACGAGGTGGATTTGCGCTCCGCCAAAGAGAAGGATGAACTCACGAGCGAAGCGGAATCAGTCCAATCCGAAGAACCCACAGAGGACCGCCCGAAGAAAAGTCCGCCAACGAGAAAAAAACCCGCTGAAAAGCCTCAACAAGACCACGATTCTGATGAGGTGACACAACGCCCAGTCACTCGCAGAAGAACTGCCACAGTGAAGCAGAGCAGAGAGGGACCAATTACCACGGTGAAGCGGAAACGTTTGGACGATCGTTCAGTGGTCGAACAAACGCCAAAGAAGAAGGCAACTAGGAAGAAGGTCGTAACCCAAACTTCTGTTCGAAAAACCAGAAGGGTTGTCACAGGAGCGGACAAAGAGGCTGAAGACTCACCAGGCGAAACTTGATCCTTCCTGAAGCTTGCATGCATCCACAAGAAATTGTTCGAGTCCTTGCTTGTGTTCACCATCCAACCGGTTGAATACTTCGCCGAAATATCGATTGAGCCGTTCATACTCCAAGTCAGATCTTGACATCGACCATTCTATCACGGATTGCCGTTCTGCAGGGTCGTTTTCAAATAATTCTAAACGGTGCAAAAGCGCTTGTTGAGCAGCCTTCACATCTTCGACTGGTGTGTCCTTTCTCGCAGCAAATACACCGAAAACCATTGGCTTGTTGGTTCGTTGGAGCCATGCCTCGCCGAGGTCCATTTGTACCAACTGAGGATGTTCCTTTGCCCCCTCGAGGGCGCGGTCTCCGATCAAAAGAGCCCCATCACATTGTCCAAGCATGGTGTCCAAGTCTGGACCCATTAATTCAGTGGTTGGGGCCAAATTTTCTTGAGCTAGGATGTAGCGGAGGAGCGCAACAGAAGTCATCGAATCAGTTGGCAGAGCGATGCTCTTCATGTCCTTAACTGGTCGGTCTCCAAACACAAGGACACTGCCGACCTCGCCCTTGCTGCATATGCCTATTTCTGGGACCAGTACCAGTTCATCGGCGTTCCGTGCATAGTCTGCTGCCGGAATGGGCGCAAGGACGCAGTCTCGTCGCAACAGGTGCCCAGTCAACCACGAAGGTGGTGCCGGTAAGACACCCCATTGGTCGTCCAGACCGTGGAACAGTGGGTCGCAGTTGAGGAACGCGACCCTGCCGATCACATTTTTCCATTGTTCCTTTGTTGCCATCAAAAAAACCTCGTCATTGGACAACATTGAGCTTACGTATGCGTTTTGGTTCAGGGGCGTCATACACTTCGAAGCGCTCGTACGTTGTGTTTCGTTGAATCGGGATGCATCCTGCGTCCTTGATCAAGCGCGAAAGCTGGAAACGGTCGTGTTCGAGGGGGGTCGTGGACCCTGCGAGGTGCATGATGGATTCTTTTTGGACCGTGCCATCGATGTCATCGGCGCCGAATTGCAACGCCAATTCAGCCAATTCATCCCCGATGTTCATTCGGTATGCTTTGATGTGGGGGATGGTGTCGAGCATGAGGCGAGAAATCGCAATGGTTCGTAGGACTTCACTCCCCGTTGCCAATTGCGCCTCAGGCAACCTGCTGTTGTCTGGGAGGTACGGGTAAGGAACAAAACATTGGAAACCATTCGTTTCGTTGGCGAGGTTTCGAAGAGAAATCATGTGGTTGAGTCGCTGTTCGAGGGTTTCGATCGTTCCGAAAAGCATGGTGCAATTCGTCGATAACCCCACTTGATGTGCCGTTCGGTGAATTTCCAGATACTCGTCGGAACTTTCCTTACCGTTGCATATGATCGCTCGAACCTCATCGTCGAGGATTTCTGCTCCCCCTCCAGGCAGTGAGCCAAGGCCGGCTTCTTTCAGCCGCCGGAGTGTACCCTCGTAAGATGTGTTCGATACTTGTGAAAGATGCTTAATTTCAACAGCAGTAAGCGCCTTGATGGTAATGTGTGGGAAGGCTTTCTTGGTAGCTTGGAAGAGTGATTCATAATGTTCGACCCCCCAATCAGGATGGAGTCCTCCAACGGAGTGTACTTCATCGACGTGTTCGGCATACTTTGCCAAATCCTCAATGTAAGCATCGATATCCATTGCGTATGCATCCTTGGCTTTCTTCGATCTTCGGAACGCACAGAATTTACACGCCAACACACACACATTCGTTTGATTTACGTGGACATTGCTGTTGAAGAAAGCCTTGTTATCAAACCGCGATGTTCGTACTTGATTGGCCAGAAGGCCAACTTCATTCAGGTTGGGATGATGATAGAGAGTGAGTCCGTCTTCAAGAGTGAGTTGTTCTCCTGCGGTCAACTTACCAACAATTTTGGATATTCCGGGGCTCCAATTATGTTGTTGGAGCGACGTAGCGAGGCGTTGGCGCCAGTCTTCATGGCTGCCAGCAACGCTTCGTGTCGAAGTCCATGCTGGCATGCATCGTCCTGCGGTGGTTTCCTATTGAAGATGTGGTTTTAGCCACATGTTGTTTGAGTTCAATGTCCTGGCGTGAAGAAATTCGAATTTACGATGAATTTTCGGAATTCTTCGACGACAAACACCGAGCCAGCCACTGCAAAAATGATGATCCAATCAGTGGAAGACAACGGTGAGGTTGTCATGAGCGAACCAATGGCGAGGGAAGTGAACGGGATCGTTGCCTCGGCGAATTGAACAAAGAACAACAGCAATCCAAGTGAGAGGAGGAAGGCCACATTGATCCATTTGTTTGAAAACAATCCAAGCTTGAAGGCACTTTCTCGATTGCTCCTACAATTCATTACGTTAAACAATTGATAGACGATGAACACACCGAATGTCATGGTTTGTGCATGGCTGAAAAGATCGTTCTTGTATTCATTTGACTTTTCCAGTTCTGCTGCATCACCGCTTTCACACAATGTTACATCGAACGGTGCGTTGGCTGGGTCTTCCAATGGATGCAAGTTGCACGAGTCCCCTTTCTCCCACACACCGCCGCCAGCAAGGAAAAACACGAGGAGCGTCCCTGTCACCATGACCGCACCTAGGAAGAAAATCAGAGCGATGTCCCGTGAATTTGGTAACCCTTCGTCCACACGTCGCGGTGGTTGATTCATTACTTCACCATGCTTCTTTTCAACACCAAGTGCAACGGCAGGCGGGCCATCCATGAGGATATTAATCACGAGAATTTGCGTAGCTGTCAATGGTAACCTCCACCCAAGGATGAGCGTCGAAATGACAATTAAAGCTACGGCCGCAACGTTGGTAGATACTTGATAACGAACGAAGTTGCGTATGTTTTGGTAGATCTTTCGACCTTCTTCAACGGCATGAACAATGTTGGCGAAGTTATCATCTTGGAGCACCATGTCGGCGGCATCCTTTGCCACATCTGTACCGGCAATGCCCATCGCGATACCAATGTTGGCTCGTGAGAGAGCGGGTGCGTCGTTGACACCATCACCCGTCATGGCAACAATTTCTCCTTGTTCTTGGAGCGACGAGACGATTCTCATCTTTTGTTCGGGGGTCACTCGGGAGAAGATCGAAGCCTTTGCAGAAGCTTCAGCGAGTTGTTCATCATCGAAATCTGAGAGAGCCCGCCCGTTCACCGGTGGAATGCCACCTTCGGTAATGTTTAGTTCTCGACCAATCGCTTCTGCAGTGTACTGTTGGTCACCAGTGATCATCTTGACACGTATGCCTGCGCGTTGGCAGACAGCAATGGCATCCTTGACTTCGGCTCGGGGTGGATCCATGATGCCGACAAGGCCAAGGAAAATGAAACTCGATTCGACGGTGTTGATATCTTCAATATCTTCATCATCATCGAGACGTCGAGCGCACAAAGCAATGACGCGCATGGCTTGTCCGGCCATTTTTTTGTTGGCTTGGGACGCCATATCGAAGTCAGATTGTTCAATTGGGACAATTTCTCCATCTTGAATTTTCCATTCAACAAGGGTCACATAACCGCCCGCTCCACCTTTGGAAAACACCCAACGTTCCCCTTCGTAGTCGTGGATCACCGACATTCGCTTTCGTGTGGTGTCGAAGAAAAATTCGTGGAGCCTTGAGTGGCGTTGTGCAAATTTCTTGACATCGCCATTAATTTTCCATCCAAGCACTGCACAAGCAGAGTCCGTAGGATCGCCAAGGGCTTGCCAGTGACCGTCGACCTTCGATATTTGTGAATTATGACAAAGGCTCAGACATGCTGCAGAGAGCCTGAAGGCAAGGTCACTTTGGAACCCTGATAGTTCGTCATTTGTGACAACGGTCCCGTTGTAACTCAAATCACCAGATGGCTTGAAGCCTTCACCTGAGATGGTAAATGTACCTTCTGTGGTGGTGAGTTGCCGAGCTGTCATTTGATTTTTGGTGAGCGTACCTGTTTTGTCTGAGCAGATTACAGTGGTCGAGCCAAGTGTCTCCACTGCCTTCATACGGCGAATGATTGCCTTGTGGCGGGCCATGTTTCTCATGCCGAGAGCAAGCGTAATCACAAGGATAATCGGCAAGCCTTCTGGAACGATGGCTACAAAAATGGCAATAGCGATGATGAATTGATCGACTGCCACTTCCTTCAAGTTCGCTGTATCGTCACCGAGGGCGAAAATCAATTCAAAGGACACCAACAAAACTGCGACGACCAATGCAATGGAACCAAGGAATTTTCCAAGCGATTCAAGTTTATGCTCAAGAGGCGTTTTCGGTGACTCGGAACCAACGATGTCACTGGCAATACGCCCAAGTTCAGTTTCCATGCCGATGTTGACAACAATTCCAATCGCCCTTCCAGTAGCAACGCTTGTGCCCATGTAGGCCATGTTGTTCCGGTCTGCAAGCAACGCCTCTGTTGGGAGTGCGGGTGTCGTTTTCTTGATGCTGTCCGATTCACCAGTCAATGAGGATTCGTCGACATTACACTGATAGGATTCTACAATCCTTACATCAGCAGGGACGTTGATTCCTTCTTCCAGTTTGACGATGTCCCCGGGGACCAATAACGGAGTTGATACTTCCTTTTCGACACCATCCCGAACCACGATGCAACTCGATACAGTCATTTGTTTCAAGGAATCCATGGCTTGTTCGGCTTGGCCTTCTTGCCAGAATCCAAAGGTTGCATTCGCTGTGAGCACCAAGAAAATGAAGATGGCGTCACCTGGATGATCTGGATTGATGGCGAGGGCAATCAGTGCTGCTCCAATCAAGAGATAGTTGAGTGGATCGTTGTACTGGGAGATGAAACGAAGCCATGCCGGTGTTTTCTCAGGCTCCTGAAGTTTGTTCTCGCCGTGAACTTCACGTCGTGCGACAACCTCGGCTTCTGTGAGGCCCTCTGATTGTGTGTCCAATTTATGGAACGTTTCCTCTGGGCTGATGTCATGCCAAGCACCTCGTGTCAGTAAAATCACCCATGAGGGTTAGCACCCTCGGAGGGTGGGTTCTATGGAAGACTTATGATAATAATGGTGGAATACCCTTTGCGTTCGTTGCGATGTCTTGAACAACTCGTTCTTTGTGGAGAAGACGATGAGCGCTGACCACGACCCGTATATTCCGGCGTCAGAATCGCCACACGAGTTGACCTTGAGGGTCATTGTTGTCGGTGTTCTTCTTGGCATCCTCATGACGGCAGCAAACGCCTACCTAGGGTTGTATGCAGGTATGACCGTCTCAGCAAGCATCCCCGCTGCTGTGATGTCGATGATCATTCTTCGTTCGTTGTTCAAGGATGTCAGCATCCTCGAAAATAACGCTGTCCAAACCATGGCAAGTGCTGGTGAATCCTTGGCCGCAGGTGTTATTTTTACCGTCCCAGCTATGCTTGTGATCGGCCTTTGGGATGACATTCAATGGCTTGACACACTCATCATTGCAACCCTTGGTGGTTTACTCGGCACCATGTTCACGATTGCCCTGCGCCGATTGTTCATTGTCGAAGAAGCACTCCCCTACCCTGAAGGCGTGGCTTGCCGAGAAGTGCTGGTGGCCGGAGAAGAAGGTGGCGAGGGTGCATTAGCCATTCTCTATGCCCTTGGAATCGGCGGCATTTATGGGTTAATGGTGAAAGGATTCGAAGTCACCCACCACACAGTTGAATCTGCGGTTGGTTTCTTGGGTACGCGTTTGTATGCCGGCATGGATTTGTCAATTGCTCTGCTTTCTGTTGGCTACATCGTTGGCGTTCGAATTGCCTCGTTCATTTTCCTCGGCGGTGTCATTGGTTTCGGGATCCTCGTCCCGATGTACGGTCTCATACACGGATGGCCGAACTCAGCCACCCTTGTTGAAGGATTCTATGGCATCTGGGCTGAACAAATTCGTTACGTCGGAGTCGGGGCAATGGTCGTTGGCGGCGTGTACACACTTTGGTCGATGCGAAAAACAATCATTACGGGTCTTTCCAAAGCGTTGATTAAAACCGAGGAGGGTGAAGAAACGCCCCTTCGAACTGAGATTGATTTGCCGTTGGACAAAGTCATCATGTTCTGTGGTGTGCTTGTCGTTGCTACATTTGGGTTCTACTGGTGGTCAACTGGATCGTTTGGTCTTGCGCTCGCGGGTGCTTTGTTTTTGGCCGTAGTCGCCTTCTTCTTCGCAGCCGTTGCTGGCTACATTGCTGGCGTTGTTGGCTCATCAAACTCGCCTATTTCCGGCATGACCATCGCAACCCTGCTGTTCACGGTCGCTCTGGTTTGGATTGTTGGTGATTTGATGCTCGGACTTGGTCGTGAGGAACTGATGTTGGCGACCCTGCTCATCGCAGCCGTGGTCGCATCATCCGCAGCCATTGCAGGCGACGTGATGCAGGACCTCAAAACTGGCCACATGGTTGGGGCGACCCCATGGCGTCAACAAGTGGCAGAAATCATCGGTGTCCTTACAGGAGCTGTTGTAATTGGCCCAACATTATCGCTCCTCCATGATGCATTCCAAATCTCTAAGACCGCATGTGCCAACACGAACCTAACCCTCGCTGTTGAAGATCAATACGACTGCACAGATGCATTGTTTGCACCACAAGCAGAATTGATTGGTGCCATCATCCAAGGTGCATTTGGTGGGGATTTGAATTTGCAAATGGTTACGTTGGGAGCACTGATTGCCGTGGTGCTCATTTACCTGCGAATGCCCGTAATGTCAGTGGCAATTGGAATATATCTCCCGCTTGGATTGTCTGTACCAATCATGCTTGGTGGTGTCATCTCATATTTCGCCCTCCGTACAGCACATTATCGTGTTGATGGACGGCTTGACATCAATCCATCCAAGGAAGCTCAGGATGCGGCCAAAGAAGTAGAAAACCGTGGTGTGCTGATCGGTGCAGGATTCATTGCCGGGGAATCCATCCTTGGCGTGTTCATCGCGGTGTTGATTGTCCTCGACATTCGTTTGCCCGAGATATTTGGCGTTGTAACCCTCAATAATTTGCTCTCGCTGGTTTTCTTCGGATGGTTTGTGGCCGTCTTCATTTGGCTTGCAACACGGGCCCTTCCAAAAGGAAACAATTTGTTCAGCGATGCGGTCATGGTTGCAAGTGATGTAGCAAAGAAATTCACAGCAGCATTGCTTCCACCTGCCAAGAAGTGAGCACCTTTGGTCAACCATGCGATGCACAACCATCAAAGGGCGTCCGTGAAGGCCACAGGTTAGCAGGGAAAATTATGTCCGCCAACATCGCCGAAGTTGAAGAGATGGCACGAAAGTGCCGCGTTGAGATCGTCAAGATGGTGTATCGAGCACAAGCGGGCCACCCCGGCGGTTCCTTGTCGGAAATTGACCTTCTCGCTGCTTTGTATGCGACCCGTATGCGCGTCCGGCCAGATGAACCAAAATGGTCCGATCGCGACCGATTCATTCTCTCCAAGGGCCATGCATCCCCGGGAATGTATGCAGTCCTTGCTGAAATGGGCTTCATCAGCCATGAAGATTTGAAATCATACCGAGTGCTTGGCGGCGTTTGCCAAGGACACGTCGATATGAAATGGTGCCCAGGTGTTGATTTTTCAGCGGGTTCTCTCGGCATGGGTCTGTCCTTTGGGATGGGCTGTGCAGTGGCAGCACGGCTCGACAAGAGTGACCGACGTGCCTTTGTCATGATCGGCGACGGTGAGATGCAAGAAGGAAGCGTTTGGGAAGCGGCAATGGCTGCAGCACACCATGAACTGGGCAACCTCAAGGTCATCCTTGACCGAAACAGAATCCAAAACGATGATTTCTGTGAGGCACAAATGCGGATGTTTGACATTCCTGCAAAGTGGCGATCTTTTGGATGGAATGTCAAAGAAATTGATGGGCATAACATGACTGAGATTATGGAAGGTTTGGATTTCCTTGAAGCCGACGAGAATTCAAATGGACCATCCATTCTTATCGCTCACACCATCAAAGGCGGCGGAATCTCCTACATGGAAAACAATCCTGCATTCCACGGCGCTGCTCCAAACGATGAACAGTATAAACAAGCCATGATCGAACTCGGCGAGGTGGAAGCATGACACGAATGGCAGCAACACGTGATGGCTATGGCCAAGCATTGCTCGACCTCGCAGACAACCCCAAGGTGGTTGTCCTCGAAGCTGATTTGGGTAAATCAACCAAGTCCCTGCATTTCAGGAAGGCGCACCCAGAGCGAACCGTGTCCTGTGGAATTGGTGAGCAAAACATGCTCCTTGTGGGTGCTGGAATGGCTGCTTCTGGCTACATTCCGTTTGCAAGTACCTTTGCAATTTTCACGGAGCGCGCCTTTGAACAAATGCGCAATGGTGTGGCTCGACCGAACCTTGCCGTGCATTTGTGTGGCAGCCACGGTGGAACACACACCGGTACCGACGGTTCTTCAGCACAGTCAATTGAAGATTTAGCAGTGTTTAGAACCCTTCCAAACGTCATCGTCATGCACCCTTGTGACGATGTGAGCACCCGAGCGTTAACCATGCAACTTGCTGATACGAACTCACCATCCTACATGCGAACGGCACGAAACAAGACCCCTGTCATGTACGATGATGCCGAAGAAGGCACCATCCAAATTGGAAAGGGTGTTGAACTCAAGCAAGGTACTGATGTCGCCATCATTGCATGTGGTGTCATGGTCTCCGAATCGATCAAGGCTGCAGAAGCACTTGCTGCAGATGGCGTCAGTGCAGCGGTGATCGACATGCACACGCTCAAGCCACTCGACGGAGCACTCATTGATTCACTCGTGAGTCGATGCGGCGCACTGGTCACGGCTGAAGATCATAACGTGATCGGCGGACTTGGCAGCGCTGTGGCCGAACACCTCGTGGCGAACACGTTCGCACCCCTCGAAATGGTTGGCGTCCCCGATCGATTTGGAGAATCTGGACAAGCGGATGAAATGCTCGAAGTGATGAACATTTCATCACCATACATCGCAGATGCAGCACGAAAGGCGATCGGGCGAAAGTGAAACGGGAACAACCATTAGCGGCGAGCAGAAACGCTTGCTATGAGCGATGGAGATAGCCTAGCCAACATCATGGAACGACTTGATTCATTTGTCAAGGAGCGGGATTGGAATCAGTTCCACAGCATCAAGAACATTGTCGCCTCGGTAGGAATAGAAGCTGCTGAACTCACTGAAACGGTGCAATGGGCCAACCCCTCAGTTGAAGATGCGAAAGAAGACCAAGACCTGATGCGAAATATTTCTCATGAAACGGCTGATGTGATGATGTATTGCCTGCGTTTGTGCAGCATTCTGGACCTTGATCCCGTGCAAATCATGAATGATAAATTTGAGATTAATCGGATGAAGTATCCGGCAGATATTGTGCGTGGTTCATCAGCTAAATACACAGCCTATGAATGAAAGAGCATCTCAATCCAAGCGGAGAGTTGAAGGAGCGCTTCGGAGGGTAGAGCATCATGGAGTTCTTCCTAGATACCGCAGATGTTGACGAAATTCGAGAAATTGCCGCTTGGGGAATCCTAGATGGCGTGACGACCAACCCCTCATTGATTAAGAAAAGTGGCCGTGATTTTAAGCAAGTTGTCGCAGAAATTGCATCGATTTGTGACGGTCCTATTTCCGCCGAGGTCACCGCCATGGATACAGAAGGCATGGTTGTTCAAGGCCGTGCGCTCAAAGCGGACCTCCCTGACAACGTCATCATCAAGATCCCATGCACGCCAGAAGGACTTGCAGCGACCAAAATTCTCACAGAAGATGGAATCAAGACCAACGTCACATTGATCTTCTCAGCATCACAAGCACTCATGGCAGCAAAGGCTGGAGCAACCTATGTCTCACCCTTCATCGGACGAATTGATGATACAGGTCATGATGGAATGAATTTGATCGCCGAAATCATGGAAACATGGAACAATTACCCATCGATCACCACCAAGGTGTTGGCCGCTTCGATTCGACATCCAACACATGTCTTGCAATGCATCCAACTTGGGGCACATACCGCTACAATGCCTGCAAAGACCTTCCGCCAATTGATGACGCACCCATTGACCGACAAAGGCCTCGCAGGCTTCATGAAGGACTGGGCAGAAGTCGAAAAGGCAGGGAACGCCTGAATTTTAGTTCGGTTGTACGAGAAGGAGGATTCTTGAATGAAGTCCTCCACGGTTGGCATACAGGGGGTTTACCATGAGCACATCGCGAGATAAGTTGCAGCAGTTGTTAGACGGCGATTTGTCAGCCGAAGACATCGCAGACGACCCTGCGTTGGTCACCCTCGCCGACCGACTCTACGGAATCAAGATTACACCAGCTCGGCCTAAGAAGGCACAAGACATGATTGATGCATCGCCTGCGGACCTCGCAGAGGTGGCTCCATCCACAAACATGCTGATCGAAGTCATCGGCGATATTGCTCCGGCAGCCCCAAGCATGCCAGAGCCACTTCCTCCAGGTGAACTTCCAGCAATTGCTCCACTCCCCGGTGCGAAGGGTCCTTCCAAAGCCCCACTGTTTGGACTTGGGACACTCCTTTTGCTTGTCGTGGCCAATGTGTTCGGCCTCCTTTCATCCTTGATGGGCAGTGGCTGCCTTGAGAGTGACTTGTGTCCTACTGATGGTTACACCAAAATGAACCTCGCGAGTCCTCACGAACTCGGTAATGGCTTGGGATGGTCCCTTCCTTTCCCTGATGGCGCATTGGGTATTCCTGACATCGTTGCCGTCATTGGCCTCCTCGTTGCGATGGTTGTCGTGTGGCGCCGTTCGTGATCGCCATGAATGTCGACCTGTTTTCCGAACTTCTTTCCTACATTGGGATGATTTCGATTCTCCTTGCCTTCGTTCTTGAGACGCGGAATGTCCTCCACAGCAAACAAACGAGTTACCTCATGTTGATGGCCTTCGGTTCTGCGTTGTTGGGCATACGGGCTTTTTTAATCGACGAATGGGCATTTTTGATTCTTGAAGCAGCATGGTGCGGGGCTGCATTGGTTGCCTTTGTTCAACGCTCACAAGTGGATTCTCCAACGGAAAATGATGCGTCATCTTGATGAGCAGGTGTCGACCGAACTCAACCATGAGCCAAGGACCCGGGAAGGCAAAACGCGGCCTCCCTTCGAAGGAAGAGAACTTCAACGAGTGGTATCCGTTCATCGTTGAAGCGGCTGAACTCGTCGATAAACGATACCCGATCAAGGGGATGGATGTGTGGCGCCCCTACGGTTGGAAGACCATGAAACTCATCGATGCGCTCACGCACCATGAGATGGAACGAACCAACCATGAAGAAGTCAATTTCCCATTGCTCATTCCAGAGAATTTGTTAGAACGTGAAAATGCTCTCGTGGCGAGGCTCAAGCGAGCTCGGGAAGAAGGCGTTGACCCTGATGACCTCCGAGACGAAGATGAAGAAGGTGGCTTCAAGAAAGAAGTGTACTGGGTGAAGCATGCAGGGGAAAATGAACTTGACATTCCAATGTTCCTTCGACCCACATCTGAGACGGCCATGTACACCATGTTCCCACTTTGGATCCGCTCTCACAAGGACTTACCATTGAAAGTGTACCAAATGGTCAACACATTCCGGTACGAAACAAAACAAACTCGTTCGTTCATTCGTGTTCGAGAAATCCATTTCTTTGAGGCACACACAGCGCACGCTGATGAAGCGGATGCAACCCGTCAAATTGAACAGGATTTGCAAATCGTTGACAACGTGATGCGGGATCTTTGCCTACCTGTGATTAAGGCAAAGCGGCCATTATGGGATACGTTCCCAGGAGCTTGGTACACCATCGGCATCGATGCAGTCATGCCAAACGGTCGAACCCTCCAAGTGGCATCGTGCCACCATTACCGTGACCAATGGGCGAAAGCATTCGACATTACTTACGAGAACCTCGATGCACAACAACAGCATGTTCACCAAACTACCTATGGAATGTCAGAGCGATTGCTTGGTGCCGTTGTTGGTATGCACGGTGATGAAAATGGACTGATTATGCCCCCTGCTGTAGCACCGTTCCAGGTGGTCATTTGCCCAATGATCAAGAAGAATTCTGATGTAGACACGGTCGCTGTGGCTGAAGAAGTGGCCCAAACATTGCGCAAGCACGGGTTGCGGGTCAAGGTCGATGCACGAGACATCCGGTCTGGCCAGAAATACTACGATTGGGAAATCAAAGGAGTCCCACTCCGCCTCGATATCGGTCCACGTGACATTGCTCAGGGCACTGCATTCGCAGCCCGCAGAACCGGTGGGAAGGAACCGTTGCCTCTTGATGACATTGCCAACGCTTGCCACACAGTGCTTGATGAAATCTCGGCTGAATTGAGGAAACGTTCACAGGCACACATGTCAGATGTGGTTCAACCACTTCCAAACATCACTCTTGTTGATGGTGACTATGTCCTCGAGGGTGAAGTCGAGGACGGACACATCTACGAATTGCCGTTCGATGGAACAGACGCCCATGCAGAGGCAATTGAGCGACTCACGGGCTTTGCGTTCCTCGGCGATTCAACCGATGAATATCCTGAGGCGCGACCCTGTCACATGAGTGGAACCCCGACAACACGCCGTGTTTTGTTGGCAAAGACCTACTGAAGGCCATCATCTGGGATCACTACCAACCGCCGGTTCCAATACCTGCCCATGCCAGAAGCGAAAAGAAGGCCCACAGAATCAAATAGACCACGATTCCAATCACCACGAAGGACACAAAGGCAACGATGAGCACAATTTGCAGTGTGCTCGTCGTCGGATTTTTGGGTACATCTCTCGAGTTACCAGGTGGTAGCCTCATGACCATGTCTTGGTGAGTGGGACTCATAGGTTGTGGAGGCGGGCGCTGCCGAGAGTGATTCGGGGGTCGTATCATTCGACGTGAGGGTTGGTTGATGGGAACCCATGCAGTGCCCTCATCATTGAGCTCGAGGCCCATTGATCGGGCGCGCTCTATCTCGTCTTTCCTTGACTGCAATGTGAATACCCTTTGATATTGATGAGCGGCTCGTATTTAGCCGTTGACCAGTCAAGGGGACATCGCTTCTGCAACCGGAGCGTTCCGAATTCAGTTACGAATTGGGAAGGTTGCTGGCGTGCTGAGCAAGGTCGAGTTTGCCTGGGTTGGTTTTGAGGCATACAAGAGCAATCCAAAGATTCCGCACACGACTGGAGCAAACATGAGCGGTATGAGCACCGCTGCTGACTGTGTAAGCACGATCATTGACAATGCAAACAAGCCCAAGATTGATCCAATTGCACCCAGGAGGGTGACTTTCATTTTCGATTCAGTAACATCTCTGTTCATGTAAGAAAGAACGAACGGGAGGTATATGAACGGCTGTTTTTTCGTCAATCCTAAAGTTCTCCACAAAAAATGGAGCACGAACTACTGAAATAATCATTCAATGATGGTTCATTCTTTCCAAGTACCGTGGAAATTTTCGGCATTATCCACGCGGATGAAAAGATCTAGAGAACTCCAAACAAGGCTGTTAAAACCACTTTCCATGCCTTCTTGACCACCGGCTTTGGCGGTCATGAACTCCAGCGTATCAGATGGTGAATGCCACTCTTGCCAGAATGAGATATCCCCTCCGGGGCTAAAGAAATTGAACGTTGGATAACCTTCGGAAAAGAATGCACAGTGGTCAGAAGCACACGATTCTGCAATTTGCCAATTAATTGGATTGGATTCAGTTGGTTTGTAGGCCAGATCCTCCTCAATGGTTGCCCCCACCCACGCATGCATGCGTTCCATATTTTCCTGGCTGGCGCCTGCGATGCTAATGTCCCAGTCATACTTTGATGCCGAAAACACTTCTCCACCTGGGCCAATAAGAGGCTCGGAAAGGGGGATGATTGGATAATTCAATGACACCATGTCGAAATTCATGTAGGCCCGTACGGACACGTTCTCTGGAAGATGTGACACATAGGCAAGCGATCCGAGAAGTCCTTCTTCTTCACACGCCCACAAACCAGCAACAACCGTGTGGTCAAATTCCATTTGAGCCAACGCTTGTGCCATTTCGAGGGAAACTGTCGAGCCTGATGTGTCATCGTTCGCACCTTCATTGGTGCCCCCTCCGGGTGGAGTGAATACGTAGGCGATGTCAAAATGGCCGCCAATCACAATGTATTCGTCAGGGGTCACACGGCCCCAATTGTAGCCGACAATATTGAGTTGATCTGGATCGTCATCGTATCTGGTGACTTCCACGTAATCAAAGCCCATGGCCCGCATGTTCTCCGCCATTGCCTCAGCCGCGGCTTCGTATGCCGAACCACCTTCGTGAACGGAGGCTGAACCGCACCAACGGTTGTTGTATTGGCTTGTAAGGACATCAATTGTCTCGTAGGCTCTGCGTCCATCAACCAGCATCAATTCGCTGCTTTCTTCAAGCATGACGGTGAGGTTTTCCACAATGTCGCCCGCAGTGATGTTAAAGGAAATTGATGGTAATTCAGTATCAAGAATCAAAATTTCGATGGTGTTGACGGATGCGTCAAATTTCATAATTGGTGCATCTCTGTAAACGCCAAATTCGTCCATAAAGAAACCACCAGCAGTGCGCTCAACGGTGTATGGGGTGGTGGATTCAACTGTGAGTGTGTAGACTTGACCACGTGGTGCTGTAAGCAAATTCATTGATTCATCAAGAACCAATTCTGCTTCAATGGTTGCCTCTTCTTCACCAAAGCAACCAGATAGGACCATGCTGACCATAAGCAGACTGATCAAGACCGAGCGAGTACGCTTCATGATAAGGGCTCAATGCAATCCTATATCGTCGTAACGATGGCATGTGGACCTTTCATGGGGTCAATGGTGGAGTGGAAACTCCGAATCACATTCCGAAGGATGATGGGTCGAGGTCCATTTCGCCATCCTTCATCATCTTCCGCATCTGCTTGTTGAGCTTGCGATTTCCGCCCATGCCCTTCATCATCTTCCGTGAGCGATTCCATTGTGCAATCAGTTCGCGAACATCTTTTTCGCGAACACCGGCACCACGAGCCACACGGCGAATGCGATCGGCCTTGATTTTCGCTGGTTCGTTCTTTTCCCAAGCCGTCATGCTGTCCATGATGGTTCGATAGCGATCGAGGTTCCCTTGCATGGCTTCTTTCTGTCCTTTCGACATGGCACCCATACCGCCGAGCATGTTGCCTGGCAAAAATGACATCAATTTGTCAATGGTTCCGACTTTCGACATCATTTCCATTTGCTTGTACATGTCGTTGAGGGTGAAACGGCCGCTCATCAGCCGTTGAGTGAGGCGCATGGCTTCTTCCTCATCCATGTCATCGGGAGCCAAATCGATGAGCCCCTGGATATCCCCCATACCAAGAAGTCGGGAGATGAAACGGTCGGATTCGAACTTCTCCAGATCCCCAATGTTTTCCCCGACACCGATGTGGACGATGGGGGCTCCAGTTGCAGCAACAGCAGAAAGCGCACCGCCACCACGTGCCGTACCGTCGAGTTTGGTAATCACAATGCCTGTCACGCCAGCAAGTGTGTGGAAGGATGCTGCGACTGGCCCAGCAGCTTGTCCAACTTGTGCGTCGATGACAAGCCATCGTTCATTGGCACGTGTCAAGCCAGAGATTTGTTCCAACTCGTCGACGAGTTCTTGATCGAGTTGGTGACGTCCTGCGGTGTCGACAATCACAAGGTCGGCTGCTGCGCACGCTTTGAGTCCGTTTCGTACAATTGTGGGGGCGTCCTTTGTATCGGGCTCACCATAGACTTGCACTGTTGAATCTTCGAGCAACTGTGTGAGTTGTGCGTACGCACCCGGGCGATGAACGTCGGCTTCAATCACAGCGACGCGGAGCCCGTGTTTTCGACGGTACCATTCTGCCAGTTTTGCAGTGGTCGTTGTTTTTCCTTGACCGTACAGACCAACGAGCAACAATGTTGCACCATGAGGCTGGAATTGATGGGCTGGACCGAGAAGTCGCACCAGTTCCGTATAGAGGATGTTCATCGCATGTGTTTGGAGGGTGATACCAGGGCGGGGTTCTTCTTCCCTAAGCCTTGATTCCATACGCTCGACGATTTCCTTTGTCTGACGGACGTTGAAATCTGCTTCTTGCAATGCTCGGCGGAGACTGCGAGTCATTTCTCGCAATTCTTCATCGTCCAACTTACGTTTGCTCTTGAGCAACCCAATGGACCGGAAAATACCCCGAGAGAGACCTTCGAGTGCCATGGCTCAGCGTAACCCCCTTTCCATTTCAATGCACCCATGCCCGTGAATGAATCATTCTTGATCGAGGGGCACGTCGAGGTGAAGCACATCCCCGTCGAGTTTCGCAGAGACTTTGCTGGCTTTTGTTGGCACGGAAGTCACGACTTCTCGTTCCCTTCCATTCAACCCCACGAAGAGCACGCCTTCTTCACTTCTCAATGAAAGTTCATCCCTCGCAATCCCGGGGTAATGGAGTGAAATTCGTTCCACATTCCCATCAATCTCCCTCGTCATGCCTCGGTGTATAGAATGTTGAAGGGCTTGGCCGATGTCATGGGGGCCGAGGTCTGCAGGGTGAGGTTTGACTTCTCCATAGAGGCGTTGGCCTACGGATCTCAGCGATTCTATACCGACCACTTCGTCATCCAAGAGTTCCATCGTAGCGATGTTTACATCTGCCATTTCTTGCTTCAATTCCTCGACGCGACCGAGCTCTGCGGTGCGTCGGTTTTGAAGGAATGGATGGTCGAATTCTGGTGTCAATCGATTCACGAGGCAGTTGGGGACTGGCAACTTGTATTCTTTCAGGGATGCATGCGCCCTCAATGTTTCATTGATTCCCATTCGTTCAGGAATGGTCACGAGGGTGAACGAAGTAATTGATTCGTTAGAGAGGACACGGCGAACATGGAGTACCCTGCGACGGAACCGTTCCAACTCTTCCTTCATCGAATCACTTTCTTTCCGACCAAAAAGCATGGACCGAAGACCACCTGAAACACGCATCATTCGAATGATTTTGTCGGACCACGACTCGATAAGTTCGGGGAGGGAAAGGAAACGAAGTGTGTGCCCAGTCGGCGCAGTATCGAAGACAATGACATCCCAAGTTGGATCTTCGACGTGTCGGAGGAGTTCATCAAACGCAAGGGCCTCATCAAGGCCGGGGATCACCATGTCAGATGCTTTTACTTCATCCCTCATGGCGTTCATTTCGTCCTTTGCGTTTGGGTCGAGCATCATGCTCAATCCGCCAAGACCTCCAAGACCGCCACTTCCGTTCATTCCATTCATCATTTCACCCATCTTGGGGAGCACTGAGGAAATCTTTGATTCAGGGTCCA
>ERZ1049444.391-NODE-391-length-43337-cov-11.303128_pt1 | contig 43337 bp, 41 predicted proteins | sample MGYA00383101_ERZ1049444 | MGnify/ENA primary metagenome ERZ1049444 (study PRJEB29581, sample SAMEA5548371) | metagenome | biome: marine; feature: coastal; material: water | depth 50 m | study: Short-term variability in the microbial, nano- and picoplankton... | reverse complement strand
GTTCTTGTACATATTCAAATGTATGTTCTGAACCAATACCAACCGGATTATTTACTTCTAATATCGTTCACAATAGAGCAACAATCAATTGGGATAATATGAATGATGCAAACTGCACTGTTGATCAGTATCGTATTAAGTACAGAGAAGTTGGAACTAATAGTTGGAGTCAGAAAAATATGTGTACCCCTCTTGGTAGTTGTACTTGGGCTTGTAATAAGACTGATAAGTTAATCTTAGGATTAAATCCTAGTACTACTTATGAATATCAAATAAGAGCTTGGTACTGTGGAGCAGGTAATAGTGCTTGGTCAAGTCTTAATACATTCACTACTTTAGATGCTTGTCCAAATGTTGGAAACTTAACTGTTAGTACTCCTAATACTACTAAAGCAACCTTTAATTGGGATGCTTCTAATGGTGTATATGAATTTGTAAGAATAAAATCAAGAGTAGATAGTATTAGTAATCCTTCTAACTCTGATTGGTTTAATGTTGGAGGTGCTGGAGTATCGTATCCTACATTTACAAAGAACAAGAACAACTTAACTCCAGGAGAGACTTACAGAGCACAGGCAAGAACCTGGTGTGATCCAAATGGTGGTGCTTATAAATCTGATACTTGGACACCACTTGTTTATTGGACACAGCCAACTATTAGAATTGAAGGTGGTGAATCTATCGTTAACTTAGAGGTCTACCCTAACCCATCTAAAGATGTATTTAACATTAGCTTTACTTCTGAATCTATTCAAGATTTAAGAGTTAGAGTACTAAGTATTGTTGGAGAAGAATTAATAGTTGAAGACTTGCAACAGTTCATTGGTGAATACACTAAGAAAGTATCTCTAAATGAAAATGCTAAAGGAATCTACTTCTTAGAAATAGAAACTAAGGATGGTGTAATTAATAAGAAACTTATTTTACAATAAATACAATTATGTGCTAAAAAGATTGTTTAAGTATTTTGAAATTAATAACTTCATGGCCTTAATCAAAAAAAATAAAAGAATGAGAAATTTAATATTATTATCACTTATTGTAGTCTTTTCTGCTTGTAATCAATCAGATAATTTAGATTTATACAATACAAATGTGGCAATTGCTAAAAAAGCAATGTCTTGCTATGAAACACCTGCAGATTTTGAGACATTTAAGTCTTTAGTTCATGAAGATGTTGTACATCAATCACCTATGTACGGTCAAGGACAAATTGACTATGAAGGTGTTTTAGGTCAAGCAAAATTTTATATGGGAGGTTTTACTAATGTAAAATTTACTAACGCTGTTTGGTTGCCTGGTGTAGATACTGTAAATCTTCAGAATAATGGAAGCGTAAGAGTTTATGGGACATGGTCAGGTGAAAGCATTGAGACAGGAAATTCTTTTTCTGTAGATTCTTATCATTACTTTGATATTGATGGCGGTAAAATAGTTAGTTCTGGTGACTTCTTTGATGCTACTGGAATGGTTATGGCTGTTTCTGCTCCAGCACCATCTGAGACTGAGACTGAACAATAGTAATTTTCACTTTAACTTAATAGCCTTGATTTATTAAATCAAGGCTATTTTTTTTAAATCTTTGAGTAATTTTAGTAACTGCTACATTGTCTAGTATAAAAAACTGCTACATTGTCTAGTATAAAAAATGGTTCTTGTTACATCTATTTCATTTGTAATTTGACTACTTGTGTCATTAAAATTAGTTTGGATTTGATATCTGTAAACTAGAGAATCTCTTTTAAGAGTTAAAATTTCACCAGATTTCACATTAAACAAAGAATCTTTTTTATGCAAATTAGGAACTGAAATTCCAAAAAATGATCTGTCATCTAAATAGCGAACGCCATTAAAATCTATATTTAAAAGATCATTATCTTCTGTATATTCTCCATAGCTAGTATATCTGTATGGTGAATCACCTGAATAATAAAGATTTTCATTTTCGTTTGGGTATTTATAGAAAGTAATATTGTGTGGAAATATATCTTCATAAATTGAATCATTAATTAATGAATCTCCAATTAAAATTCCATTTAAATAAATATTGATAATTCCAGAATCTAAGGCCATTTGAGCTGTCCAAGAATTCTCCCATTCTGAGTATAGGTTAAATTGGCAAGAGTTATCAGGAATATCTGCTGACCCACTATAATTAGAAGCTAAGCAATCCATGCAACCATGTTCTTGTTTGATACAAGAAAAGATTGAGCATGAAATTAAAATACTGATTATTATTTTATTCATATCTTATAATATTTTTTGTTAAAATCGTAAGCCCCAAGTAAAAATCACAGAAGAAATTGATGGATGTTCAAAACCATAATAAGCGTCAGACATACCTAAAAATATTGCTTCTCCTGATTCCGGATCTACTATCCATTGTTCTTTTTTATAAAAATCTGAATATACTGATGGACTAATCTCCACGGAAAATACATGTCTCTCATTAAAATTAAACTGTAATGAAGTTAAAATAGGAAACAACCTAAAGCCTATAAGAGTAGCAAAATTATCTCCACCTATTCCAAAACTAATCTTAGCAGTTCCAACGGAAGGTAAAGCAAGCCCGTATTGATAATCAATTAGCATATTATTATCAAAATAAATAGTCTTTCCCCAAGTATATGAAACACCTGGCGGTAAACCAACATTCCATTCGTTATATTCTGTTGTGTTTTGTGAAAATACAAGCAATGGACTTAAAATTAAAAGGATTATTAATTTCTTCATACTACAAATTAAGTAATATACTTATAACAATATATGCTATGCATAATAAATCTTATATAAGAATTTTATTTTTCAAATTTTTATATCATAAAATCAATAATAGAACCTTACAATGATTTTTAACAAATCAAACTAAAAGAAATGAGATAAATTAGCTATTTTTGTAGAAAACCATAAATTATGACTCAGTTTTTAAAATCTTTATTTTCATTAATTATCTTATTTACACTATCTTTTAACCTATCAGCAAATGCTAAAGACATTAAGTTAAGTGAAAATTCAAATAAGTTTGTAGTAACATCAAAATCACTATCCGAATTTTCATTTGTTCATTATCTTTCAGAGATTAATACATTAAATGTAAAAAAAGATTCTTACGAATTTGTAAAATTAATTGTTGAGGGTTATAGTAATAATGCTAAAAATGGAAATGCTGAACTTCCAGTAATTCAAAAATTAATTAACGTTCCCTTTGGTGCTGATATTGAAGTTTCTATTTCAAAAAAAGAACAGATAATAATATCGTTATCAGATTACGGAATTGATAATTTAATTTTTCCTTCTCAACCATCACTTTCAAAAAGTGAAAACGCTGAAGATGTACCTTTCTATTTTAATGAGGATTACTATGATTTAAATGATTTTCATTCAAATGAATTAGTTTCGACAAAACTATTAGGAAAAATGAGAGGTCAACAACTAGCACGTTTATCGCTATCCCCATTTAAATATAATCCAACTACAAATGATCTTGTAATCACTACTAAATTAGAAGTTAATGTTAACTTTAAAAATATAGATTTTGAATCTCATTCATCAAATATAAGTAAGTATTACTCCCCACATTTCAATCATTTGTTTAAGAGTTCTATAAATTACATCCCTGTTCAGGATAAAGATTTAATTACTACATATCCTGTAAAGTATGTTATTGTATCTGACCCAAGCTTTCAACCTGCTTTACAACCTTTAATAGATTGGAAAACAAAAAAAGGTTTTAACGTAATTGAAGCTTATACAAATGACCCATTAGTTGGAAATACTACATCTTCAATTCATGCATTTATCAAAGACATGTACGACAATGCTACATTAGCTGACCCTGCACCGACTTACTTGCTAATTGTTGGTGATGATGCTCAGGTTCCATCTTTTTCTGGAAATTCTGGTTCTCATTTATCTGACATGTATTACTGTGAATTTGATGGTAATGGTGATTTTTACCCTGAAATGTATTTTGGTAGAATGTCTGCAACTAATTCTGGGGAAGTCGAAATACAAGTTAACAAGACATTAACATACGAGCAGTACACTTTTCCTGACCCATCGTATCTAGACGAGATAGTGCTTGTTGCTGGAGTTGATGCTCAAATGGCTCCAACTTATGGAAATGGGCAAATTAATTATGGTACTGATAACTACTTTAATATTGCCCATGGATTAACTATACATAATTATCTTTATGGCTCAGGAACACCAATCACATCAGATATGTCACAAGCATCTCCCGCTATTATAGCAGATATTAGTAATGGTGTAGGTTTTGCTAATTACACTGCACATTGTGGTCCTTCTGGATGGTCTGACCCATCATTTGAACTTTCAGACATAAATGGCCTTCAAAATTATGATAAATACGGAGTGATGATTGGAAATTGTTGTCAATCGAATAAGTTTGATGTTGCTGAGTGTTTTGGTGAGGGTTTATTAAGAGCAAGTAATAAAGGTGCTGTTGCTTATATAGGCGGTAGCAATAACACATATTGGAACGAAGACTTCTGGTGGGGTGTAGGAAATGGTTCTATATCAGCTAATCCTACATATTCAGGAACAGGATTAGCTACTTATGATTGTCTTATGCATGAGAATGGAGAAATTCAAGACGATTGGTTTATAACCGCTTCACAGATGATGTATTCAGGCAATTTAGCGGTAACTGAAGCAGGAGGTTCTGAGGAATATTATTGGGAAATCTATCATTTAATGGGAGATCCATCACTTATGCCATATATTGGTGTGCCTACTCCATTAGTTGTTTCTCACGCTGCTGCTAGCCCTGTAGGTATTACTAATTTTACTGTTAATACTGAGGAAAATGCTTATGTAGCGATATCAATGAATGGGGTATTACTAGATGCCAAGTTAGCTGATGCAACGGGTGTAGTAAATTTATCCTTTCCTGCCATTTCTAATGTTGGTGTAGCAGATATTGTGATTACTAAACAGTTTAAAGAACCTTATATAGGCGCAGTTCAAATTATATCTCCAAACGGACCATATGTTATTTATGCATCTAATACAATAACAGATGTTAATGGAAATAATAACTCATTGGCTGACTATAATGAACTTGTAGATATGTCAATAGACCTTCATAATGTTGGTTCTAATAACGCTACAAGTGTAAATGTTGTAATCACATCTAATGATCCATATGTAACCTTAATTAATAATACAGTTAATGTTCCTATAATAAATGCTTCACAGATTGCTACGCTTCCTGCACCATTTAGCTTTCAAGTATCTTTCTTTGTTCCGGATCAACATCCTGCATCTTTTTTATTAACAATGACTGATAATTTAGGAAATTCTTGGAATTCAAATCTTACTGTTATAATTAACGCTCCTGTTTTAGATGAGACTAACTTTGCTGTTGATGATGCTGTACTTGGTAATAATAATGGGGTGTTAGATGCTGGTGAGACCTTAGATTTAATTGTTGATGTAACAAATGTAGGCCATGCTGATATTGCTAATTTATCAGCTGAATTATCGTGTCTTTCTTCTTTCGTTACTGTAAATTCATCATCTATTAATGTTCCAATTTTAGCAGTTAATGGACAACAATCAATAAATTTTAATATTACAATTGATCCTAATACTCCTGTTGGTACTCTTGCACAGTTTCCATTTGATTTAACTGATGGTTTCTATTCTTACTCTAATACTTTTAGTCAAACTATTGGAATAATAGATGAAGATTATGAGACAGGTGACTTTACTCAATTTGCATGGGTTAATGATATTGATTATCCTTGGACAATAGATAATGTAAATGTCTATGAAGGGGTTAACTCAACAAAATCTGGTTCATCTTTACCTGATGGTGAGGTTTCTCATCTAGATATCAATGTTGATGTAACTGCGCCTGGGCAAGTTTCATTTTATAAATTTGTTTCATCTGAACAAGATTATGATTTTCTACAATTTTACATCGATGGAAATAAACAAGGAGAGTGGTCGGGTATAGATAATGCTTGGAGTTTTGTTTCATTTCCTGTGAGTGTTGGGAATCACGATTTTGAGTGGGAATATGATAAAGACGGAGCTGTTTCTGATGGACAGGATTGTGCCTGGTTAGATTATATTGTATTTCCTCCTATTGATTTAGGCTTATCTACTAATGTTAATATTGAAGATTTTGATTTTGAACTTTTTCCAAATCCTAGCTTCGGCAGTTTTAATTTAACTTATAATGATGATAAGCAACACGATATTGAGATTTATGATGCTAAAGGCAAACTTATCAGAAAAATGAATAACCAAGTTGTCAAATCATCGCTAGATATGAGTAGCTATTCAGCAGGTAATTATACTTTAAAGGTGATGCCAGAATCAATTACATATCAAATAGTTAAGCAATAGTGGGTAAAGCGCTAGGTATTGATTATGGTACTAAGCGCACTGGTATAGCTATTACTGATGCTTTACAATTAGTTTCTAGTGGATTAACTACTGTTGCAACTCATACACTAGAAGATTTTATTGAAAAGTTGTTGTTAAAAGAAAATATTGAATGTTTTGTAATTGGAGATCCAAAAAATTTAGATGGTTCTAAAACTGATAGTACTGGTCATGTTTATGGATTTGTGAAAAGACTTACGAAGTTATATCCTGAAATTTGTGTACATATGATTGATGAGAGATTTACTTCTAAAATTGCAAGTAGAAGTATTTTAGCTAGTGGATTGAAAAAATCAAAAAGAAGAGATAAGTCATTAGTTGATGAAGTTAGTGCTACTATTATTCTACAAAGTTATTTAGACTCTATCAGCTAATTTTTTTTTCAAGAATTTGCCTGTGATTGAAGTTCTAGAATTAATTATATTTTCAGGAGTTCCTTCGAAAACTATCTTACCACCATTATCACCTCCTTCAGGTCCAAGATCAATAATCCAGTCTGCACATTTTATTACATCAAGATTATGTTCGATACAAATAATCGTATGACCTTTCTCAATAAGCGCATGAAATGAATTAAGAAGTTTTTTTATATCATGAAAGTGAAGTCCTGTAGTTGGTTCGTCAAAAATAAATATTGTCTTTTCAGCTGTATTTCCCTTACTTAGAAATAATGCTAATTTTATTCGCTGTGCTTCGCCACCACTTAAAGTGTTAGATGATTGGCCTAATTTAACGTACCCTAATCCAACATCATAAAGTGGTTGTAGTTTCTTAGCTATTGAGTCCTCATTGTTTTGCCTGAAAAAAGTAATTGCTTCATTCACTGACAAGTTTAAAATTTGAGAGATATTTTTATCGCCAAATTGTATCTCTAAAACTTCATTTTTAAATCTTTTGCCTTTACATTCTGTACATTCAAGATAAACATCTGCCATAAATTGCATTTCAATTTTAGTTTCTCCTTCACCTTTACAATTTTCGCAACGTCCTCCATCTACATTAAAAGAGAAGTATCCCGGAGTATATTTTCTTAATATTGATAACTTCTGGGCGGCAAATAATTTACGTATATCATCATATACTTTAAGATAAGTTGATGGGTTAGACCTAGAAGATTTTCCAATTGGATTTTGATCTATAAATTCTAATTTTGTTAAATTTTTTGTAGTTATTTGAATTGTATTATAATTTTTGTTTTCTTTTGAAAAATTGCCAAAATGATTATTAAGTGCATTTCTTAAAACATCTCTCACTAGCGTAGATTTTCCTGAGCCACTCATTCCAGTAACCAGAGTTAATCCCCCAACAGGTATAGATATATCCAAATTTTTCAAATTGTGTTGTGTTATCTTTTTTATAACTATTTTATCTTTTAAATTTCTTCTTTTAGTCGGAATAGAGATTTTTAATTTCCCTGATAAATATTTTGTTGTAAGGCTTTTCTCTTCTTTAAAAATATTTTTCAGTTTACCTTGATAGATTATCTCTCCACCATTAAGTCCAGCCTCAGGACCTATATCTATAATTTGATCAGCTTCGATCATTATTTCTTCATCATGCTCAACCACAATTACAGTATTTCCTACGTCTCTTAGTTCCTTAAGCACTTTTATAAGTCTTTCTGTATCTTTAGAATGCAATCCTATACTTGGTTCATCTAATATATACATAGCGCCTACAAGAGAACTTCCAATAGATGTAGCAAGGTTAATTCGTTGAGATTCTCCACCAGATAAAGTATTTGATTTTCTATCTAATGTTAGGTAACCCAAACCAACTTCATTTAAATAATATAATCTACTTTTAATTTCTAGAATTAATCGCTCTGCGATACTATTATCTGCATTATTTAGTGTTACATTATCAAAAAAATTAATAGCCTGAATAATATTCATACTATTTATTTCAGCGATATTTTTATTTCCAAATTTTACAAAAAGCGCATCTTTTCTAAGTCTACTCCCCATACAATCATGACATCTGGTCTTCCCTCGATATCTTGCGATCAATACTCTGTTTTGAATCTTATATTTATCACTTTCAAGTTTTTTGAAGAATTGATTAATTCCTTTACACTTTTCCTTTCCCTCCCATAATAGTAGCTTTTCTTCTTCAGTAAGAAGCTTGTATGGCTTATGAATAGGAAAATCATATTTTGTAGAACGCGTAATAAATCTATCTTTCCAAATTTTAAGTTTTTCGCCATTCCAACACGCTACAACTCCACTATAAACAGATAATTCTTCATTTTGTATTACCTTTTCTTTGTCAATTCCCAGAACTGAACCATAGCCCTCACATACTTTGCAAGCACCATATGGATTGTTAAAAGAGAATAAATTTGTAGAAGGTTTTTCGAAAGTAATTCCATCTAATTCATACCTGTTTGAAAACGAAGCTAATTCTCCATTTATAAACAATGTGCATTCGCCATGTCCTTCAAAAAATGCAGTTTGAATTGAATCGGCTATCCTTGATTCATCAATTTCTTTTTCTATTATAATACGGTCTATTACTATAAAAATTTCTTCATTTATAATTGATATTTGATTATTTATCAAATCTCTGATCTTATGAATTTCATTATTAAAAAATATCCTAGAAAACCCCTGTTGAATTAAAGAATGTAATAACTCATTATTATTTTTAATGCTTTTTGCTAATATTAAAACAATTGAATCTAACGGTTGCTTTTTAATAAAATCAACTACATCACTAATTTGGTGTTTTTTTACTTCATTTTTTGAAATTGGCGAATAAGTCTTTCCAATTCTAGCAAAAAGTAATTTTAAGTAGTCATATATCTCAGTTGAGGTGCCGATTGTTGATCTTGGATTGTTAGTTGTTGTTTTCTGCTCAATAGCTATTGCTGGGCAAATTCCTAATATTTCATCAACATCTGGTTTCTGTAGTTTTCCTAGAAATTGGCGTGCATATGATGATAGGCTTTCAATATACCTTCTTTGGCCTTCAGCAAACAGTGTGTCAAATGCCAAAGAAGATTTTCCACTTCCTGAAACTCCAGAGATTACTATTAGTTTGTTTTTGGGAATACTAATTGATATATTTTTTAGGTTATGTAATTTAGCACCTTTGATATCAATATACTCTCTAGTATTTTTTGTTTTTTCAGTCATTTAAATTTCGCCTAATTTGCAAACTTAAACAAATCAATTTGGATAATTAAAATTGTTGCATTATATTTGTCAATAGAAATAATCAATAATAAAAACGCTTATAAGACAAACATTTACTTAAAATTTTAATAATCAAAAATAAGTATATGTTAGTTAGCGTTCTATCCGATAAAGATTTAATAAAGAACTATTTAGCAGGTGATAACTCATCATTTGAGATTTTGTTAAATCGTCATAAAAGTAGAGTTTATGCTTTTATAATGTCTAAAATAAAAAATAGAGATATTTCAGAAGATATTTTCCAAGATACCTTTATTAAGGTAATTAATTCACTTAAAAAGGGAAAATACAATGAAGAAGGGAAGTTTCTTCCTTGGATAATGAGAATCTCTCATAATCTTGTAATAGATCATTTTAGAAAAGAATCAAAAATTAAAAGTGTCAGACCAAATGATCAATTTAATATTTTTGATATTATTAAGGACGATAGTTTGTCTCAAGATGAGCAAATGATTAGAAAAAGAATTCATTCAGATCTCAATTTATTAATTGATGATCTTCCAAATGAACAAATGAATGTTCTAAAGATGAGATATTTTGAAGACATGTCTTTTAAAGAGATTTCAGCTAAAACTGGAGTTAGCATAAATACAGCTCTAGGTAGAATGAGGTATGCATTAATTAACTTGAGAAACTTGGCAGAAGATAAAAATATTGACCTTTCTCATAAGTAGTTAAGATTATATATAATAAACTATTTTAATTTTCGTTATGGTCATAATGAAAACTAAATTATTTATATATGAAAATAAACTCTACTACGAAATTATCAAAGATAATTGCATGTTCAAAATCTAAAAACACAGAATTTCCTGCCAAAAATACTTCTTTAGAACCGACTTTACACCCTAGAGAAAGTACAATTAATACTATTTTAGCTTATTCATATTCTGTAAAGCCTATTGTGTTAGAATCTGAAAAAGTGTATCTTATTAATTTAAACTAATCTTATATTAATTGTATGTTTTCTTTTATTAATTTTGGTTAATGAAGAAAAAAGATAGGGTAAATAGATTTATTGAATATTTTTCAAAAAATCTTCCTGAAGCTAAGACAGAATTAGAATATAATAATGCTTTTGAACTTACAGTTGCAGTTGTTCTTTCTGCTCAGTGTACTGATAAAAGAGTAAATATAATTACTAAGAATCTTTTTAAAAAAATGCCAACTGCAGAGATAATGGCAAGCTCTTCTGTTGATGAAATTTTTACTTTAATTAAATCTTGTTCATACCCACGTAATAAAGCTAAGCATCTTTTTGGATTATCAAATATGCTTATTAATGATTTTAATGCCAAAATTCCAAATAACAGTAAAGATCTTCAAAAGCTTCCTGGTGTTGGAAGAAAGACTGCTAATGTAGTTGCCTCAGTATATTTTGATATTCCCTCTATGCCTGTTGATACACATGTCTTTCGAGTTTCTAATAGAATGGGTCTTGTTAATTCTGCAAAGACACCTCTTGATTGTGAAATGCAATTACTTAAGATAATTCCAAAGGATTTTTTAAATATTGCTCATCACTGGCTTATATTACATGGTAGATATACATGTAAGGCTAGAAATCCTGACTGTGATGTATGTGGTGTCTCTTCTTCATGTAAATTTTTTGATAAAAAGAAATTTTGTTAATAAATCAAACTTATTTTTTTTCTTGATTGCAAAAGATTTTCTGTACTTTGTATAAAATAATTATACTATGAGCAAAAAAGAGCAAACCGAAAAATTAAAAGTTTTAGAACTTACCATTGGTAAGTTAGAAAAATCTTATGGGAAAGGAGTATTAATGAAATTAGGAGATAAAGTTGTCGAAGATATTCCTTCAATACCAACTGGCTCAATAAATTTAGATTTAGCATTAGGTGTGGGTGGCTATCCAAGAGGAAGAGTGGTGGAAATATATGGTCCTGAATCTTCTGGAAAAACAACTCTAACTATTCATGCAATAGCTGAAGTGCAAAGGCAAGGAGGTTTAGCAGCATTTATTGATGCTGAGCATGCATTTGATTCTTCATATGCTTCTGCATTAGGAGTAGATATTGAAAATTTATATATTTCTCAACCTGATAATGGTGAACAAGCTCTTGAAATTGCTGATCATTTAATTAGTTCTGGTGCTGTTGATTTAGTAGTGATTGATTCTGTTGCTGCACTTACCCCTAAATCTGAAATAGAAGGCGAGATGGGAGATAGTAAAATGGGTCTTCACGCTAGATTAATGTCACAGGCTTTAAGAAAACTTACAGCTACAATACATAAGACTAATTGTACTGTTATTTTTATTAACCAAATTAGAATGAAAATTGGTGTTATGTTTGGTAATCCAGAAACAACTACTGGAGGAAATGCATTAAAATTTTATTCTTCTGTTAGACTTGATATTAGAAGAATAGGGGCAATTAAGAATGGAGACGAAGTTATTGGAAATAGAACTAGAGTTAAGGTTGTTAAAAATAAAGTAGCACCTCCTTTTAGAAATGTTGAATTTGATATCATGTTTGGTGCAGGTATATCAAGATCAGGCGAATTGTTAGATAAAGCTACTGATTTAGATATAGTTAAGAAATCAGGTTCATGGTTTTCTTATGAAGATACTAAGTTAGGGCAGGGAAGAGATGCAGTAAAAAACATGATTGCTGATAATCCTGAGCTATCTAAAGAAATTGAGGATAAAATTAAAGAAGCTCTAACTAAAGATTAAAATGAATTATAAAATTGCAATATTTGCTTTTTTAACTATTATTTCTTGTACTTCTAAAAATGATAAAGAACAAAAATCAGAAATAATCATACTTTCTGAAAGAATTGCACAAAACCCTAGTGATGTTAATTTACTGTATGAAAGAGTTAGGTATAATCAATTAAAAGGAAATTTTGAATCTGCTTTGTATGATTTAAAAGAAATCATTTCTTTAGATTCTTCAAATTTTGAGAATCATTTAAATATAGCCAAGTTATATTTTGATTTATCAAAGGATGGTTCTACTAATTATAAATACCCGTCACTAGTAAAAGTACATGTCAAGAAAGCAATTGAAATTAATAAAGAATGTTTTGAAGCGTATGCGATCAATGGAGAACTTCTTTTAGCATATTATAATTTCGAAGAAGCTATTGAAAACTTTAATACTTCTTTAGCAATCAACTATAATCAAGAGAAAACACATATGCTTATGGGTTATGCATTTAAGCAACTAAAGCGATATGATAATGCTATTAATTGTTTTAGAAATGCTGTTAATATAAATCCTGATTTTTTTGAGGCTCATGTTCAGTTAGGACAAACTTTTCATTTGTTAGGAGATACTAATGCAATTAGTTACTATAACAATGCTTTAAATATTAATCCGGATGATGAGTTAACATTATACAATAAAGCTCTATTCTTTCAAAGTAAATTAGAATGGAATAATGCATTAGAATCTTATGCTTCATTACATAGAATAAGTCCCTTTCATAGTAGTGGTCATTATAATATTGGTTTTATACATATGGAGCTAGGTCTTTATGATATAGCTACAAATAATTTTTCTGACGCTATTTATTCTAATTCTGAATTTTATGAAGCTTATTATTCAAGGGGTATATGTTTTGAGACCTTAGGCAACATAAAACAAGCAGAATCTGATTATAATAGAGCTATTGAAATTAAACCTGATTACGAATTTGCAACTGAAGCGCTAAATAATTTAAGAAATAATAACATCATTTATAATTAATAACATGACATTACAAGAAAAGATAAATATTGATATTAGAGAAGCTATGAAAGAGAAAAATGCAGATAAATTAGCTGCTCTAAGATCAGTGAAATCTGCTATTATGCTAGAAGCAACAAAAGAAGGGATTTCTCAAGTTTCAGATGTAATTTCTTTGAAGTTAATTGCTAAGTTAGTCAAGCAAAGAAAAGATTCTGCAATTATTTATGAAAATCAAGATAGACATGATCTTGCTGTTGACGAAATAAATCAGATGAAGTTTTTAGAATTTTATTTGCCTGCTCAAATGAATGATGATCAAATAAAAACAGTTGTTAAAGAAGTCATAAGAAAATCTGGAGCTAATTCTATGAAGGATATGGGAAAGTGTATGGGGATTCTAATTAGTAAACTAGATGGTGTTGCTGATAGCTCTACAATTTCAAAACTAGTTAAGCAAGAGTTGTCTTGATGTGGTATGTTTAAAAAGTAGGTAAACTTATGTTTACCTACTTTTTAATCTTTATTTTACTTTATCAATTACTGCTTTAAAGGCTTTAGGTTGATTCATTGCTAAGTCAGCTAAAACTTTTCTGTTCAGTTCAATTCCATTTGCATGAATTTTACCCATAAATTGAGAATATGACATGCCATATAGCCTACTTCCTGCATTAATTCTTTGTATCCATAGTGCTCTGAAAGTTCTCTTTTTATTTTTCCTATCTCTGTATGCATACTGCATACCTTTCTCTACAGCATTTTTAGCAACTGTATGAACGTTTTTTCTTCTTCCAAAGTAACCTTTGGCTGCTTTTAAAATTTTGTCTCTTCTAGCTTTGGCTGCTACTGAGTTTACTGATCTTGGCATAATTTATTGTTTTTTGGTAGATAGTGGCTTAAAGCTCTTATTTGAACTAAATACCTGGTTAATAACCTTAGTTTAGTTTCATTATATTCCTAACTGTAATTTAATACTTTTTGTATCTGCTTTTGATACATATTCGGTTTTAGTTAGGTTGTGCTTTTGTTTAGTTTCTTTTTTGGTCAAGATGTGAGACTTAAACGCTTGCTTTCTTTTTAATTTTCCAGAGCCGGTTAGTTTAAACCTTTTTTTTGCTCCAGCTTTTGTTTTCATTTTTGGCATTTTCTTTATTTTTTATTTCTTCTTTTTTGGTGCAATAATCATTATCATTTTTTTCCCATCTAGCTTTGGCATTTCTTCAACTACTCCAAATTCTTCAAGAGCTTGTGCTAATTTTAAGAGGAGTATTTGTCCTTGTTCCTTGAAGATTATTGTTCTTCCTCTAAAGAAAACAAATGCTCTTACTTTTGCTCCATCTTTAAGAAAACTCTTGGCATGTTTTAATTTAAATTCAAAATCATGATCTCCAGTATTGGGGCCAAACCTTAACTCTTTTATAACAACTTTTTGTGCTTTACTTTGTATTGTTTTTAGTTTCTTTTTCTGATCGTAAATAAATTTCTTGTAATCTATAACTTTACATACAGGCGGATCAACATTTGGTGAGATTTCAACTAGATCTAAATTAAGATTCTTTGCTATTTTTATTGCTTCGTCTAATGAACAAATTTTAGGTTCAACTTTGTCTCCTACCATTCTGACAAATGCTGCTGTTATTTCTCTATTTGTTTTGTGTAATTTTTTTGGAATTACTCTACCTCTATATGGTCTTCTAATTGCGATCTTATTATTTTTTAATTATTAAACGTTATTAATTTATCTATTTCTTCTTTTATTAAATCTCTAAAATCTGATGTTAACATGTTTCCTAAATTTTCTCCTCCATGCCTACGAACAGATATGCTTTCTTCGTTCTCTTCTCTCTCTCCAACAATGATGATATAAGGCTTTTTAGAAACTTCAGCATCTCTTATTTTTCTTCCTGTAGTTTCAGCTCTAAAATCTATCGGGCCGCAAATATCGTATTTTTTTAGAAATTTAGATACTTTTTTTGCATAATCATGATATTTTTCACTTATAGGTAAAATAATAAACTGATCTGGTGCAAGCCATAGAGGGAAATTACCGCTACAATGTTCAATAAGAATTGCGACAAATCTTTCCATTGATCCAAATGGTGCTCTATGGATCATAACTGGTCTATGCTTTTGGTTATCTGCACCTGTATATTCTAATTCAAACCTTTCTGGCAGATTATAATCAACTTGGATTGTACCAAGTTGCCACTCTCTAAAGAGCGCATCTTTTACCATGAAATCTAGTTTAGGTCCATAAAAGGCTGCCTCACCATATTCAATTACTGTTTCTAGCCCTTTTTCTTTGGCTGCTTCAATTATAGAATTTTCAGCTTTAGTCCAGTTTTCATCAGAACCAATATATTTTTTTTTATTTTTTGGATCACGCAATGAGATCTGAGCTTTATAGTTAGAAAATCCAAGTGCTTTAAAAACATAAAGTACAAGATCAATTACTGCTATAAATTCTTGTTTTACTTGATCTGGTCTTACAAATAAATGAGCATCGTCTTGAGTGAAGCCTCTTACGCGTGTCAGCCCATGTAATTCTCCAGATTGCTCGTAACGGTAAACTGTCCCAAATTCAGCAAAGCGAACGGGAAGATCTCTATACGAATATTGTTTTGTTTTGTATATCTCGCAATGATGTGGACAGTTCATTGGCTTTAGATAAAACTCTTCTCCTTCGTTAGGAGTTTTTATAGGCTGAAACGAATCTTCCCCATACTTTTCATAATGGCCAGAACAAACATATAAGTCCTTATTACCAATGTGTGGGGTAATAACTGGTAAATATCCTGCAAGAGTTTGTGCTTTTTTAAGAAAATTTTCTAATTTTTCTCTTAATTGTGCTCCTTTAGGTAGCCACAATGGTAATCCTTGACCAACTTTTTGTGAAAAGGTGAAAAGTTCCATTTCCTTTCCAAGCTTTCTGTGGTCTCGTTTCTTCGCTTCATCTAATAAATCAAGATGAGCTGTAAGCTCTTTTTGTTTTGGGAATGATACTCCATAGATTCGTGTCAATTGTTTTCGCTTTTCATCTCCTCTCCAATAAGCTCCAGCAATATTTAATAATTTTACTGCTTTTATTTTGCCTGTAGAAGGAATATGTGGGCCTTTACAGAGATCAGTAAAATTACCTTGCTTATAGAAAGTTATATCTCCATCTTTTAGCTCATCGAGTAATTCTAATTTATATTCATCTCCCTTTTTATTGAAATAATTTAGCGCATCTTGCTTTGAAATATAATATCTTTCAAAGGACATTTTTCGAGAAGCTAGTTCTTTCATTTTCTTCTCAATTTTAGGAAATTCTTCTAAAGTAAGAACATGATCCCCAAGATCGACATCGTAATAAAACCCATTATCAATAGCAGGGCCTATTCCAAGTTTAACACCTGGGTATAGAGCTTCTAATGCTTCGGCTAAGATGTGAGCAGATGAATGCCAGAAACTCATTTTACCTTCATCGTCATTCCAAGTGTGAAGAATTAATGATGCGTCTGTATTAATTGGTCGATTAATATCCCATACTTCCCCATTAACGCTAGCAGACAAGATATTTCTAGCTAATCCTTCAGAAATATCCATTGCAATATCCATTGCTGATGTTCCTGGATTTACATTTTTAATGCTTCCGTCTGGTAAGGTAATATTAATCATTAATAAATTTTTAATTCACAAATATAGTAAGTAGATTTTATTTTAAGATGTATACTTTAACTAATATTATAATTTCTAAAAGTGTAATACAAAAATTCCCATTACAACATATCATCTGTAGAATAATTAAAATATAAGCTGACTTCAGCTTTGTATTATGCCTGGGTTATATGCTTTTGTAATTGGAGCATTATTTGCTGCATTAATCCCCATCGAAATTACTTGTCTAGTTTGAGTAGGATCAATAATAGCATCTATCCACAGCCTAGATGCTGCATAAAATGGAGAGGTTTGCTCTTTATATTTCTTTGTAATGGTATCCAGTAGTTTTCTCTCATTTTGCTCATTAATTTCTTCGCCTTTATTTTTTAATGATGCTTTTTCAATCTGTAATAAAACTTTAGCAGCTTGTTCTCCTCCCATAACAGCTATTTCTGCTGTTGGCCATGCTACAATTAGTCTTGGATCATATGCTTTTCCACACATTGCATAGTTACCTGCTCCATAAGAGTTTCCTACAATTACTGTGAATTTTGGTACAACAGAATTTGCCATAGCATTTACCATTTTAGCGCCATCTTTAATTATACCTCCGTGTTCCGATTTAGAACCAACCATAAATCCATTCACGTCTTGAAGAAAAACTAAAGGTATTTTCTTTTGATTACAATTTGCAATAAATCTAGCTGCCTTGTCAGCTGAATCAGAGTAAATAACTCCACCAAATTGGGTTTCACCTTTTTTATCTTTTATTATTTCTCGCTGATTAGCTACAATACCGACTGCCCAGCCATCAATTCTGGCATAGCCACAAATTATTGTTTTTCCATATCCTTCTTTATATTCATCAAAATCTGAATTGTCTGAAAGACGTTTAATTATACTTTTCATGTTATATGGTTTTGCTCTATTTCTGTGAACTATACCATAAATCTCTTTTTCATTCATTTTTGGATTTACTGGTTTATCTCTATTAAAACCAGCCTTTTCATTACTTCCAATTTTATTTATAATGTTTCGTATTTTATCTAATGCATCCTTATCATTTTTTGCTTTATAATCGGTAACACCTGATATTTCGCAATGTGTTGAAGCTCCCCCCAAAGTTTCGTTATCAATAATTTCACCAATCGCAGCTTTTACAAGGTAACTTCCAGCAAGAAAAATCGATCCTGTTTTATTTACTATAAGTGCTTCGTCACTCATAATTGGTAAATATGCACCACCTGCAACACATGCTCCCATAACAGCAGAAATTTGTGTAATACCCATTGAACTCATCTTTGCATTATTACGGAAAATTCTTCCAAAATGTTCTTTGTCAGGAAATATTTCATCTTGCATAGGAAGAAAAACACCAGCACTATCAACTAGGTAAATTATTGGCAGTCTATTTTCCATTGCGATTTCTTGCATTCTTAAATTCTTTTTAGCTGTAATTGGAAACCAAGCTCCTGCTTTAACAGTTGCATCATTTGCAATTACAACACATTGCCTGTTGCTTACAAATGTGATTCCGGCAACTACACCAGCTGATGGACATCCACCATATTCTTTATACATCCCATCACCAGCAAAAGAACCTATCTCTAAAAAATCTACATTGTTGTCTTTTAAGTAATCAATTCGTTCTCTTGCAGTAAGCTTGCCTTTCTCGTGTTGTTTTTTAATTTTATTCTTTCCTCCTCCCAAACAAATATTGGCATGCTTTCTTTTCATTTCAGAGATAAGTAATCTCATACTATCATCATTTTTATTAAATTCTAAGTCCACTATGTTTTTTTTTCAAAAATAAAGAAATGAAATTATAAATTGTATTATTAGGCTTTACTTATCAGAAAAAATTAAATATTGATCTTAATTTGTAATTGATGAAGATAATCTAAACTTTCTGGGCCCATGTTGAAAAGTAAGTCAATTATTGATAAATTATTAATAAACTTATGTTTTTCCATAAATACTTGATCATACCTTATAGTATTTATCTTTATAGAATTATTATCTCTGAGATCAGTAAAATCGCCTGTTCTTTTATAAATCGAATTGTAGGTAATTGTAAATTTTATTTTTAATAATGCTAAAATTTCTTTTTGTAGATTATTATTAAAATCAATGAGATATTCTTCTTCTTTTAGAAAATATGGCTTCAATTTATCTTTATAGTACTCAAAAAATGGGGAGGAATTATAAGATGAAACAATTGACTTCCAATGATTTTTTTGCCAATTTTCTGCATATGATATTTTAATTTTTGAGATTTTTGTTTTTGTTTTTGTTTTACGATTTACAGGTATTGATAAGCTTAGCCTACCATTTGTATTCATTATGTCACACCTATTTCTAATACTTTTTTTTATAAAATGCTCATGATATTCGATCATACTATTGTTTTGTTTTAATAGTATAGCATAGTAGCTAATTGGAGCTAAATATGCTGTCGATAAGAGAGGGTTATTTAACACTAGTGAATAAACGGTTCCATCTTATTTTCTTTAGCCCTTTGGCATTTTTATCCCAGCTCATCCAGATAAAAAGTGCTTTTCCTACTATGTGATCTTCAGGAACAAATCCCCAAAATCTACTATCTGCTGAATTATGACGATTATCACCCATCATCCAGTAATAATTCATTTTGAAAATATAATTTTCAGAAAGTTTGTCGTTAATATAAATTTGATTATCAATAATTTCAAGTTTATTGTTTTCATATCTTTCGATGATATCTTGATAAATTAATAAATTAGTTATCGTTAGATCTATCTTTTCACCAGCTTGTGGTATTTTAATAGGACCGAAATTATCTATGTTCCAAGCGTAATTTTCATTATGAGGGAAAATATAATTTGCAAAAACCCCTTTTTTTTCTACTTTTCTTGTTATTGAGCTAATATTTGAAAAACTTGCTAATGCATCACGATTTTCATTTGTTAATGATAAGTTGTATTCATTTCTATTACGTCCAAGCCCTCCTTCTGTGATATCATATTTTTCACGCAGAATATTTGGGTTTAATCCAGTGCCATTTGTATTAAGTTTGTAGTGCCATTGATTCTTAACTCCTTTTAACAATTCTTGTGCTTCACCATTAACTATTAATTCTGATTCAGTTAGTTCTAATATGTCACCAGGAATACCAACACATCTTTTGACATAGTTTTCTTTTTTGTCAATTGGCCGGCCGAGCTTCTCAGCTGGCCAATTAAAGACCACACAATCATTTCTTTTAATTTTTCCAAGTCCTTTCATTCTATGATATGGAAATTTTAAAGATTCTGAATATGATTTTGTACCGAAAAAAGGTACTGTATGATGTACAAGAGGTACTGCTAGAGGAGTCATAGGGACTCTAGGTCCGTATGCAACTTTACTAACAAATAAGAAATCTCCAATTAGCATTGATTTTTCCATAGAAGATGTTGGAATTGTATAAGCCTCAATCAAAAAAGTACGTAAAATTGTAGCAGCAATTATAGCAAACCCAATTGCATCAATCCAAGATCTAAATTCACCTTTGCTTTTGTGCTTTTTCTTATCTTTCTTTTTCCAAAACTGCCATGAAATTGTTTCCCAAAACAAAATATCACCAGCAATTAGAGGTGCGAAATAAAGCCATTCACCTTCAATATTATATACAAATAAACTCCATAAAATAGTTGCTAAAATAAATGAGATAATTTTAAATGACTTTCCAAGTAATTGCTTTATTGATTTCATATTTTTATTTAATTATATCATTCATATTAAACACACCTGTCTTTCCGATTATCCATTCGGCTGCTAAAATAGCACCTTTAGCGAAACCTTCTCGATTTGTAGCTGTATGTTTTATTTCAATCTCATCATTTAATGATGAGTAATTAATTTGATGTGTTCCTACAGTATCCTTAATTCGTTGACTTTTTACAGTTATATTTCTGTGATTTATAGTCTCAATATCTTGTTTTAATGTTAGTGCTGTTCCACTTGGATAATCAATTTTATCTGTGTGATGAATTTCATTAATAGTACAGTCGTATTTATATTGTTGCATTAATTTAGCTAGATTTTTATTTAGTTGAAAAAAAATGTTAACTCCAATACTGAAATTAGATGAATATAGGAAGGCACCTTTTTTTTTGATACATAAGTCTTCAATTTCAGATTTCTTATCTAGCCAGCCAGTAGTTCCAGATATCACAGGTATATTACTATAAATTGCATGAGTAATATTCTGAAAAGCTGAATCAGGTGTGCTGAAATCAATAGCAACATCTGCATTAGAAAGATCAAGAGTTTCAATAGATGTTTTTGAGTCAGAGCAACATACTATAAAATGTCCTTTTTGAGAAGCTAATTCATTAATTTTCTTGCCCATTTTCCCATTTCCTATTAGTGCTATTTTCATGTCTCAAAAATATAAACTATATTGTTAAATTCAATAAAAAAAATACAATTGATTAAAGATTGAATGATAATTGTATGCCAGAAGATTTAGAATGGATAAAATATATTGGTTTTATATTCATTGATAAATCTTCAGATACATCAAAACTAAAAAGATGAGCACTTACTGAAGCATCAATAATATTTAAAAGATAGGTAAGCGTAAATAATAAGGTTGATACCTCGCGATTTCTTCTGTAAAAATCTGTAAGTGTTACTAAATCTTGATTTGAATATTCTCCTTGAAATTGATCAGTGTTATTATCATTATTTATTCTGTTTAAATAGGTGGATCTGTAGAGTTTATACTGATCGTTATTTTGTTTAATGTAATACGCAGATGCAATAAGTCCAGAATAAATTATTGGTATTTTCCAATATTTTTTAGTGTATATTTGTCCTGCACCAGGAATTATTGCAGAATAAAGAGATGCTTTTTTAGCATTCTTGCTTTTAAAACTCTGAGCGGACACTAATATACTTAAGAAAAAGAAACACAAGAAAAGTGATTTTTTTTTCAAAATCAAATTATTTATTTAGAAGATTAATTAAATCAGTTAGCCCTTTGTCATTACTAAAAGGAATTATGAGTTTTCCTTTTCCATTTTCATTATACTTTAGTTCAAGGGAAGTATTAGTTTTCTTAGATAAATCATGTATAATTTTTTGATATTTAAATGGCACTGTATATTTAGGTGGTTTAACTTTCGAAATTTGTTTATATGTTTTTGATGAGAACTCTTTTGAGAGTTGTTCTACTTCTCTAACTGAGTAGCCATTTTCTATAATATCGTAAAATAAATTAATTTGTGATTCCTCTGATTTAATGGAGACTAGTGATCTAGCATGTCCATTACTTATTTTACCATTTATTAATGCTTTCTGTATTTCGTTAGGTAGTTTTAGAAGTCGTAAAAAATTTGATATTGTACTTCTGTTTTTTCCAACTCGTTCACTACATTCTTCTTGTGTAAGATTTATTTCATCTATAAGTCGTTTATAACTTAGAGCAACTTCAATTGGATTTAGATTTTCTCTTTGAATATTTTCAACCAAAGCCATTTCTAGCATTTGTTGATCATTAGCTATTCTAATGAATGCTGGTATTTTTATAAGTCCTGCTAATTGAGATGCTCTAAATCTTCTTTCTCCAGAAATTAACTGATACTGTTGTTCTTTCATTTTTCTAACAGTTATAGGTTGTATAACTCCTAAATTTTCAATAGATGTAGCAAGCTCATTTAATTTCTCTACATTGAAATCCGTTCTTGGTTGGAAAGGGTTAGTTGTTATGTGACTTAAGTTAACTTCATGAAATTTCCCTAAATTTTCTGCAGTTATTGTTTGGCTTTCTACTTTTGAATTTGATGATATATCTGTAATATTAGTTCCTAATATTGATGCTAGCCCTCTTCCTAATGCTCCTCTTTCTTTGCCCATAAATATTATTTAGTAATAGTTAATTTCTGTAACAACTCATTTGCTAAATTAAGATAGTTTATAGCTCCCTTACTTGCAACATCATGAATCACTATTGTTTCTCCAAAAGATGGAGATTCACCTAATCTTACATTTCTGTGAATAATAGTTTTGAAAACCATATCTTGAAAGTGTGTTTTAACCTCTTCAACAACCTGGTTTGCTAGTCTTAATCTAGTGTCATACATAGTAAGTAATAAACCTTCAATTTGCAGGTCTATATTAAATCGTTGCTGTACGATTTTGATTGTATTAAGTAGCTTTCCTAATCCTTCAAGAGCAAAATATTCGCATTGAATAGGTACTATTACGCTATCTGAAGCAGATAATGCGTTTAAAGTTAATAAGCCTAATGAAGGAGCACAATCAATAATAATGTAATCAAATTGATCTTTAATTAAAGTCAATGCTTTTTTCATTTTATATTCTCTCTCAATACTTTCAACTAATTCTATTTCTGCGCCAACTAAATTAATTGACGCTGGAAGTAGAAATAAATTTGGGCTTTTGGTACTTATAATACAGTCACTAGTTTCTGCTTTACCAATTAAGCATTCGTATACGCTGTTTTTAATGTCATTTGCATCAAAACCAACACCTGAAGTTGAATTTGCTTGCGGATCTGCATCAACTAATAAGACCTTCTTTTCAAGAACTCCTAAGCTTGCAGCTAAATTAATAGCTGTTGTAGTCTTTCCAACACCTCCTTTTTGATTTGCGATAGAGATTATTTTTCCCATTACTAGAATTAATTTTTAAAGTATAAAGGTAAGAGATATTTATATGCTTTTAACTTATCGAGCTTAATAAATTATTAACAAATAGAAATCTTTTTTACGTTCTATATTGAATTATTTTGAGTTTCATTGATTTGGTAGTAAATCCCTTTGTTTTTAATAAGATTCTCATGTGATCCGCGTTCAACTATTTCTCCATTATCTAAAACTATTATATTGTCACAATGTTTAATTGTTGAGATTCTATGGCTGATTAGTATTGATGTTTTTCTTTCGGTTAATTTTTTTAGATTTCTTAAAATTTTTTGTTCTTTTTTAGCATCCACAGCCGATAAACAATCATCAAAGATATATAAATCAGGATTTTTATAGAATGTACGTGCAATTGCTAATCTTTGCCTTTGTCCTCCTGAAAGCTTTACACCTCTTTCTCCTATTATTGTGTGGTATCCTTGTGAGAAGTTTGTGATTTCATCAAATATTTCTGCTTTTTTTGATGCATTTATTATTTCTTGATCTGTTTTTTTGTTTGAAGAGAATGATATGTTTTCGCTAATAGCACCTGAAAATAAATATCCATCCTGAGGAACATATCCAATTGATGATCGTAAATTGTAAAGATTAAGGTCTTTTAAATCTTTATCTCCTAATAATATTTTTCCACTGTTTGGGTCATACAGTCTACAAACAAGGTTTGCAATTGTTGATTTTCCACTACCTGTTTTACCAAATATCCCAAGCGACTTCCCTTCTCTAATTACGAAATTAATTTTGTTTAATGCTTTAATTTTTGTGTCATTATGTATGAATGAAACATTTTTGAAATGTAAATCACCTTCTATTTTTGAATTATTATTAGAATTATTCCGAATTTCAGGTTTTATAAGTAAGAAGTTGTTTATTCTTTTTTGGGATGCGGCAGCTCTTTGAATTATTGATGTAATCCATCCTAATGAAGCTACTGGCCAAGCTAACATATTAACATATATAATGAATTCAGCAATATTACCTGTTGTTATGTTTCCACTATAGCTCTCCATTCCACCAACGTAAATAATAAATATTGTACTCATTCCAATCATTGTTACTATTAAAGGAAAGAAAACAGCTTCAATTTTAACTAGATTTATTTGTTTAGATGTATATTGCTTACATGCACTGAGAAACATGAGCCATGAATTTTTCTCATTGTTAAATGACTTGATTATCTTAATTCCTGAAAATGTTTCTTGTGAAATGGTCGTCAAGGCAGATAATTGTGCTTGTACTCTTTCGCTCTTTTTGTTGATTTTAGTACTTACTATATATATTAAGCAAGCTAAAATTGGTAGAGGAATTAGTACATATAATGTAAGTTTATGACTTACACTCATCATTTTGCTTATAACTAAATAAAACAATATCGTTGTATTGATACCATACATAATTGCAGGCCCTAAATACATTCTCACTCTGGTCACGTCTTCAGAAATCCTATTCATTAAATCACCTGTTTTGTTTTTGTTGTAAAAACTAATACTTAAGTTTTGATACTGATTGTAGATTTCATTTTTTAAATCAAATTCAATTTTTCTACTCATAACAATTATTGTTTGTCTCATGAAGAACATAAACAGCCCTTTTAGCAAGGCAAATGAGATAATAAGAGCGCTATATTTTATTAACGTGAGATAAATTACAGAATTAGAGTTATTATCTTTATTAATATTTTCTGATACAAAATCAAATGCTTTTCTTACAAACTCTGCAGGATATAGAGCAAATAAATTAGCAATTAAAATAAATAATCCGCCAATTATTAGTGAATTACGATAATTCCAAAGAAATTTGTTGAGATATTTTAAGTTTTGCATGAATTGAGTAAATACTTTAAATGATTTGCCAAAAATAATAAGTAAATTCGCGACCGCTTTAAAAATATGATTTATTTCACATAGAATTTGAGTTATTAAATTAATAAGAATAAAAACTGACATATTTATGAAAACAGCCAATTCACCAGTTACAAAATCTAAAGATATTTTATCAATCAAAAAAATTATCGTTTCAGGACATGAAAATGTAGTATATTGTGAAGATAAGGATACTGGTCTTAAAGCAATTATTGCAATTCATGATACAACACTGGGACCTGCTTTAGGTGGAACCAGGATGTGGAATTACTCTAATAAAGAAGATGCTCTAAATGATGTTTTAAGACTTTCCAGAGGGATGACTTATAAAGCAGCTATTTCTGGTCTTAAATTAGGAGGGGGGAAAGCTGTGATTATTGGAGATTCGAAAACCCAAAAAGATAAAAAATTGATGTGTAAATTTGGTCAATTTGTTGATAGTCTTAATGGAAGATATATAACCGCAGAAGATGTTGGTATGAGCACTAAAGATATGGAGTATGTTAGGTCTGAAACAAAGTACGTTACTGGTATTCCTGAAAGTATGGGTGGTAGCGGGGATCCTTCTCCTGTTACAGCTTACGGAGTTTACATGGGAATGAAAGCGGCGGCTCAATTTAAATGGGGTAACAATAATTTAAAAGATAAAAAAATATTAATTCAAGGTGTTGGTCACGTTGGGGAAAATTTGTTAATGCATTTAACAAATGAAGGTGCATCAGTGATTATTAATGATATAAATAAAGAACACCTAACCAATATTTCGAAAAAATATAATGCTAAAATAGCATTAGATGAAAATATTTATGATTTAGATATTGACATTTATGCTCCATGTGCGTTGGGAGCAACTGTTAACCCTGATACATTAAGCAGATTAAAATGCGATATAATTGCCGGGGCAGCTAATAATCAATTAGCCGATGAAGATAGAGATGGAAAATTATGTTTAGATAAAGGAATCTGTTATGCACCAGATTTTCTAATAAATGCTGGTGGATTAATTAATGTTTACTCTGAAATTAATGGTTATGATAGAGATCATTCTATACAACAAACTAGAGAAATTTATGATACAACATTGGAAATATTGAAAAAAGCAGATAATGAAGGTATTCCTACTAATGATGCAGCTCTTAAAATAGCTAAGCAACGAATATCTAATAAAAATAAATAAATTATTAATGCTTAGCAGAAGACATATTAGAATAAAGGTAATGCAATCTTTGTATTCCTTTCTATCAACAAAAGATAGCCAATTGCCACTTGCAGAGAAAGCAATGCTAAAGCATTTTAATGAAGTTGTAGAACTTAAATTAGTTGTTTTATCTTTGCTTATAGAAATAGTCAAGTACGCGAATAATTTTTATGAAGATGGTAAAAAGAAACATCTTCCTAATTCCTCAGACTTAGACCCAAACACTAAATTTGTTAACAACAAAATTGTTTGTTTAATTAGAGAGAATGACTCTTTAATGACAAGAATTTCTAAAGTTTCAGGAATTTGGTTGAATAACGATCATGATATTGCACGTAAGTTATTTAATGTAATTATTAAATCAGATCTTTATATTAATTATTTAGGATCTCAAAATTTATCGCTCAAATCAGAAAAGAAGTTTATTATTGATTTATTAAACGATTTTGTACTAAATCATGAACTCGTCCATCATATTCTTGAAGAAAGAAGTATTTATTGGATTGATGATTTACCATTTATTGCAACTATTATTTTTGGTGATATTAAAGATGATTTAAATTTTAATCCAAGTTTAGCTTTTAAAGATAAAACAGACAAAGAATTTGCAGTAGCTCTTTTTAGAAATACAATAGTTAATAATTCAGATTATGAAAAAATTATTGAAAAATTTGCTAAAAACTGGGAGCTAGATAGAATTGCTAAAATGGATCAACTTTTTCTTAAAATGGCTTTCGCAGAGATATTATTAATGCCAAATTTACCTGTGAAAGTATCAATGAATGAATACATTGAAATCTCAAAATATTATAGCACAGAAAAAAGCAAATTATTTGTTAATGGTTTGTTAGATAATTTTGTAAAAACTTTTACTAGAGATGGAAAGATTAAGAAATCAGGAAGAGGATTAGTTTAATGAATAAAGATATTATGAAATTAGTTTACATATGTTTTCTTGCTATCGCTTTTACTTCTTGTTTAAATGATAATAGTAAAAAAATAACTGTTGATTTAGTTCAGAATCCTACTTCTGCTAAACAACTACAAAAAGATATTAAAGCGCCCATTATATCAATTAAGGAGGATTTTTTTGATTTTGGAGAGCTTAATCAGAATGAATCAATTAAAACTGAATTCATAATCAAAAATATAGGAAATGCTCCACTGTTAATAAGATCAGTTAAAGCAAGTTGCGGTTGTACTGTTCCTGAATGGCCTAAAGAATTAATAGATATTGGAGGAACAGCAAAAATTAAAGTTACATTTAATAGTGGTAGCAAAAAAGGAAAGCAAAACAAAACAATTACCTTGGTAACTAATGCAATGCCCAGTACCAAGGTTTTATTAATTAAAGGAACTATATTAGTTCCCTAAAATTTTTTAATATGATTTTATTACAAGCAACTGGTTCAGGTATGAGTTCATTAATTATGTTTGGAATGATTTTTGCGGTCATGTATTTTTTTATGATCCGTCCACAAATCAAGAAACAAAAAAAAGAGAACGAATATCGTTCAAATCTTAAGAAAGGTGATCGAGTTATAACTATAGGAGGTATTCATGCTAAGATTACTGAAGTTAAAGATGAAACCCTACTGGTTGAGGTTACTTCAGGAGTCTTTTTGAAAATTGAAAAGACTGCGGTCTCTATTAGTAGAAAAGCTGAAATTGATCAAAAATGATTGCAGATAACTTAAAAAAAATCAATAGTTTTTTTAAGTTATCAATAACTAACAAGAAATTCAGTTCTTATTTTTTTTTCTTTATAGTTTCTTTATCATTTTGGTTTCTTACAGTGTTGTCAAAAACACATGAAACAACCATAGTTATACCTGTAAGTTATTATAACTATCCAAATGATTTGATCGCAGTTGATTCTTTAGTAGATTATATTGAAGTACGTGTTAAGTCTTCTGGAATTTCAATTGTTATATTTAATCTCTTTAATAATTCTCAGGTAGATCTAAATTTAAATTTGGCTAATTCGAAGCCAAAAGGTAATAATACTGAACTATTTTTCAATCTTAATTCAAATCGACAGAAAATTTCTTTTATTCTTGGTCCCTCTTTTGAGATATTGGATGTCAGCCCAAGTAAAATAAGTTTAAATTTTGCTGAAAAAGCAAATAAATATGTACCTATTCACTTAGATTATGATATCACTTTGAGACAATCATTTTGGTTCTCTTCTGAAATTTCAATGAGCAGCAAAAAAGTTCTTATTTTTGGCGAACAAGATGTATTAGATTTAATTGATAATATTTCAACAACTAAATTAGTAATTACTAATCTAGATACAAGCTGTTTTAGAAGTGTTCCTTTAAAAATTCCAGAAGGAATATTTTGTGATTCATCAGATGTTTTTGTTGATATTAAAGTTGCTTCTTATGTTGAAGATAATATCTTAAAAAAAGTTAGTATTAGAAATCTTGAAGCAGATTATAATTTAAAACTCTTTCCTAGCAATGTTGTAATTACTTTACGAGTTTCTAAAGAGAATTTTTCTTTATTAGAAACTGATTTTTTAGAAATATTTGTTGATGCAAGTAGATTAATGAATCAGAAATATCTTGATGTAAAATTTGAGAAATTACCAAATGGTGTTAAAATAGAACGAATTTACCCTAACCAGCTAGAGTATCTTTTAATTAAGGATTAGTTATCTCACAACTTATTGCATAATGATCAGAAAGTATTAAATTATGAGTTTGGAAGTTTATGCTATTTATGTGTTTATCATGCATTATGTAGTCAATTCTTAATGTAGGGATTTTCACATAAGAATTTCCTGTTCCTTTTCCTGACAGACAAAATGCATCAGATAATTCTCCTTTTATTTTATTGTAAGAATATGACATTGGTGTGTCATTAAAGTCTCCACACAAAATAACAGGGTAGGGGCTTGAGTCTATGTGCTTACGTATTATTGAAGCCTCATTTGCTCTCTTTTTAAAACTGACTCTCATACGCTCAGAAATACCAAGTAGTCCTTTTTTTATTTCACTTTTTTTTGGTCTATGTATAAAAGAATAATCAGATGAATTAAACCAGTTACTTGCTAAATGTAAGTTATATACTCTTAAAGTATCTTCTTTAACTACAATATCAGAAAAGATACATATGTTGTTCATTTTTTTCCCTTTAATTGTAACTGTTTCTTTGTTGATTTGGTTGTATTTGCTGTAAATAGCCATATGCGATTTGCCTTTTTTATCTTGAATTCCAATATGATGGTATTTGTAATTTAAAGAAGGTGTTGTGTCTTTTACAAAAAACTCTTGAATACAAACGATATCAGCAGATTCTTTATCAATAAAGTTAGTTATTTTATTGTATACATTAACCTCATCTAACCAATTATACTTATTAAATAATCGCACATTGTAAGATAGTATTTTTAAATTTGAATTATCTTCTTGTTCTGCCTTTGAATTCAATCCTATAAAACTACTAACATTATTAATTCCAAATAGAAGAATAATAATATTAGGCAAAACTTGTTTTTTTAATCCTATTAGCCAATAGATTAAAAATAATATGTTGATCAAGTATAAAACAGGAAATATCAACCCAATAAAAGATATTGGCCAGAAATTATTTGGATTGCTGAACGGAGATGAGTATGAAAATACGAGTAACAATAAACTTAATGAATTAAGTAAAAACAGAAATTTATTTATAATGGATAATTTTTTCATCTATTTTTTACTTGCCTTAAAAAGAAGAGCTTTTTCTTCTTTACTCAAGCTGTCATATCCAGAGGTTGCAATTTTCTCTAAAATCTTATCAACTTCTTTTTGAACTCTAGATTTATCTGAGTTATATTCATAATCTGTTTTTGGTCTACTATGTACAGTCTTTAAATTACTTTTTGGTTTAAATGTGTTTGATAATTTTTGAAGAAACGATGAAAAATTATCACTAATATCTCTTCCTTTTCTTATTTGATTAATATAAAAATATCCAAATATTGCACCACCAATGTGTGCAATATGCCCACCTGCATTTTCCTTTGGAATACTTACAAGGTCCATAGTGATCATAAAAATTGCAATATATTTTAATCTTATAAGTCCAAGAAAAGGCATTTGAACTGTATAATTAGGTGTGTATGTCGCAATAGCTATCATTATAGCATATACAGATGCGGACGATCCGACTGCTAAGGCATTTACTGCAAATGGTTTAAATACAGGAACATAGTTATACAATAAAATAAAAAAAAGCCCTCCACTTATTCCTCCAAAAACATATGTTGTTAGAAGTTGTTTTGAATTTAAATATTGTAAAAATAATTTGCCACCAAAGTGTAACCAGATTAAATTGAAGAATAAATGTAATAATCCACTATGTAAAAACATATATGTGATTAATGACCATGGTTGATTTATAAGTGATGTTAAGTTTGCAGGTAGATATAACTTTCGAACAAATAAATAAATATCTGTTTGGAACATATATCCGAAAAGAGCAATAATATTTATTACAGCAAATACAATGATGTTTATATACGTGAGTTTATTTACAATTGAACCCTTAGCGTATTCAGCTTTAAAATTATTAAATACTTTTTTCATTAATAAAATTGTGTATTGTTTTTTTGCCAATATTTCAGTAATAAATAACCAAATAACATACCACCTAAATGAGCAAAATGCGCAACATTGTCGGCTGGGTTATTGCTAAGTCCAGAATAGAGTTCTAAAGCACCATATATCATAACAAAGTACTTTGCTTTTATTGGAATTGCAAAGTAAATGTAAAGTAGTGTATTTGGAAACAATATCCCAAATGCTAAAAGAATTCCAAAAACTGCACCTGATGCTCCAACAGTTGGAGTGGATACTAATTGAGTTAATCGTAGAGAGTTCATATTACTCGTATTGTAGAGACCTTTCTTAGCTAATTCTAAAATTTCAGGATTTTCTATTAACTGGAAGATTTGAAATTGACTCACAGCAAGATGAAGTGCCGCAGCACCTAAGGCTGTAATCATGTAATAAGTTAAAAAACGTTTTGCTCCCCAAAGGTTCTCTAATATTTTTCCAAACATCCAGAGCGCAAACATATTGAAAAATAAGTGAGTAAAATCTCCGTGCATGAAGAAATGAGTAATTAACTGATGAGGTCTGAAATTTGGTGATTGAAATTGATGAAGTGCTAGTAATTTAGTTAAATCAATTCCAAAATTATCTAAGGTTATTGTTGCAAAAAATAATAACCCATTAATTATAAGAAGGTTTTTAATTATTTCAGGTAATTGGCTAAATGAAGTTGGTCTATACATTTTAAAAGTATTTATCTAAATCTTCAATTCTTAGATTTATCATTGTTCTCTTTTTGCTTGGGCATACGCTAGGAGATTCACATTTAAGTAACTCTTCTTTTATCATTCTTTGTTCATCGTTACTAAGTTTTTTTTGTTTGGATATTGCAAGAGATATAGCTAATGATTTAGCTAGATTTTTTTTAACATCTAATTTGATTTCATCACTAATTTTATTCTGTTCAATAATATTTTCAATTAAAGGCTGTAAATTGGTCTCTTGACACTCATTTGGTATTCCATTAAACACCAATTCATTTTTGTTTATTTTAAATAAAAACCCTATTTTATTAAGTTCATTTTTTATGCTACTAACAATTTTGATGTCATTAGTATTTAGTTTTATACTTTTTGGAAATAGTAATGTTTGTGATTTTGATTTTTCACTTTTAAATGCATTTTTATAATATTCAAATAAGATTCTCTTGTGTGCTCTTCTTTGATGTATAAGTAAAAGACCATTATCGTTTGGGTAAACTATATAGCAATTTCCAATTTGAAATGTTTTTTCAATCTTTTTATCTGTGAATTCTTGTATGATATTTTCTTGTAGATACTCTCTATTATCATCATAGCTCTTGTTCTTTTTGTCGTTAAATGGATTGTAATTCGAATCAACTTTAATAACAGGTTCTTTAATGTTCTCAGATTTTCTTAAACTAATATCTATATCAAATGCTTGCTCTTGTGAAAAATCAATAGATGGTGCAATGTTATATGATCCAAGTGACTTTTTAACTGTTGCTCGTATTATTGCATAAATAGATTTTTCATCTTCAAATTTAATCTCTGTTTTGGTTGGATGAATATTTATATCTATTAAATTCGTATCAATACTTAAGTTTATAAAGTAAGAAGGGAAATAATTTTGAGGTATAACTTCTTCAAATGCTTTTTTAATAGCATGATTCAAATAATTATTTTTGATAAATCTATTATTAACAAAGAAATACTGTTCTCCTCTTGTTCGTTTAGCAGATCCCGGTTTTCCAATGAATCCGTTTAATGTCACAAGTGAAGTTTGCTCCTCTATTGGTACTAAACTCTCATTTTTTTTATTGCCAAAAACATTGACAATACGTTGTCTGAAATTTGATTGAGGCAGATGGTAAAGTTCATTGTTATTACTGAAAAATTGCATTTTTACCTTTGGGTTCGCTAACGAAATTCTACAGAATTCTTCTGTAATATGTCTGAGCTCTACCTGATCAGATTTTAAAAAATTCCTTCTTGCGGGTACATTGTAAAATAGATTTTTAACTTTAATTGATGTCCCATTTGTGGATGAACATTCATTATTTTTCTTAATCTCACTTCCTTCTATTATTAATAGAGTTCCTAATTCATCTTCTGTTAATTTTGAGTTAAGTTCAACATGAGATATTGCTGCAATTGATGCCAATGCTTCCCCTCTAAACCCCATACTTTTAATGTTGAACAAATCATTTGCATTTTTTATCTTTGATGTTGCATGACGCTCAAAACAAATTTTCGCATCTTCTTTGCTCATCCCACATCCATTATCAATGATTTGTATGAGTGTCTTTCCAGCGTCTTTAATATATAGTTTGATTTCGTTGGCTCCTGCGTCTAGTGCATTTTCAAGTAGCTCCTTAACCGCTGAAGCAGGTCGTTGTATTACTTCTCCTGCTGCAATTTGATTTGCAACATGATCTGGTAGCAATTGTATAATATTCAAAGTGATTTAGACTTAATTAGTGATAAAAATGAATGCAAGCAAAGATAAAATAATAATTAAAAATATAATTCTAATATTTCTACCTTTTTGTTGTTTAATTGTTGACTTAGAAGTAAACTTTATTTTTTTATTAATATGAGTAGTTTTTTTATATATTCTTTCTTTTCTTTCATCATAGTATCTTGGTTTGAAAATAAATTCTTTAGGATTTTTACTTTTGAAAAATGATGGAATTTTTGGTGCTCTCATATTACAAAAGTATTAAAATTTAAAAGTTAATAAGTCATATATTTATTATTGTTAATATGTTAAAATGTAGTGATCATTTTTTAATTTTACAATAATGTTTAGACATATTTTACTTGTAATATTTTTTGCAATTTCATCTTTGTTTACAAAGAATCTATTTGCTCAAGATAATGCTGTTTTTTTGAATGAAAATCGTCAATGGGCAGACAGTATTATGTTATCACTTTCTGAAGATGAACGAATTGCTCAACTGTTTATGGTTGCAGCTTACTCTAACAAGGGTGAGAAACATAGAGATGAAATAGAATATTTGATTAGAAGATACAAAATTGGTGGATTAATGTTTCTTCAGGGCGGACCTGTAAGACAAGCAAAACTTACAAATTTTTATCAATCTATATCTAAAACACCATTGATGGTTGCTATTGATGGTGAATGGGGCGTTTCAATGAGATTAGATTCTTGCCTTAGATTTCCCTGGCAAATGACTTTAGGAGCTGTTGAAGATAGTTCTTTAATTTACCAAATGGGTGTTGAAGTTGCCCGCCAATGTAAGATGTTGGGAATACATATCAATTTTGCACCTGTTGTTGATGTAAACTCAAATCCTAACAACCCTATTATAAATAATCGATCATTTGGAGAAGACCCTCACAACGTTGCTAAACTAGGCTTAGCATATATGCAAGGAATGCAAGACAACAATGTTCTGGCATGCGCAAAACATTTTCCTGGACATGGTGATACTGATACTGATTCACACCATACCTTACCTGTTGTCAACCAATTAAAGTATAGATTAAAAGAAGTAGAGTTAATTCCTTTTCAAAAAATGATTGATAATGGATTAGGCTCTGTTATGGTTGCTCATTTGTCAATACCATCGCTAGATCCAGCTAAGAATTCTCCCGTATCTTTATCTTCAAAAGTTGTAAATGGATTGTTAAAGAAAGAGATGGGTTTTACTGGACTTTCAATAACAGATGCACTTAATATGAAGGGTGTTAGTAATTTCTATTCACCAGGAATTGTTGATGTAAAGGCTTTACTTGCTGGAAATGATGTATTACTCTTTGCTGAAGATATTCCTAAAGCAATAAATGAGATAAATAACGCAATAAAAAGTAATTTAATAACTCAATCAGAAATAGACGAAAGATGCCATAAAATTTTAATGGCTAAGAGGTGGTTTGGTCTTGATTCTTATAAACCAGTGGATGAATTAGCTATTAATGATAGCATTGTCTTAAGGAAAACAGAGCTTTTAAATAAAAAGTTGATAGAGTCTTCTCTGACTTTATTACAAAATTATGATGGATTAATTCCCTTGAAAAGATTAGATACTTTGAAGCTAGCATCAATATCAATTGGTGCAGATGTAGAGCCATTTCAACAAATGTTATCTAATTATGCTTCAATTACCCATTTTTCAATTCCTGAAAAATTTTCTCTTTCTCAGAAGGTTGAGCTTTTAAATAAATTGTCAGAGTATAATTTAGTTATCGCTAGTGTTCATAAGTCCAATGCTAATGCTTGGAAACCATATAAGATTTCTAAAGAAATTGATATGCTTTTGCAAGCAATTTCATTACAATCTAAGATTATCGTAAATTTATTTGCTAATCCATACAGTATCAATTCTTTTTTAAGAGTTAGGAATTTTGATGGTCTGATTTTATCTTATCAAAATAGTGATTTGTCACAGAAACAAACAGCTCAAGCAATTTTTGGAGGGATCGGTATTAATGGTAAAATACCTGTGTCAACAAAGCATTTTAGTTTAAGTTCTGGACTGAGAACTGAATCTATAAGAATGAGTTTCTGCATGATTGAAGAGGTAGATATTAGATCTGATTTAGTTGTCAAAATAGATAGTATAGTTGAGAATGCAATTTTAGAGGAAGCTACACCAGGCTGTCAAATTTTAATTGCGAAAGAAGGAAAAGTTTTTTTTAAAAAATCATATGGGTATCATACATATGACAAAAAAATAAAAGTGAAAAATTCTGATGTCTACGATATTGCATCCATAACTAAAATTGCTTCAACTGTTCCTCTATTGATGCAAATGGTTGATCAAGAAAAGTTAAATTTGAATGATAAACTTGGTCAATATTTAGATCTTGATTTTTCTAACAAAGAGTTTTTAAAAATACGTGATGTGTTAGCCCACCAAGCTGGACTTCTTCCATGGATTCCTTTTTATAAACAAACATTATATAAGGATTCTACTTCAAGCTTTATGAAGCTTAGAGATACACTATATAGTGAAAAGTACAGTCAAGAATTCCCGATCGAAGTTGCAAGAAATATTTATTTACATTATTCTTACACAGATAGTATCCTAAAACAAATTGTAGAAACAGATTTATTAGATAATAAAAATAAATATTGTTATTCTGATTTAGGTTATTATTTACTGCAGGAGATTATAGAGACGAATTTTTCTGATGACAGGAAATTAAATGAATTATCGGCTGATTTTTTTTATAAGAAGTTAGGTATGGAGAATCTTGGGTTTAATCCTTTGGAAAGATTAGATTCATCAAGAATAATTCCAACTGAAATGGATTTTGAATTTAGGAGTCAGGTTCTAAATGGTTACGTACACGATATGGGTGCTGCAATGAAGGGTGGTGTAAGTGGTCATGCTGGTCTTTTCTCTAATTCGAATGACCTTGCAAAGTTAATGCAACTATTTTTGCAAAATGGTGAATATGCACAAGAAAGATATATTTCTGAGGAGGTAGTAAATGATTTTACAAAATATCAATTTCCTGAAAATGATAATAGAAGAGGGGCTGGTTTTGATAAAGCGAGATTAAAAAATCAAGAAGGTGGTCCAGCAAGTGATAACGCAAGTGAATTTGGTTTTGGTCATTCTGGCTTTACAGGAACATTAGCTTGGGCAGATCCTGAAAGTAATTTAGTTTATATATTTTTATCAAACAGAATTCATCCTGACTCTTCAAATAAGAAATTAATTTCTATGAATGTAAGAACAGAGATAATGAATATTATTTATGAAAGTTTACATGCAAGATAATTTAAGAATTGGCATTGTTTGTTACCCCACATATGGTGGGAGTGGAGTTATTGCAACTGAACTTGGTATTGCACTTGCTAATTTGGGTCATCAGGTACATTTCATTTCATATGATAAACCTTTCAGGTTAGATTTATTGTCAGCAAAAATATTTTATCATGAAGTTACGATTCCTGATTATCCACTATTTGAATATACCCCATATGAGCTTAATCTAACTTCTAAATTAGTAGATGTCGCGATTAATGAAAAGTTAGATTTACTTCATGTTCACTATGCTATTCCACATGCAAGTGCAGCAGTCAACGCTAAGAAGATATTAGAGACCTACGGTATAGATTTACCTATTGTTACTACATTACATGGAACCGATATAACACTCTTGGGTAAAGATAAATCTTTTAAGCCTGTTATTGAATATGCAATTAATATGTCAGATGTAGTTACTGCTGTTTCAGAAAGTCTAAGGTCTGAGACACTTGAACATTTTAATGTCAAAAATCATATTGTAACCATACCTAATTTTATTGATTTAAGTTTATATGACATCAAAACAAATAATCTTCTTAGATCTAATTATGCAAATATAGATGATGTTTTAATTACTCACGTATCTAATTTTAGAAAAGTAAAACGGGTTTATGATGTGATAGAAATATTTGAAAAAGTCTCTAAAGTGATATCAGCAAAATTATTAATGGTAGGAGATGGGCCTGAAAGATTAGCTGCTGAGCAGCTTTGCCGAGCAAAAGGTCTAACTGATAAGGTTAAATTTTTGGGAAAACTAAGAGATGTTGAAAGAGTGCTTATTATATCAGATGTCTTTGTTTTACCATCGTCTACAGAAAGTTTTGGTTTAGTTGCTCTTGAAGCTATGGCATGCGCTACTCCTGTAATTTCAACAAATAGTGGGGGTATCTCTGAAGTTAATATTGATGGTAAAACAGGTTTTTTATCAGATGTTGGCGATGTCAGTAAGATGGCTAATGATACGGTTAAACTACTTGAAGATAAAAATTTGTTAGACAAATTTAAACATAATGCATTAGTTCATTCAAAATCTTATTCACTTCATAATATTTTACCACAATACAATAGAATTTATAAAGAATTATGCCAATTGAAAAAAAACAAATAAAAGTTGGAATAACTGGTGCAATTGGTGCAGGAAAGACTTTTGTTTCATCAATTTTTGAGAAATTAGGATTTCCGGTTTTTAACTCAGATATTGAAGCCAAGAAGTGTATGCAAAGTGATAAGTACTTAATAGAACAGATTAAAGTTGTTTTTGGAGATAAGGTTTATGCGAACAACATTTTGCAAAAAAATATTTTATCAGAGATTATTTTTAATGATAATGAAAAGTTGAAATCACTTAATCACTTAATTCACCCAGTTGTTTCTAAAAATTTTATTAATTGGTGTGGACTTCAAGATTCAGATATAATAATTAAAGAAGCAGCCATCTTATTTGAAAGTGGCTCGAATGATATCTTAGATAAGATTATTTGTGTTTCTGCAGAAGAGGAAATTAGAATCAAAAGGGTAATGTCGCGTGATAAATGTGATAAAAATCATGTTCTATCTATCATGAGTAAACAAATGACTCAGAAACAAAAGGAAAAATTATCAGATTTTATAATTATTAACGATAATAAAAAGCTACTATTGCCTCAAATTGTTGATGTAATTACAAAAATAAGTTAATATCACCTTTCCCCTTACGTGTAACTGCAACAATTTTATTTGTACAGTTTACAATTGTAGAGGGAATGCTTTCACCATAACCATCAGAAATAACAAGATCAATTTTCTTGCCTAAATGTTCATGTATTAAATCAGGATCAGTACTGTATTCTATTAACATATCTGGATCTTTTACTGATGTTGTTGCTATTGGATTACCAAGCTCTTTTACTAGTTTTCTTGCAATATTGTTATTTGGTATTCTAATACCAATTTCTTTTTTTTTGTTTTTAAAAATCTTAGGAATACTAGTATTTGCATTTAGTATAAACGTATAAGGACCTGGAAGAGCCTTCTTCATTAGTTTATATGTGTTAGTATCTAAGTGTTTAGTAAAATTTGAAATATGACTCAAATCATAGCAGATAAATGAAAGATTATGTTTTTTGATGTTGAGATTCTTAATCTTACATAGTCTTTCCATTGCTTTCTTGTTGTAGATGTCACATCCAATTGCATATACAGTGTCTGTGGGATATACTATTACACCTCCTTGTTGTAAGCAATCTACTGCAAGTTTTATTAATCTTGGGTTAGGATTTTCTTTATTAATATTTAGTAGCATTAGCTAATAAAATATTGAATAATAAAATATAGTATTGCTAAATCCAAAAAAAGTAGAATTCCAAATACTGTGGGATTTAGATTATACATTTCCTTAAGTTTTTTCCAAAAATTATCCATATTGCTAAATTATCAAATTCAAATTTGAATCATCTATTTTTTTAATTCTAAAACAACAATGTTTTCTACATGATGAGTTTGTGGAAACATATCTACAGCTTGAATATGTGATACACTGTATAGTGTATTTAATAATTCTATATCGCGTGCTTGTGTTGCTGAATTACAGCTGACATAAACAATACGTTTAGCTTTAATATTAAGTAATTGCTTGACTACATTTTTATGCATTCCGTCTCTTGGTGGATCAGAAATAATTATATCAGGAAATCCATTTTTATTTACAAAATCTTCTGAGAAGATATCTTTCATGTCTCCTGAGTAAAAGTAGCAATTATCTATATTATTTGTTTTTGCATTTTCTTTAGCTGCAACAATACCTTCTTCAACTGAATCAATGCCAATTACTTTTTTTACTGATTTAGCAATGTATTGAGCAATTGTTCCTGTACCAGTATACAAGTCATAGACGATGTCGTTTCTACTTAGATCTGCTAATTCTTTTGTTTTTTGGTACAAAATTCTTGCTTGTTTGCTATTTGTTTGGAAAAATGATTTAGGACCAATTTTAAAGAATAGTCCATCTATTTTTTCTGTTATATGGTCTTTGCCACTAAAGCAGATGACTTCTTGATCATAAAATGTGCTATTTGCTTTTTTATTAATGACATAAAGAAGTGATGTGACTTCAGAAAAATTATCTTTAATATGTTGCATAACGCTATTAATTTTTTTTATGTCATCTTCATAAAATTGAACCATTACCATTATTTCATTATTGGATGAATTTCTAATCATGAGGTTTCTAAGTAATCCTGTTTGATTTCTAATATCAAAATAAGTTAGATTATGTTTGTCTGAGAATTTTTTAACAGATATTCTAATAGCATTGGAAGGTTCTTTTTGTAAATGACATTTATTAATATTGATTACTTTGTCAAATAATCCTGGTACATGAAATCCAAGTGCGTCTTTGTTTTCTATACTTGCTTTAGATTTAATTTCTTCCGTAGTTAGCCATCTTTTATTTGAAAATGTAAACTCCATCTTGTTTCTGTAGTTGTATATATCATCACAACCTATAATATCTTTATAATTTAGTTCTTTTATCTTACCAATTCTACTGATATTATTAAGCACCTCTTTTTGTTTAAACTCTAATTGAGATTCATAATTCATGTTTTGCCATTTACAACCTCCACAAGTTCCAAAATGTTCACATTTAGGAGTAGTTCTATTTTTTGAAAAAGTATTTATTTTAGCTACTCTGGCTTGCCAAAGTTTTTTTCTCTTCTTGTAAACTATAATATTACAATTATCACCTGGTACTGCTCCGTCCACAATTATTACTCTTCCGTCATTTTTGGCAATTGATTTACCCTTATTTGCTGTGTCAATTATTTCAATATTTTCTAACAATATTTCCTTTCTTCTTTTTTGTTTTTCCATATTACAAATGTAATGTTTACGTATTAAAACTACTATATTTGCAAATTAGAAAATCACATAAAAATGAAGATATCATCAGAATATATTGAACTAGAAAATAAGTTTGGTGCACACAATTATCACCCCCTGCCAGTTGTTCTTTCTAAGGGAGATGGCGTATTTGTATGGGATGTTGAAGGAAACAAGTATTATGATTTTTTATCATCCTATTCAGCTGTTAATCAAGGACACTGCCATCCAAAGATTATTAATGCACTTAAAGATCAAGCAAGTGTTTTAACTTTAACATCAAGAGCTTTTCACAATAATGTTCTAGGTGAGTATGAAAAATACATGACAGATTTATTTGGCTATGACAAGGTGTTGCCAATGAATACAGGTGTAGAAGGAGGTGAGACAGCAAATAAATTGGCTAGAAAATGGGGCTACAATATTAAAGGTATTGAGGATAATAAAGCAAGAATTATTTTTGCTAAAGGAAATTTTTGGGGTAGAACACTTGCTGCAATTTCAAGTTCTGATGATCCTGTTTCTTATGAAGGCTTTGGCCCCTATATGCCTGGATATGATTTAATACCCTATAATAATTTAGAATTATTAGAAAAGGAACTAAAGGATCCAAATGTATGTGCTTTTATGGTCGAACCTATTCAAGGTGAAGCAGGTGTAGTTGTTCCTGATGTTGGTTATTTAGCAGGGGTAAGAAAATTATGTACAAAGTATAACGTGCTTTTTATAGCTGATGAGGTTCAGACAGGTATAGGAAGAACAGGTAGAATGCTTGCTTGTGATTTTGAAGATGCTAGGCCCGACATCTTAATTTTAGGCAAGGCTCTTTCAGGCGGTGTCTTTCCTGTATCAGCTATTTTAGCTGATGATGAAGTTATGCTATGTATAAAGCCTGGTGAGCATGGTTCTACTTTTGGTGGTAATCCTTTAGCATGCAAAGTAGCTATGGCTGCTCTTGATGTAGTTGTTGAAGAAAAACTTGCTCAAAAAGCTGAGCATTTAGGTAAAATATTTAGAGATAATTTACAAGCAGTTAATTCTGATATGATATCATTAGTTCGAGGTAAAGGCTTGCTAAATGCAATTATTATTAAACCCAAAGATGGGATTGAAGCATGGGATGTATGTTTAAAACTTAGAGATAATGGATTGCTTGCTAAGCCAACCCATGGTGATATTATTCGCTTTGCTCCTCCATTAGTAATTACTGAATCTCAACTTCTAGATTGTATTTCAATAATTAAAAATACTATTCTTTCTTTTGAATAAGATTCTAAAATGACTAAAGTTTCTGTTGAAGTTGATAAGATAGTTGAAAAATATTCTGTTGTTAGTAATCCATTTAAGAGAAGAGGTTATCAATTACTAGGATATATATGTGTTATTTTTGCAATAATTGGCATTTGGGTTCCTGGTTGGCCAACAATTTCTTGGGCAGTACCTGCCGCTTTTTTATTTTCACTTTCTAATAAAAAATTATTTAAGTGGTCGTTATCTAACAAATTTTTTGGCAAAGAAATTCGAGAATATTATTTATCTGGTAAAACGTTAAGCAAACATGTAAAAATATTAATAGTTATCATGATTAGTGTTATGTCTTGCACATCTTCTTATCTTGTATGGTACATTTCATCCAAGGGTAACGGATCTTTACTCCATCCATCTTCTTGGAATGGAAAAGATGAATATGCATTTGGAGCGATAACAATCCTTATTGTTGGTTTTTTAGGTGTTTTATATATATTAACTAAAGTTAAGTCTAGACAATAACTAGGTAATTATTTTTTTATTGAAAAAAAAGTATATTTGCTTAATAATATGAAAAGAATTCTTTCTAATATTGGTGTGATTATTTCATCTTTACTGGTACTATTGTTATCAATTGGTGTTAGTGTTTCTAAGATGAATTGCTCTATGGATAATAAGATATTTCTTGGAACTGAAGTTCCAAATTGTATGGAGAGTCAAGATAAATTAGCTGCTTTGCAAATAAAAAGTACTTCTTGTTGTAAAAAAACAGAATCAATTACTTCATGTTGCCCTCAAACTAATGACAATTCATGCTCTAGTGATACTCAATCTGTTCAATTTGATTTTGAAACACTCACATCTGTTTTTAGTTTAAAATTATTAAATCTAGAACTTCAGTATTTATTAGTTGTCTTTTATGATTCATATTCAGAAAAATTTATAGACAATTTAATATTTTACAATCATCTTAATAAAGGTTATTTAAGGCCATTTTTACCTAATTTACAATCGTTTCTTTTATAGAGGAGTTTAATTTTAATTACGTATTAACTTTAAACTTTTAAAAATGAAAAAAATTTTATTTTTTATAACCATTTTGGTTATAAACTTAAATCTAAATGCTCAAGATATAATTGGTAAAGTACTTGAATTAAATAGTGACGGTAGTATTAGTCCAA
>ERZ1049444.389-NODE-389-length-43439-cov-7.323322_pt1 | contig 43439 bp, 31 predicted proteins | sample MGYA00383101_ERZ1049444 | MGnify/ENA primary metagenome ERZ1049444 (study PRJEB29581, sample SAMEA5548371) | metagenome | biome: marine; feature: coastal; material: water | depth 50 m | study: Short-term variability in the microbial, nano- and picoplankton... | reverse complement strand
TTGTTACCACCAGTGTTGTTACCGCCGTCATCATCTTCGGTGGTGTCTTGACATCCGTCTCCATCCGCATCTGTCGCATTAGTGGAGATCCAATTGAGGTCGCCTTGAGGACAGGTGTCCAAAGCGTCAACGACTCCATCATTGTCATCGTCCACATCTTCATTTGCATCTTGGCACCCGTCTGAATCGTAATCCGTAGCCGAAGAGGAGGTCCAGTTGCTGGTACCGTTCGGGCAATCATCATCTGCATCTGCGAGGCCGTCTCCGTCTGTGTCGGTTGTGTTGTTCGAGGACATCACGACAGGGCTGGAATTGAGTTCATGGCCTTGGTCTTGACCAGGTACTTGGTTGAGGTGGCCGGTCATTGATTGTCCAATTAGCAGAAGCATAAGCAGCATCGCAACGGAGGTCATGGTGGTCGAGCGCATGTTCTATGGTGAGGCAAGTCCGTATAAAGTATCAACGGCGCAAAATTTGTTTTGAATTGGTCTTTTAAGGGGTATTTTGATTCGTAATTTTACATCGTCACGTGCTCTTGAACGCTGTCAGGGGTGTTGATCTGGCCCGTCATTCACGGCGGGTTATAAATTATGCAATGTGAATTAACTCGAAAAATGTACACCGTATGTCTCATTCCAGTCGGCAGAGGATGCATCAAACCAAGATTCTGCTTCCTCAAACGCTTCTTTCCCTTTCGATCGGCGCCTAGCACGCTGACTAATCAACTTCCATGCCGTTTTCTCGCCAATACCGGGAATGGATTCAAGTTGTTTCTGAGTGACCGTAAGATGGTTGAAGTTTGTCTCAACGCCCGTGATCGATCGTGCTCCGTGACCAGTGACAATGATGTCGGAAGAAGTTTCCAATGGAATGTGGTATTCGACGCCAACGAGGATTGGATATGCTCCGATTTGGCGTCCAAAGGTAATGCCCGCTTTCCCTCTACATTGCTCCGCAGTGTGCGCATCTTCCATGTGTGTGGGGAGCCTTGTTCGTCCGTCATGCGTCTCCCAATGCACATCGGATAATTTACTACCCAAGGGGAATAATTCTTGCAAAAGGGGCCCATCGATGGTGTCCCGGACATTGGTTTTGAACGTGCTGAACGCTTTTTGTGGAATCTCTTGGAACCCTTCGCCTTCGACTTGCCGAATGTTGATCCTGCGCAAAAGCAGCCCCTCTCTCCGGATTTCATGCAGTAAATCGAGGTTCATTTGGTAACTCGCCTCGGTTTCTCCATTGAGTCCTGCAATGAAATTGAGCCCGGGTAACAGCTTTGGCAACCCGCGTTCGCCTCGGGTTTTTCCATATTTGTTGATGAGGCGAATGGCCGTCTTCAACTGAGCAGGGTCGCAATTTAGCCAATTTGCTTCGTGGACGGATGGGTCTGCAGATTCGAGGCCAAACGACAGGACGGCACCGTCTGACAGCGTTTCAACGAGGGTCTTCGTGATTGCCTCGGATGCTTCGAGGTTTTCTGCAATGATGGATGGATTGCCGTTGTCAGTGTGAAGGATACCAAGACGTTCATCGTCACGCAACCCATGGAGGAGTCGAGCAATCGGCTCCGGGTTTGGAATCGGATATTCCAGTTCTCGCACACCATCTGCCATGTAGGTGTAGGTGTCCGTCATTCCACCTAAGCGAACGTGTTGTACGCCCGCATCATGAGCCAAGCGAACTTCTTCGATGATGTCTTCAGGTGTCCGCCAGATGGGTACGCCTTTCTTCGGTTCGATGCAGAACTTACAGCCACGCTTGTATCGGACACAGCCTTGGTAGACTTCGACCTCATAGGTCAGAGGGCCTGGTTTCGCCTCATCTCCGAGGTCTGGATGGCTTGTCACGGCTTTGCTTCCAGCGCCTGCCTGGGCCCATGCGGTCCACTGTTCAGCCGATCTTCGCTGGTGCGACCATGCGCCAGTCTTGAGGTAAGCATGCAAGGTTGCATCTGTGTCCTGTAAGGCGAGAAACAGGTTTGCTTGGAGCGGTGCCCAGCCCTGCTGACGCCAGCCACGGATGGCCCAACCACCGAACAAGGCGGGTGTGGAAGAGGGAAGGCTTCGTATGATTTCCCGAGTCTCCTTGAGGGAGATTGGCGTCCCTCGAAGGTAACGGCCTGGGACAACAGCGCCAGCAACGCATGCCAATCCTGCAATGCCGCTCAGACGTGTTCGGACAGCGTCTTCTCCTGCTTCTTTGAGGAACATGCGCCATGCATCAATCGTCGTGTATTCATACGGGACCTTGGCTTGCTCGAGCACGCCACACAGGTAGCGGATATGGAACCCAACGTACGGTGGGACTCCGAATGCTGCAGGCTCATCCTCATAGCCATCGATGACAAGCCAAGCAGGCTCATGTTGCTCGACCATATTGACCGACTCATCAGAGGTGGACTTCAATCCTTCTTGGGGTGTCGGCTTCGGCGGCCCTTCTTGCCGTCCTCTTCCTCTTCCCGCATTGCTTGAAGTTCACGCGATGTTTTTCCACCGGACTGGTTAGGTTTTCCACCCTTGCCACCCTTCTTGCCGCCTTGCGACACATCGACCTTGATTTTGCGGCCTAACAATTCTGTGCCGTTGAGTTTTTCGACGATTGCGTCGCCTTGATCTGTTTCCTTGACGAAAGCGAAAGCGAATCCCTTGGGCTTGCCTGCGTTGTCGGTTGCCATCACTAATTCATTGACGGTTGCAACGCCGTCAAAGATGGCTTTGAGTTGTTCTTCAGTAGCCTTGAATGGAAGGTTGCCTACGTAGAGTTTGAGTCCTTCCGGATCCTTGCGCTTTCCTCGCTTGCTCTTCTTGTCATCGCTATCAGCATCACGAACGCCGATCTTTCGACCGTTGACCTTGTGGCCATCCAACTTGGCAATTGCTGCGTCGGCTTGGGCCTTTTCGCTGTAAGTGACGAATCCGAATCCACGGTTCACGCCGTTGTCATCGGTGAGGACGATGCAGTCGGTCATGTCGCCATGTTCTGCGAAGAGTGCTCTGAGTTCTTCAGTTCCAACTTCTCGTGGCAATCCACCAACAAACAATCGGCAGCCTGGGGCGTTTCGAGGTCGGCGACCTTTGCCACCGGCTTCGCCTTCGAATCGGAAGTAGGTGCGCTCTCGTCCATCTTCTCGGACGTCGGCTGCGATGAAGGTAGCTCGGCCTGCTGGCCCTTTGCCGAACATTGCTTCTGCTGCAGCACCCCATCGCTTTCCAGCGTTGTTGAGGGCGCTTGCGCCTTGTTCAACTTCTGCCCATCCAGCACCGTAGTTGTCTGCAAGGGCACGGTAGGATTGGAATCCACATGAAGGGCATTGAACGTTCCAGTCGCCATCGAGGTGTGGGAGCAATGTGTCGCCACACGGTGGGCAAATGGCGTGGAGCACGCCACAGTCGTCTCGATCCCTGAACGAGATGCGGAGGACGGGAGAGGTTTCCTTGACTTCAGCACGGCACACATCGCGGCGTCGCACTGCGTCTGCAGTCTGATGCATGTAGCGGTCGACAATGTTTGTCACGTGGAATTGTCCGTAGAGGTGTTCTGGAAGGACACTTCCAGGCTTCCCTTCGACGCAAATGACTTGTGCTTCACCATTTTTCTCATTGAGTTTGACAACTTCGCAAAGAACTGTGTCGCCGATTTCCGGGGTCACAATTGGCTTTGAGGCAACGACGGTACCGATTCCATCATCGATTGAAAATGCGCCAACGGCGGTTGCAACAATGCGGCCGTCGACTTCGATTGTTCCTTCTCCAGCTTCGCAATCTGCGGTGCTGGATACATTCATTCCTGGGGTGACGAGGCTCGGCGTCATGTGATTCATTCCTTGTGCAAACATGGCCCGAGGTAGGTCGCATGCTGTTTCGCTTGTTTGAACGGGCGGGTTGTCCCCTTTTCAACCCCTCATACGAGGTTTCACGCCTCTTCATTTTCATCAATGATTAATTTGGCATCGCCCGGGCGGTGAAAACGCCAACAGCGAACCGGTGTGGTCGCCTTTCCTTTGCTGTGGTGGGCGTAGGTTGGTGGCAGCCTGAACTCAGTTTCCAACATGATTTCTCCTTCATAGCCGTGATCTCGTGCGATGGCATGGACGTGTTTTGCTTTGGCACTATGAAGAATATGCACCGCATCCGCGTCAAGTGAAAAGGCAAACTCAAGCAATGGGCGGTCAGCCCGTGCAGTCTGCACGCCCCATGGTGGGTTCATTACCACAAGATCGATTGGATGGTCGAGTTCAATCGAATCACGGCCGATCATAGCTTGAATGACTTTGGCCCGCCCTTCGACCTTCGCATGCGTACGCTCGATGTTGGCTTCTGTCACCTCGATGGCTTGCTCATCCGCTTCGACAAGGGTGACCTTCGAAGCGCCGAGCAGCATGGTGGCAAGACCCAAAACGCCGTTGCCGGCAGCCAAGTCAAGGACGTGCTTTCCATGAACCTCGTCCACTTGATCGACACCAAGCATCCAATATGCCGCCAAGTCGCCTTCTGTAGCGTACTGTTCGAGTTCCACGGACTGACATGGATGTGGTTTGAGTTTGGACAATTCAATGGCCAAGTGCTTGGGCCGCATGCCGTTCACCAGCGAGGTGGTTGCTGTTGATACTGGTTGTTTGCAGCGTATTGTTGCTGAGCTGCTTGCATCTGAAGGCGCATGTAATGGATTTGTTCAGCCTCTTGACGAAGTCGCATCAACAACTGTTCGCCAGGTTGTTGGTTGCCACAAAATCGGCAGAACCGGATGCCGTCTTGGTGTTGTTGTCCACAGCTGATACAGAATCCCATGGTTGTGCCTCCAGTTCTTGGTTGGGTCGAGCCGTCTTGAATCTTGTCATTCCATCGTTGCGAGTTGAAGGAACACTGGCCACGTTTCAAACCCAACCGCAGTTGCTCGTTCGTTGATGTTTTCCCAACGAGGGTCGTCCATCATGTCGGAAGGATCAACGCCAGCGGCGAGTAAACCGTTGACCAATTCTCGGAACTCGATTTCAATGTCACTCATTGGTTCGCCAGCCTCTTCGACAACCTCTGGCACAGGAACATTTTGCGTCTCGATGGTCGCATGTTGGACCTCGGGTGCAGATGTTGGGGCAGGGGCTGGTTCGGATTGCTGAACTGCGCCGGGCGGTAATGGGACGAAGACATGCTCTGGAGCAGCAACAGGTTCGCTTGGAACAGGTTCTGGCTCAACAGGACTTTCGCGCGTTGGGGCGGGGGATTCGGATTCGGTTTCAGACGCTGCGACAATGCCAGCAATCAAATCGGTTGAGAAGGCATCCATCATTGCATCCATGCTTTCCTCTTCAACCTCTTCGGCAACAACAGGAAGTTCTTCGGGCGATGCTTCGCTGACGGTCACTTTCTTTTCCAATCGCCCGACGCCGAGGACTTCTGCCTGTTGACGTGCCAACTCAGCGGCTTGCCTTCGAGGGAGGCTGACAAAGCATTTGCCAGGGATGTCGTGAGGCGGGAAGGGGAGGTAGTACTTTTCCAACGCAGCAATCGATGGGTGGCGAAAGCAAATGATTCGCTGGTTTTCAAAGCCTCGTTGCGATGGATGATCGATTGAATACGGAAGCGGCATGACTTCGATTGAGCCGCGTAGCCACCCTTCACTTGTCACGAGGTGTTGCATCCATGGTCCGAGGTCAGGACTCGCAATATCGACGAATTGGAAGGATGCACTTCGAGGGTCGAAGCCTTGGTCTTCGAGCAACTGAGCACCGGCTCTTGGTCGGTGGAACGATATGATAACGGGTTGGCCGTGTTCAATCATGTCGCCGTGCAACTCCATCAACTTGCGTTCCTTACGAGGGCACATGAGCAGAAGCGTCATTCGTGCAGCACGAGGGTCCCATATTTCCCCCCAACGAGCATCGGCCTCATTCTTGAGTTGACCAATGGTCATATCGGGAATCATTGCCGTAATACCCATGTCCGCACCGGTTCCTTCGTGGCGCTGTACGCCTTTATGCCTACTGCTGTTTCGGAAGCCTTTGTTCAGTGTAGGCTTGCTCAGCAAGCAACATGGTACCACCTGCCGCTCCACGGACGGTGTTGTGGGAATACGCTGAGAATTCAACAGTGGTTGGATTGATCATCACTACAGAGCCAACCACCACGGCCATTCCGGCTTTCAGGTCTTCACTGGGGTCGGGTTGGCTCGAAAAGAGCATGCCATCTGACCATAAGTGGGCATCCACATTGATTTTGTCGACGAGGTGCATGCTTTGTTTTGGTGCGCTTGGACAGGTCTGCAGAGATGGCGGAAGTGACCATTTCTGGAGGCATGCAAGCACTTCGTCTTGTGTGGCCTCATGCTTGAGTCGAACGGTGGCAAAGATTTGATGCCCATCGACTCGAGTCACTCGCTTACAGTTCACCTCCACCTCGACCGAGGCAGCGTTGACGTGATGTTTGGAATCGTTGAAGGCAGGGTGAATTCGCTGAACTGCTTGTTGACTGCCGCCCGTCCGTCGTCCTTCAACAGCATCGCCGAGAACATGGAGCAGTTCTGCGGCCGTTTTTTCTGCCTCGCCTTCAATCTCGCAAGGATGCTCACCGGCGAGGGCCGTTTGACTCAACACGAGTTCGTAACCAGCACCTGAAAGCGCTTGTTCGCTGTTCATGGTTACATGCGTGATCCCAAACTCTTGAGAGAGTGCTGCCGCCGGTACTGCTAGGGGGATCAAGGTACAATTGGTCGCGCATGCCAAGGTGTAACCGGCTGCATCAAATTGGTCGAGATGGGTGGGGTTGACGTCTGGGATGACAAGTGGTACGCCATCGCAGCGTCGGAACGCACTGGCGTTGGAAAAAACAGCAATGCCAGACGAGGCGAGCATGAGTTCCAAAGGGTCGGCGATGGAAGCGGGAAGGCATGAAAAGGCAACGGTGATGTTGACTTCCTTGAGACGTTTCACGAGGTGTTCATCATCGGCACTGAGTACGGTAAGGTTCGGGAGGTTTGGGCGTGCTTCTTGGAGGTTCCAATCAATTGACTCCAGCGCCTTTCCAGCCGTTCGTTCACTTCCCACAACGGCCGCAAGACGAAACCATGGGTGGTTTGCAAGCCTTTGCTGCATCCTTTGTCCAACCAATCCCGATGCCCCGAGGACGACGGTGTTGTGATGCTGCATGGATACGCCTCAGTGCGGTGTGCTTTGAGTCTTGTCGGTCAGTCAATGTTGAGGTTTCCTTGGCCGAGTGAGGATTGCGGCGGTGCTCGAAAGATTCGCCGAACCATCAATTTGCGCAAGATGTTCCACCCATCCTTGACCGAACCAAGTTTTGCTTCTCCGAGCCGTCGTGAGTATCGAATCGGTACATGCGCCATCTCGAGTTGTTCAAGTGTGCACGCAGTGTACATTTCGGCTTCGATTTCGAACCGCATCGAATTTAATTTCAAGAGGCTGATCGATCTTCGAGAGAAGGCCCAGTACCCTGAGCATAGGTCGTGCATTGGTACGCCATACAAGGCGACTGCGCACCATGTGAGAAGATGATTTCCAAAATAGTTGGTTCTCGTCATTGCATCTGGGTCCATCGCCCCTTTGAGTCGGTCACCAACCACCACGTCAGCGGTTTGCAACCCTTTGAGGAAGGTTGGAATCTCTTCAGGATGGTAGGTTCCATCTGCATCCAACATCACAAGTGAATCGTATTCTCCCTCGAGAAAGAGAGAGAATCCATGGCGCATTGCAGCACCTTTTCCCTTTCCATGTTGGCGAACAGTGGAACAACCAAGGGATGCAGCGACTTCGATTGTCCCGTCATCACTCCCACCGTCAATCACGAGTGCTTCAACCTGCCATCCTAGGTCGCTCAGTTGATCCGTCGGAATACGCGGAACAACTTCGGCAATTCCCTCCACCTCATCCAAGGTTGGAAGCAACACCATGACGCGCTTCATGGTGGTTGCTGGCGCCACGTTGTTTTCATCACTTCGCCTAAAATCCCGCTTAAGGCTTGAATTCGAGCCAATGGAGGCGAATACCGGTGGAATCCAGAAGTGCATCACTCCGTCCAGAGATGCCGAGGGGGTTGAGCCATCGCTTCGCAGGTTTCTGTTCTCCATCCCATGAGATGTCGAGCGCGAATTCAGTTGATTCAAAGCCAGTCGATGCAAAGCATTCTGAATGCCAACCTGCTGAAACTTTTCGTTGCGTGGAGGACATGTTTTCATCGCCATTGAGCGTGAACGATACGCCTTCAAGATTGCCAACAGCTTCGAACACAACGCATGCCGTCCCGTTGGGGTTGATTTCGTTTGGCGATTTCATAACCACCGATGCCAAATTCGATTGTTCAACAAAAGGTCGTGTCTCTCCGAGGCCAAATGGATCTCTAAATCGATGGTCTCGCCAAGGGTCCACTCGGACCTCACACGCCTCTGTGCAAGTTTCGAGCGATGTTGCAGCATAGCCATGCTGGGGACTTTGACCACTGGCATCAAATGACCAAAGGGCGCTTCCGTCATGTTCGGCAATAACCGACCAGTGCGCTGAAGCACCAAGGTACCAGCCTACGGTTCCGATTGGAGAAGAGATCGCATGCGTGATGTTCAAGCCTAGAACGATGTCAATCTGGTTACCGAAAACAGCAGATGTTGCTTTGGATTGAATTGAATCTTCCAGCTGGACCAAGCCAAGTGTTGGGATGCTGGTGAATTGAACATGGGTTGGAGCATCCAATAGATAGCCCCAGTGTGCGTTTTCAGAGTAAATGATGCTTCCTTTCGGTAACCGTTCTACATCGTCTAGCAATTTTACATCGCCTTGAGCAATTGGCCGCAGTTCATCGTGCTCGCTGATTTGAAGCAGCAAGCCGTTTCCAACGAGGACACCTGCGATTAAAGCGACCATGAGGCCTGTTGCGACGTATTTGTGGACATGTGGGTCCCAACCAACGCCAACGAACCCCCGCTTTTCCTCAACCGAGGTTAAGTTCGTGCTGTCGCTCCATACGAGGGCGAACAACACTGCCAAAGGAACGTGGAAGGCATGCAAGCCCATTGAGTACAACACATAAGACAGCAAAGAGAGGATTGGAATCTGTTCGAGGCCTTCGATGAGGTGGATGCCGCTCAACAGCCACAACCCTGCAAACCACGAGCCAAGGAGCATTCCTTCGACTGATTTTCGTAGCCGCCATGCAGCATAGATTCCACCAACCAAAAGCAAGAGATTGTACGTCATTAAAGGCCGTCCTCCCTGCCATCCGTATTCTGCGAATACAGACGCTTCGAGCATGCGTGGGGCTAAGACCAGCAGAGCGATTGCAGCGGCTGATGTCAGGAGAAAGGCACTTGTCATCAATAATTTCTGAATGCTGGCACCATGCTTCTCATCAAGTCGAAGGCCAATCAAGAGATGAGCGCCCATGAGCATGCCGAGGTAAATGGCGCCGGTGGGATGAATCAACGCCACGCAAATAAATGCGAGCATGAAGCCGCGTGTGTGATGCTTGCCGCGGGTCGAGGATGGCCTCAAGAGCACTAACAAGCCAACCACCAAACCGAGTTGGCTCGCCACAGTCGGGTAGCCGGAATCAAACACCTTTGCAAAGAGTCCAGCGCCGAGCCCCATCGCCATCATGGATTGTGCGCCTGCAAGTTGCCGGTCCATGGCCCCACCAATGCCCAGTAAGAGTGCGAAGAGGCTGTAATGGTCGAGGTGGAACACTGCTTGCCCTGATGAGAGACCGAGGCTGGCTTGAAGCCATGCTGCCATTGCCGGAAATGCCGGAGGATAGGTCCAAAAACCGTTATTCGTGCCGGGTAAATTCATTGTACCAGTGGCATGAATTTGGCCTGATAACATCGAAAAACCGATCCAGTCGACGCCAAATGGAAGGGATTGGAAAAAGGGGAGGCTCAAACAACTCAGCGCAATCGCGCCTGCAAGAGCAAACAGCCATGGTTTCCTGTGGTCTTGGAACCAACGTTGAGTACTGGCTTCTTCACTCAGGGTCGTTTCTTCTGTGGTGCTGATTTCACCGTGCATGGCCGCTTCAAGGGCCTGCCAAGGTGTGAGTTCTTTTTTGTCGGTATTTTTTTGTTGAATGTGGGCAAGTGCAAACGCATTGAGCAACAACACACACGCCGACATTAATCCCCATGTCCAGAGGTTTGAGTACAACAATCCACCAGCCACACCGTACATCAGAAGGAGTCCTAAGGCAGGGGTGAGCAACGCCTTTCTCATCCGGTCAGCGCTTCCGTCGAGGATCCTGCACAGGGCATAACCGGGTATGCAACTCGCCGTGAGCAAGAGCATCACAGTCAAGAGCATGCACGAGCATCATGGTTGAGGTTTTCATTGTTCGGCCAACAATCAAATGAAAGCATCCAATCCACAACCCATGGCCGGTCAACCAACTGCCTTTGCTCAGGTTGTTCACCTCCCTGAGTCGTACTGGGTGTTCAATTTTACACGGGGCCCAGCTGAATGGGATTGCCCCTACACCTACCAGATTGGCCGGTATGATGAGGTCCGCCCGGGCATGTACACGACGCCATTGTTTGGTGGCGAGCGTGACCTCCATGTCGGCATTGACATCGGAGCTCCTGCGGGGACTGAGGTGCATTCATTTGCGGATGGCGTCATCCATTCCTTTGGCATCAATGACGAGGCAGGTTCGTACGGCCCAACAATTGTCGTCGAGCACCAACTTTCGTGGCCTCCGTCGTCAAACAATGAGCACGCAGTGCGACCTGTTTGGGCTTTGTATGGGCACCTTTCCACAGAAAGCCTCGATGATTTAGAAGTTGGCCAATCGGTGCAAAAGGGGGCTCTTCTTGCAACGATGGGCACCAAGGATGAGAACGGAGGGTGGGAGCCGCATGTCCATTTCCAGTTGTCGCTTGTTGAACCAAAGAAACCGGATCTTCCGGGGGTCGTTCATCGTGATGACCGTGAGCAAGCCCTCCGAGATTATCCTGATCCTCGACTTGTTCTCGGTCGTTTGTACTGATCACTCGACGGAATTCAAGTGCTCTTTGAGCGCAGAAATCGGTCCAATTGAGGCAGGGTCCTTTCCGTGCAAGAATGAGAGCGCTAAGGAAATCCAATCGGTCAAAATGCACAAATGAAGCATCGATTCGAGCAGTGTCGCCCCCTCGCCCTCAATTTTCCATGCATAATCAGTTGCTGCGTGGGCAATCATCCAATCCATTCGTCGTTGAACTCTGTTATGCATGCCCTTCCATGTCAACAGAAGCAGCACATGATCGATGCCAGATGCGTCACGATCGTCTCCAACACCGCCCCAAGCCACGCTTTCATTGTGGTTCATCTCAGGCACGATACCCACTCTTGCAAATCTTGCAGAATTTTCGTTGAGTTGATTTTTGAATCGGTTCAGCACGGGTGTGATTTCGGTCGGGCCCAAGAGTGCAATGGGGCGTTCGACCATGCACATCGCCAATTGAGCAATGTCGCCCTCTGGATCTTTCAGCAGGTCAAATCCATCCATGGCTTGTTGCAATCGCTCGAGCATTGCCTCGTCAGCGCCGTCCTGCGGCATTGGAAGCACCCGGAGCTGACGCAACAGGCCCAATTGACGGCTGAAGATGTGTCCAAACGCACTCCGAGGCGGCTGGCCTCCAATTGATGGGACCAAGTGACATTTCGTGTACAATTCAGGGAGTCCAGCAAGAATGCCGCCTGTCGAAATTGCTACGACGGTTGCACCTGCCTTGAGCGCCGTTTCTGTGGCTTCAAGCGTTTCTTCGGTGTTACCACTGTGCGATGTGGCAACAATCAACCATGTTGGATTCCACCATGCAGGCAAGGTGTAATCTCGTTGGACTTGAACTGGGATTGTGCCTTGAAAGGAAGCGAGCGCAGAAAGGAATTCACCGCCAGCGGCAGACCCACCCATTCCAAGACAGAGGATGCCTGTCCATTTTTTGTTGGCGAGTTCGTTGATCCAGTCAAAGCGTTCCAAGGACACGTGGTTTAACCCCTGACGGAAATCTTGGACAAAGGCACGGGTGTAGCCAATCATGCCTTCATTGTCCAATGCGTGAGCCAGTTCCACGAGGCTTGGGGCTTTGGCCGGGGTTGAAGTGGGGGGTTCACTCATCTGGTTTCCCTCCTTCTTCATCGCATCCAAGGTGATGCAGGGCTAACCATTCACCGTCCACCTTTGTGACACGAAGTGGACGGTTGCGATCGTGATCCCATGGCAACCGGATGAGGGTCATTTGCCAGGTGCTTGGGTCGAGGAATTCCCCAACAGAATCATCTTGTGTGATCAAGTCAACCACGAGGTGATCTTTCATTTGGGTGACCACATTGGCTGATTCAAGGTCACGCCAACTCGCACCTGTACGCTCTTGACGATCGATTCGGCTCATAATGGCTCCATCTTTGGTCCAAGTGGCTGGGCGCCAGAAGCGGTCTCGCCATCGGATGACATCGCCGATGTCGTACCCTGGCTTGCGGTACAAGAGCGTCAATCGAGTGACGTCAATTCCGTCTTTCCGGCCGACGGTCGTGTTCGATTCTGCCACTTGGCCACCGTATTCAGAGACGAGGTGACGGCCCCATGTTCGAGCGAGTCCTTTGCTTCCCAGAACGATGTCATAGCCGCCTGTGACGGGTCCTTCGGAGGTGATGAAAAACATTGGATCATCAGCCAAGTCATCGAGCACCTTATCCAATGTTGCTCGAAGGGCATTGAATTCTTCTTCACTCAACCTTCGCCCGGTTGAACGAAGTTGCACGGTGGCTTCGAAATAATTCCCAGCCCGTCGTGTGCATGTCAAGCACACGCCATTGGCCATTCTGGCACGCATGGTGTGTTCCTCTTGGAACAACAAATCTTCAATCACGCCCTCGACTTGAACGTGTAGGAGCGTATGGCGGTCCGAGACCGTTCGCGTTTCGAGGGCCAGTCCGACATCTTCAGCATCTTTGTGGAAATGGACGTGGCGTTGAATTAATTCGTCCCAAATCTCTTCCTCCGAGATTTGGACCCATTTCCCTTGTATCTCGACGATGCCACATCGTGCGCAACGGACCCAAGGGATGTTTTCTGGGACTTTCACGAGCTTGACCCGCTTTCGTACACACGGCTCGCACATTCGCTCGCCGTAGAGTGGCGGATCCGCTCCACAAACCAAGCAGAATTCACCTCCAAGACTCTTAGCCATAACGGTCCCCTATCCTGTCCCTCGTGGTTCTCGGCTTGAACCTGTGGCCTTTAGGGCGCTCAATCTTTGTGTTCTTTGCTGATTGAATCCGCTTCAGAAGCGATAATGCCCATGCTGGATTCAACAGCCGTAAGCCTCGCTTCAATGGTCCGAGATCGATTCACAACGGTCCACGTCCAAATGGCGATGCCAGCAATCATGCCAAGATAGGCAACCGTTAGGTATGTCATTCCGTCCATTCATTTTCCTCCATCGATGTGGTGTAGTGCTTGCTCGAGCCGCTGCTCAAGGCTTGTAATTCGCATTGAGATGAGGATGTGGCCGATGATGAAGATGGTGAACGACAGTGCGCCGATGAACAACACAATGGCCATGTCGCCGGAAAGCGAACCACCGTCATCGCCTGCCCCAACCACCGGCCCAGGGTGGCGTATTTCCCAAATTCGAGTGGCGATGTAGGTGAAGGGGACGAGCACGAAACCAAACAATCCGAAGGTGGAGAAGGTATCTCGCGATTCAACACCATCTGGTTGAGATTGCCTTCCCAAAACGAGAAACAATGCTAGAAGCGTCAGGAGGCCAAAGGTGTTGAGACGCACGTCCGTCCAATCCCATGGTGTGCCCCATTCGGCTGCACCCCACACACATCCTGACCACACGGCAATCAAGCCACATGCTAAGCCTGCCTCGGCTCCTGCAACATGCAACCTCCATCCAAGTGGGCTTCGCTTGAAGAACCACATTGCTGAACCGGTAAAAAGAACGGCGAATGCGATGAAAGCTGCCCACGCAGCGGGAACATGCCAATAGAAAATCCGTTGAGCGGCGGGTGATTCGAATGCATCAATCGCTACGCTTGGTGCCCATTGGAACCCAAGAAAGAGGGTCGTCATGATGCCGGCAAAGCCGAGCCCGAGAAGGACCTCTGCGCTTCGACCTGCCATGTGTAAACCTCCTCAGTTCCCCTTCTTGAACTTGGGCGTTGTCATAGCCCAGTCGCCCAACTTACGATGAGGGCCCATGGGAGAATGAATGCGGGAAGGAGAAGTCGAATGAACACAGCATTTGGCCGAGCAAGTCGCTGAGTGGAAGCGTGCAACAATCGCACTCCACTCATGGTCCCTTCACAAATCATGGCTCCAATGAGGACCAGCATGATGTCAATTCCGCCGATGCACACATAGCAAGCACCTGCCGTTACAACGCCGCCAATCAACACACCAAGTCCCAAAGCACTGGGTGTTCGTTGGCCATGGGAACGCCACCAATCATTGGCACGAGCTTCTTGCATCAAGTGTGATGTGGGATCACCGGCCAAGCCGGAGGCGAAGGCGGGTGCCAAGATCCCTCCAGTCAGCCATAATCCGCTCGGCAGAATTGACGGGTCGCCAAGCGCGAGCATGCATCCGAGAATCATCATCGCTGCAAGCCCGTTGCGCGCCAACCCTGAGTGCGTTGATGAGGCGTACCTGTGGCCCGTACGAAACAACACATTCCTTGTTTCCTTCGGCTGACCCGTTGTTTGCCAAGGTTCGGCAGTGTTCGCAGTTCCAGTTTCTTCCGCAGTGAGGTTGTGTAATTTCGTTCCGATGTTACGCAGCGAGGGATTGTGAGAGGCGATGAGGAATCCATGGCCAGCAGAAGCAAGCGAAGCGATGTGCTGCGTCAACGTTTTGATGGCTGCATCATCAAGTCCAGCGTCTGGTTCGTCGAGGAGCACCAGGGCCGGCTCACTGCTGATCATGGCTGGCAAAAGTCCAGCTAAAACAGCCACCTTGCGTTGTTGTCCTCCCGAGAGGTGAGCGACGATGTCTTGGGTGCGATGTTTGATGTCGTACGATTCCAAAAGTGGGGCGAGATCGACTTCTTTTCCAGAAAGCGCCGCCACGGTTCGAAGGTGGTTTTCGATGGTTTCACTGCCAATCACCCCGTTGCTTTGGAGGGTCAATCCAAACGGTTTAACGGGTGTTTTCCGCCTTCCATCAGAATGCATTGTCAGGTGTTGATGATGCGAGACTTGACCTTTTTCCAAGGGAAGGAGACGGGCTGCTGTCTCAATCACTGTGGACTTTCCACTGCCATTGGCGCCGTGAATCACGGTAATGTCGCCGCTGTTGACTTCCAAATCGAATGAGGACAGAACAATGCCCATGCCTCGTCTGACTTCAGCCCCCTTGATGCTCAAAAGGACCTCTGCCATGATTTTCCCACTCGGGGGGGCGACATGAATGCTCCCCTGCGAAAAGTTACCCCATGACCTCAAAAGTCGGGGGTGACTGCAACTGTCATGGCCATCGCAATGGAGGTGTTCGGAATTGCGGAGTGGGCGTTGCTTCTGCTCTGGTTCACGGCCATTGGCTGGCCGATTTTTTACGCCATCCGCCACAACACCTCAATCGCTTTGTCACTGACCGTTGGTCTGCTTTTGGCATACCTCGTGCAGGTGGTGTATCTCTTGGGAGTGCGGCAGGCTTGGCTTAATCCCGACAGTTGGTACATGTGGGGGGACTTCTGGCTCGTACCAGGGCGAACCGCTGATTTGGCTTGGTTGCACACACTGATTTCTGCAGGGTTTCTGCACAATCCATTCGATCCTCTGCATGTACTTGGAAATATTTTGGTCATCGCTTTGATCGGTGTGCCGCTTGAACAACGCCTCGGTATGAAGCGATTCAGTGCCATGTACGTCATCGGCCTGATCGGCGGTTCGGTCTCTTGGTGGTTGATGAATTTCGATTCAGCAACGCCTTCACTTGGGGCTTCTGGGGCTGCTTTCGGGTTATTTGGGGCTTATTTAGCAGGATGGCCAAAGGATGAAGTGGCCTTCCCGCTGATTTTGATTCGCCGCTGGCCCGTGTACGTTATTGCTTTGATTTACTTTGCATTGGAGGTCGCCAGAGCCTACCAAACGCTTGGATTACAGCAGGCAAGCGATGTCGCTCACATGGCCCACTTGGGTGGATTTTTGGCAGCATATTTCCTTCTTCCATTGGTGGCCCGAGGTGGGCCATACGAACTGGGCGTGGAAGACGGAGGGCCAACCTCTTCGAGCGATGTTCGGGCTCGCCTCAACCGCATGAAAGCCCACATGCCAGATCTTTCAGAAATTGAAGACCCATGGGCTGCGAAAGGGTTGGAAGCACCTCGAAAGGTAAGGGAAGCACTGCTGAAGTTACGTGCCTCGTCCGATGAACCGGAAACCCGTCAGGCTTGGATGGAACACCTTGCAGACATTGCCGTTTGCATCGAGTGTGAAGGTCCATTGGGCGTGGTTGAACGGAAGGGTGGGCCACATTTGCAATGTGCGGCTGACCCATCGCACCTCCATTGGCCATGAGCGCCTCCCCAAGCCCCTTAGGGGCTGGGGAGAGGACAAAATACGGATAGCCTCAAAACCATCCGGCTTTACCACATAGTGAGTGGATGATGATGTTGGACCATGGTTCGAAGAAAACCCACCTTGTTTCCTTGATGCTTGTCGCCGTTTTTTTGGTTGCAGATCTTGGTGCAATCGCCACGCCAACCACCGAACTTGTAGAACCAAGGAACGAAGCGTTTGCAGATCCAATTCTCGTCGATGGCCTCCCTCCCTTGATGTGCGGAGAAACCCTCTGTATGCGCCCTGTTCGTGACATCGATCGTGGCGCACGCCCCTCTTCTGAAGCCCCAATGTGGTGGCAATCCTATGGTCCCGACTTGGACTGGAACGGAATGGACGACCGATTGCAACGTGTGCTGGCTGGTGCCGAATCCGATTCCCCCACTGCCATCCTCGGCAATGACGGCCGTGCAACTGTTGCCATTGTCGTCGATTATGCATGGCACCCCACGGAGAGTGAGATCGAGACCCTGCGTGTCATCCTCGATGCACATGGATGGGTTGGCGAGGAAGGTGGCGCTTGGTTTCAAGTCCTCGATGACATTGATTCCATCGCTCTCGACAAAGTCCCAGTCAGCGCCTTGATGGACATTTACGCAACCTACGGTGTTGTCGTCATCGAGATGCAAAACGTCATGATTCCAATGAATGATATCGCAGCTAAAGCCGCTCGTTCGAGACCGTCAGAGGTCTACACCGAAACCGCCTATGAGCGAGACTACATCGGTGAAGGCGTTGTTGTCGCTGTGCTCGACACTGGCGTCGATAACGAACACGAATCACTCAATGACTTCGATGACATGGATGATGAACCAGACCAAGATGCAACATCCTATGACGACCAAAAATGGGTTGCAGGATACGATGCAACCTCCTCTGCTGGTGCTGCAGACGGGTCACAAGACCCTGACGATGGAAACGGGCACGGAACGCACGTTGCTGGCTCAGTTGTCGGAACCGGTGACGCTTCACGGGTTCACATGGGGACCGCTCCCGGTGCCTACCTTGTCGACGTGAAGGTCCTCACAGATTCAGGTGGTACAAACTCACAGGCCTCCCTGAACGGCATTCAATGGATCATCAGCAATGCCAACACAGATTGGGGCAACAACGCTTCAAGCCGTGGAATTCAAGTGGCATCCATGTCCTTTGGATCTGCTTCATCCCCGCTCAACCCAGGCGACCAAGGCGACAATGGCTCTGGTGCTGAAGCCCGACTCGTCAACGATGCAGTGAACGCTTCAATTGTGTGCGTGGTGGCCATGGGGAATGATGGCTCGAACCGAGTTCCCTCCCCCGCAAGTTCCGATTTGGCCATTTCGGTTGGCGCAGCCACTGACCGTGGCACCGTTAACCGAACCAATGACAATGTGGCAGATTACTCGAACACAGGCCCTCGCCTCAGTGATGGCGACGATGACGATTGGGATGAACTGAAACCCGACATCACATCCTTTGGCTCAGGCATTATGTCTGCAACAGCCGCCACCGGACCTTCATTGCCGGGTCAGCCGGGGCGCCCTCTTGCAGGGAACGAATATGACGAAAAAGACGGTACAAGCATGGCGACCCCTATCGCCTCCGGCGTTGTGGCAACGATGCTTCAAGCCGAACCATCCCTCACACCTCAAGAAGTGAAAGACATCCTACGAAATTCCTCGGAGCAACGCGGCAGCGCAAGCGAGCCCTCCGTCTCCGATCGGTGGAACTCAGATTGGGGCTTCGGCCTCATCGATGCATCATGTGCCATCGACATGGCCCTCAACCGGGCCTGTACCCCGCTTGAAGGCGGTGGTGGTGTCGCTCCGCCTCCAACTGGCAACGGCAGTGGCGACCACGTCACAATCAACAACCCATCCAATGGGTCCTGGTGGATCGAAGGCGATCGAGAAAGAATCTCTGGGTTTGCTCTCGAATCTGACGTAGGTCCTTACGACGAAGTTCAAATTCGAATCGAGCAACATCTGGAGTCTGGTACAGAGCGTGAACTTCAGGGATGGATTACTGCTGGTGGCGACGTCAGCAATTGGTACCTCGATGTTTCCGTCAGTTCCGATTGGGTTCGGGCGGATGAAGACTACACGCTCATTCTCGCCAGAGCGATCAGTGACGATGGTGAGGAATCCCTTCTCGATGCAAGGTTCGTCAACCTCGCACGCATGGCTGTCACACTCGCAGGTCCATCGGTCGGCACGTTATTGGATGGGTCAGTGGAATTCTCAGGAACGGTTGAGGGACTCGAACACGATCGCTTGGAATACAAGGTAGACAGTGGGGAGTGGGCTCTTGGAGAAGAACTTGAGTTCCTTGATGTCGGCACCCAAGACTGGTCTTTCTCATGGAATTCAAACGCCGTTGAAGATGGCTCCCACCGTTTGAGTTTCCGAATGGTGAACGACAGCGGGGTCGCTACAGACACCATTCGCCGAACGTACACGATCGACAATCAGCCCGCAGCTCCTGATTTTGTATTCCAAAGCAGCGTTGAGATTATGGATCAAGGCTTGCCGGTCTACTCGGCGGTTGCTGGTACGGTCCTTGAAGTCGATTTCACGATTGCCAACGTCGGTGATTTAGGCGCCACTGATGTCTATGTCCGTCTTGACGCACCGGGATCGACTTCAGAGACCTATCCATCGGAAACAAGCATCGGTATTCTGGACGAAGGCGAAAGCAAGCAAATCACCTTGTATTGGTGGGCTACAGAATCTGGCCAACAAGAAGTCACCATCACCATTGACCCAACCAGTCAGCATGCTGATCCCACCCCTGACAATAACGTCTACAGTTTCACATTCGAGGTTGAAGAGCGCCCTGTAGAATCAATGTTGCGCTATCTGCCGGGTTCTGTGACCACTGTTCCAAACATTCCTACCCCCAACACACCCTTCACTCTTCGGTTGCGGGTTGACAATCTTGGTCAAACGGATGCAACCAGTTTGACCATGGTCCTCTCTCATGATGGCGAAGATGGATGGGCAACACTCGGAACCGAAGATATCCTCGTTGTCCCTGGTTCGGACACAAGTTCTGGTTACGCCATTGCCGCATTTGCTGTGAACTCCATTTCTGACCCTGGTGCGATGAACTTCAAGGTGGAACTCAACGGAAATGGTGTAGAGGCAAACTTCAGGGAACATCGCTTTACAGTCGTTGTTGACGATGTGTCGATTGGCGCTCCGGTAGGTGTTGACCTCGCCACCGGTGAAGTACCAGTTGATTTCATCGGTCTTGAAGACGGGGCGTTGCTGTTCACAACAGTCAACGGCGAACTGCATGTGCGCAGCATCACCGAATCAATGAGTGTTCAAACAGATTTGTTGCTCGAGGATATGTGGGGCGGAGAACTCGCTGTTCTTGAACGGGAAGATGGTCTCATTCATGCTGCATGGACTCGAAAGAGCATCAGCGCTGACGGTTACACACTCACCAACATCGGAATGACTGCGCTTTCGAAGGTAGAAATGGTCACACCAGTTCACTACCAAATGCCAGCACAGAAGCTTTCTGAGGGCTCCTATTGGGGGCTGGACTTGACAGAATACGATGGGATGATGGTTCTCGCAGGGTATCACAGAGACATCAAAACAGAAGGGTCTTGGCAAGATGTGACATCTATTTTCACACTCGTGTCCAACAACCCAGACGGTGCCACGAGTTGGGGGAACCCGATCAACGTGCTTTCGAACATCGACATACGCCCTTCGAAGGGTGACGCCCTTGCAATCGCGTACGGTGAAGAAAACCTCCACATTCTCTATCAAGAGATGCGTGATGATGTGACAGGCATCAACCGTGTGGGTCTCATGTACACCCATGGTGACGCAACCCTCTCTTCATGGAATTTCCAATCATCGGTCGGCGATGAAGCATCGAACGCCCGTTTGGAAGCCAAGCAAGATGAAGACGGCGATGATGTGCTCATCGCAGCGTGGATTGAAGGCCGGGGCAAGGATGCGCAAATCGCCCATGTCGTGACCGGAAATGCATGGTCGATCAATGAACCAACGTACATCTCAGCACCTGGCGTTACATACGTTGAACTTCATTCTGCCAAGCAAGGCATGCAAATCTTCTATGACGAAATCAACACGTTCGGACCAACAACCCGTTACGGCCTTTTGACAGATGCTGACCACCAATCAATTGACGCCATGTCGAACCTCATGGCACAAGGGTTCTTGCAAGGATTTGCAGGATTAGAATACGATGGAATTGTGATGCTTACGACGGCTTCAGGTTCGATCAAACTACGGACGCTTGCCACGCTAGCGGCCAAGGATTTGCCAGAGGACGATGGAGGTTCAATCCTCGAATCCCTCCTCGCCCCATTACCCGGCGATAGGGACGCTCAGTTGATGATTCTGGGCGGCGTTAGTTTCCTCCTTTTGATGCTCCTTACCACGATTGTGGTTTCCATACGCCGAGGTCGGCTTGAGGAACAAAAGGCGTATCTGACCACAGAGGTGGTCGCTGCGACAGATGATTCAGTTGAGTTGATGATTCAACCTGAAGGTGATGACGGCCCGTTGTTGGCGATTGACACTGAAAACGAAGAGCTGGTTGTGGACACCTCCGCAGCAACAGTGGAACTCGAAGAAGAGGACATTTCGCTTGCGGATAGCCTTGAAGCGAAAGCTGAAGCAGGTGCAGGAAACGCTCGATTAAACAGAAGGATGCAACGAAAGCAACAACGAGAGTTTTCTGAAATCACTGAACATCTTCCACCACTCCCTCCGCTCCCTGCGCCAAACGCAACTGCAGCGTCTCCTCAAGAGTTGCCTCCATTGCCACCACTCCCTGCACCGGGCGAACTCCCTATGTTGGGTGGCTTACCCCCGCTTCCTGGCATTGCTCCTCCTCAACGAGATCTCACATGCCCAGAATGCAGTGCTAAATTCATCGTCAAAGACATGACGCTGAGAAAGGTTGCCTGCCCGATTTGTTCAACGAACGTCCAATGCTGAGGTGTCAATGATGTGTGGTATTTTTGGATATATCGGGCCTCATCAAGCAGCACCATTGTTGGTTGAAGGGTTGCGCCGTTTGGAATACCGTGGTTATGATTCAACAGGAATCGCCGTCAAGAACGGTGCAGTCACAATTCACAAGAAAGTCGGCAAGGTGAAAGAATTACGCACGATCCTCCCTTCCACCATCGATGGACAAATCGGAATTGCTCACACTCGCTGGGCAACTCACGGTGGTGTGACCGATGAAAACGCCCACCCACATGCCTCCTCGGAGGGAAAAGTTGTCATTGTTCACAATGGCATCATCGAAAACGCACGTCTGTTGCGCACGAGTCTTGAAGTTCAAGGTGTGGAGCTCCAAAGCGAGACTGACTCTGAGGCGCTTGCTCATATCATCGAACGGGAATTGTCGATCGACAACAATCCTGAAGAAGCGGTTCGTAGAACGCTCCGACAGGCACGCGGTACATGGGGCATATGTGCCTTGTTCACCGACCATGACACAATCGTTTGTGCGCGGAACGGCTCGCCGTTAATTATCGGACAAGGCGTGGACGAAATGTTCATTTCAAGCGATCCTCATGCCCTCACTGCTCACACTCAGCAGGTCATTTACCTCGAAGATGGGGACATTGCCACACTGACTGCCACTTCTGTGAAACTCTCCACATTAAGTGGTGGGGCCAGCGATACCAAAAGCAGCGTCCTCGAAAACAATTGGGGCGAGGCTGAACTTGGTGATTTCCCTCACTATATGTTGAAGGAGATTTATGAGCAACCCGACGCAATCCGGCACTGCATCAGTGGTCGGCTCGACCGCGCAGGGGGAAGCGGCCGTTTGGGGGGGTTGAAACTCACACCAGCGACCCTCGCCAAGATCCCTCATGTTCGCCTGCTTGGTTGCGGCACGTCGTACAACGCTGCTGATATTGGCGGGTTATTGATTGAAAAGTTGGCACGCATCCCTGCTGTTGCTCACATATCGAGCGAATTTAGGCACAACGATCCGGTCATCAATCCAAGTGCGCTTCACTTTGCTGTCACACAGTCAGGCGAAACTGCGGATACGATTTCAGCCATCAAAGAAATTCAACTCAAGGGCGGCAATGTCCACGGGGTTGTCAACGTTGTTGGTTCGACCATTGCTCGCCTTTGCGGCCGTGGTGTCTACATCCACTCTGGCCCAGAACAGGCGGTTGCTTCCACCAAGGCATTCTCAAACATGGTGGCTGCGCTTACCATGTTTGCTTTGCAAGTGGGCCGTTCCCGAAACATCACGAAGGAGAAAGGAACTGAACTTATTCATGGTCTCCAACAGATTCCACATCTGTTGGAAGAGTATCTTGAATCTCAAGGACCGATTCAAGAAGCCGTGGAACTGGTCAAGGATGCCAAGAGCGTGTTGTTCCTTGGACGAGGCATTTCGGCTCCTGTCGCTCAAGAGGGCGCATTGAAACTCATGGAGATTGCCTACATTCCGTGTTTGGCTTACCCTGCTGGAGAAATGAAGCATGGTCCAATTGCCTTGCTCGAAGAAGGCAGCCCTGTCATCTTCATCGCACCAAACGATCACGTCAAGACGAAGACCGTTTCAGCCATTCACGAATGCCGTGCACGTGGTGCCAAAATCATCCTCATTCATGAAGAAGGCGATGACATTGCACAAGAAGGCGATGTCTGTATACCAGTGCCGAAGGTTCACAACCTCCTCTCTCCGTTGCTCACCGTTGTACCGCTGCAACTCATTGCTTACCACACTGCACTTGCGCTTGATTGCGACGTGGACCGGCCACGGAATTTGGCCAAATCTGTGACCGTCGAGTGATCGAATCACAAAATGGTGAACCGCTGTTCGTCTTCCTTCCAGTTGAATGGTTTGTATCCAAGGGAGTGACGGGTGTGACGCATCTTGACGATGCCAAGCTTTCGCTTCACGTCATCACCGGAACGTTCCATCACCAAGTGAACGACACCATCCGAAAGATAATCCTCGACGCCATATTCACCAAACTGCTTGTGGTCGTCACCTGTCATTTCACAGATGAAGAACGACGTCAAGCCGAGTCTACGAACAGCCTCAAAGAGTCGGAAAATCTCATCGCGAGGGTTTTCCATCTTCGTCAATGTGAAGAACGCACCAAGGGAATCGAAGACCAATAATTCGAAGCCGATTGCTTCCCGGTACGAGGTGAGTTGCTTGATGAGTTGGCCCATCCAATCAACACGGTCGCTCATGCCTTGCTTGTCGAGTTCCACACGAAGGTCGGATAGATCGATAATTGCGATTCGGTTTCGGACCCGTGCATCATCAACGTTCATGCCCATGTTGGCCATGTGAGAGCGCAGCGAATCCTTGCCTTGTTCGAGCGTCACATAGATGCCGCTTGTTTCCCCGTACAAGACCGCGTTGTACAGCATGGAAAATGTCAGACTTGACTTCATTGCACCCGAGGCACCTGCTACGATGCAAATGTGTCCTTGTGGGACACCACCTTGCATATTTTCATCTAATCCTTCAATGTGAGTAGGGATTCTTTCAACATCGCTCATGCCGGCACCATTTGCTGGAAGACGAGTCGATTCTTCAACCTCTCCCTTGTGAATTTTGAACGAAGTCAGGAAAAATGATGTCAAATCGTAAATGTGATGTTGCTTTAGCCCACTTGAAGACCATGGTTTCGCTCTGGCTCGCCTCCCAATCCCCACGACGGGCTTCAATGATCAAGGACGCCTTCCCAGACGCTCACTGCCAAGGGTTGGAAGGCGTCGATGAAACTCCCACCGCTTCGGGAACCGTGGCTGAAAAGGTCGCTTCAATCTGTCAGGCAAAAGCCAACGCCATTCCAAGCGATCACGGTTACGACATCGTGCTTGTCTGCGATACGGTCCTCGCTGACCCCGATGAACTCAACGCCCTCATGGGAAAACCCAACGATGCTGTCCATGCTGCAACGATGCTGCATCGACTCTCGGGCCGCCGTCATCAAGTTTGGTCTGCTGCAGGCGTCTGTGTCCATGGGCACTGGTCCTTTTTCACTGAATACGCCGTCGTGGAGATCGATGAACTTCCCGATGAAGTCTTGGTTGATTTGGTTCTCAACGAATCATGGAAAGGAAAGGCGGGGGGCTATGACCTCGCTGGACCAATGGGGGTGCACGCCAAGATCATCGATGGTTCCACCTCAACGGTCCTTGGGATTCCACAAGCAGCGATGGATGTCTTGGCTTCAATTGCCTGACTTGTCTTGTAGGTAACGCCCGTAAAACATGGGGATTCGCTGCCACGGCTTGAGACTCAACAGCGTCATTCGCACGAAATTGAACGCAATGACGACCGATCCGAAGAGTGAAGATACAATCCAAATCATCTGCTCAGTTTGATTGTCGAAGTCGCCTCGTGCGTTCTCTAAAAAGAGCAGTTGAATCGCCACGAAGGCCGTGAAGAAACTCATTATGAACAGCCAATTGACCTTTCTCTTGTGGATGTTGATGTGGAGGTGATCTTCGTGAAGGTACCACGCATAGCCCCAAATGCACAGCAGTGCTGATGTGCACAGGAATGTAGCGTAGCCAGGCATGCCGGGGCGGCTTGTGTACGATGCCGCATTGAAGGCGTGAAAACTGGAAAATGGCAGCATCCACAATGCGGCGAATATTGGTCGGCTATGAGCCATGCCTCCGTTTGTAAAGGCCATGCGTGTTATTTTCACCGGGTTGCACATGATGAAGACCCATATCATGGCTAGACCAAGTGTGATGTTTTGCATCTGGACAATTTGCGTTATGTCATCAGAATTCTCTCGACCTGCTAAGAATGCGAACAAAATGTGGGCGAGTGCAAAAGCGAAAAACAAACCAAAGCGAACCCCCACTTTCTTTGGATCAATGACTTGCCAATTTAATCGACGGTTGAAGTGACTTACAATCATAATGAGTGTTATGAGGAGGAAAAACATGATCATGAAGGAGCGACCGAGTTCAAGGACCCCTGCCGTTTCTCTGTAAAGCCAACAGCCCAAAACGAACGCACCAAAGAATGGGAATACCAAGCCTGGTATGAGTGATGCATACCCCACCTCATCATCCTTGGATGGGACCATTGATTCCTTGGACAATCGTCGCCCAGGGCCGCCGAGCAAAAGCACTGAGAGACAAAGAAATGAGATCCCAACAGTGGAAAATTCAAGGATTTTCTCTGTTGTTTGCATAAATGTCGCTACGCAGAGCAGAGATTGACCTGCGAAGTTGATGATCAAAAATTGCCTCATGGCGTTTTCGTGGAAGGGTTTGGAGCCGTGAATTAAGGGGAGAATGTCGAACCCAATCCCCGCGATTAAGCACATCAACCAGCCGAGTCCAACCCACGTAATCACGATGTAGATGAACGTGAGGTATTCCGCCTCAAGAGCCGCCGTGAAGGGTGTATCAGAAAGCACATGCCATAAAAAAACACAGATGAACATGGCCGTTGTTACTGCAGATAATGCATAGAAACCGAGGTAAGATCCAGCCGAACTGGACTTGAAGCTCGAAAACTTGCTCATTGGTAGGCACTCGAAAGGGCGAGATATAAACTCGGTCCCGATACTAAGTTTTCAAGAGGGGGATTAATCCCAGTTCATGGCCGTTTACATCGACAACGACGTTCTTTCCCGGCATGAGGAGTAATTTGTCTTCTGCATCAAGCGCAAAAACACCCACGCCTACATCGTCGCTCAATTGTTTGAGCTCACGCCTGCATACATTTTGGTGAGTGTCCATATGGACCAAAGGGCGAAGGTCAACGATGACTGTATCGCCTTGCTGTATTCGTTTGGCAATCTCTCGTGTTGGCAGTCGATTCATCGAATCAGGGGATACATACCTCAGCGCTTGGTTGGGTACACGAGGCGGTGGCGACCCGTGAGCGCCCAAGTCGTGGAATGGTTCACCATCTGCTGTCATGGGCCCTCGCCAACCAAGCGGGACTGGCTTTGGTTGTGACCGAACGCCGACAGGCTCCGGGACATCATTCGTGATTGTGACCACGGGCTCTTGAATTGGAGCGATGATTTGTTGCACCGATTCAGGTTTCAGAGGATCTTGTGGTGCTGGCGCTGGGCGGTTTGGTACGGGAACGGCTTCAGGGTCTGGGAGGCCGAAAAACTGCCAGAGACTTGCCATATGTCCACCCTTCACAAATCAAAATCATCGAGCAATCCTGAGAGGTCTGATTGGACAGGGGCCGGTGTGGTATTGGTAGTTGTCGGTTGAGCCACAGCCATCTGGCCTTGTTGTGCCGTGAGATACTGAGCGCCGTAGTGGTTCCATTGTTCCATTGTCCATCCTTCTGGCAATCCAGTCGCAGGGAGCGGTGGTCCATTCTGCACTGGTGCAGGGACAGGTGCTTGTGCAACGGCTGGCTGAGGGGTGGCCATCAACGAGGCGAATGGATCTTCCTTCGGTGCAAGCGCTGGTTGTGGTGCGTAGGTCTGGGCAGGAGCAAACATCTGCTCTTGAGTTGGTGCCGGTTGTTGAGTTGGGGCATAGCCTGCTTGGGCGTAGATGTCTTGTTGAGGTTCAGGTGCCGCATAGGCAGGCGCAGGGGCGGCCGCAGCCGTGCTTGCAATAGGGGCGGGTGGTTCACCTGCTGGCATGGAGGAGAAGTTCGAGAAGGCTTCACTTTCCTCTGTGCCCTTCCTTCGGGTAAGCAGCAAGAACACAGCCAAGAGAACCACGATGACGGCGAGGCCACCAATGATTGCAGTTGGAACAGTTCCAATCGCTTCACTGACCGATTCAATGAATCCTTCAGCGGGCTTTTCTGTTACCGTCAGTTGAATGGTTGCCGTCGAAAATTCCCCGTCATCATCTGTGACTGTCAATATGACCGTCCACTGGCCTGCTGGGAGATCTTCAATGGTGTACATTGGGCCTGTGAAATCGACATCACCGGTCTTGGTACCATCCAAATCTGAATCGTAATGGTTGCTGTCCCACTGGTAGAGAAGGTTCAATTTGTCGCCAGCAGTTTCCCTCGAGGTCAGGCCAGAGAGGGTTATGTTGTCGCCTTCCATGAGTGAAATAACACTCGTGGAATTGGTGATGGTTGCCGATGGAGGTAGGTTTTGAACGCTGACGTTGACTGAGGTCAAGGCTTGTGCTCCATCGTTATCTGTCACTGTTGCAGTGATTTGCCGAATGCCACGGGTGGACCATCCGGTTGTGATTTCGAGTCCTTCCATTTCACAATCGTTCACGCTGTTTCCATCGTTGTCATTGTCAACGGCGGAATTCATGTCCCAACAGACAACAAGACTGTCCATGTCAGAGGCCGTGTCGCTAACGACGGCTGCAAACGTCACGTTTGCATCTTCCAAAATCGGGACATCAGAGCCCAGTCCGCTGATGGTTGGTGGTACATTTCGAATGGAGACAGATCCTGTTCGGACAACAGATTGTGCTCCATTGTCGTCATAGGCAACAACCGATATGTTGTGGATTCCGGATTGAGTCCATGTGACCGTTGCTGTGGAAGCAGGGCCTCGTGTGGTCTCAGTCCAGTTCATATCTCGATCGGAGGGGGACCATTCGATGTTGATGTCGTCGCGATCGGAGAGCGTGTCACTGGCGCTGATTCGGAGCAGGGCAACCTGATCCTCATCAAGGCTCCACATGCCATTTGCATCAGATGAAAGATTGGAACCACCGTACCAGAGTTCAGGGAATGCAAGCGTTGGTGCCACGTTGAGAACATCCAACATCGATTCGACCGTGGTGGTTCCACCGTCGTCGTCCGTTGCAACTGCGGTCACCATCATCGGACCTTCTGCCATCGGCGTGAAGGTGCAAGTTGGCTGTGTGAGTCCTTCTTCACATGCCATTCCTGGCCATGAGATGCTCACCTGTTGGCCGGGAGGCGAAATGGTGTCAATGTCGCCGCTGTCAGTCGCATCCACAGTTATTCTCTGCTCTACATCGATGCTTTGCACCATTGTCAGGTTCATGTAAGGATTTCGATTGACGACGGTCACGTTGTAGTACAGCACATCAATGTCGAGTTCTTCATCAATGACGGTCAGAGTGACGAGCCATTCTCCATCGTCGGTCCAGTTCCACTGTGTCCAGCAGTCAGGTGCGTCGATGACATCGATGAGGCCCGGTCGAGATTCAATTTCGAATTTGCAATCCACATCGCCGCCGTCCTCGTCAAAGCTTTGCGTTGCATTGAGTGTGACGTTTTCAAACGTCAATTTGTTCTCATCGACTTCCAAAAATCCAGTAGGGGCACGTCCGATGAAGATGTTAATCTCGGCATTGTTGTTGCTTCGGTTTGCATCTTCTGTGACCAATTCATCAGGGTCGACCGTGAAAGAGAGCGTTTGGTTGCCAATGGCAGCATCGCTTGGGACTGTCCAATTGACTGTGATCCGCTCTTCGCTGTAGGAGGAGATGGCTGGAATGTTCTCTCGAATGCTTGTTCCATCGGGTGTGGTGACTTCGATCTCAGTTGCCGGCGATGTGAGGACACCTCGGTTTTGTGCCGGGATGGAGAAACTGATCGTGTCATCGGGTAATGCTCCGTAACCGGTCACTCTGCTGAGAATGGATGCTTCACCATCGCGAATTCGGGTCACGATGATTGAGTCTGCTTGAGCAACGAGGTCAACAGCCACAACGGTCAAGTCAATGACAATCGTTGTTGCACCGACGATTTCTGTTGCAGGATCCCACACAATCACACCGTTGCTGGTGAAATCATCGCTCGAAGGGGTGTCGTCAACCACGTTGGAAACATTGAGCAAGTACGAAATCTCACCGTTTCCATCGGTGGTTGGGCTTCCAAGGTGATTGTCCAATTCATACCTGACCTGAAGATTCTTGTTCGCTTGTGGCGTTCCACTTGGCGAGGTGGTGTAACTTGCGGTCAGTGTTTGTTCGGAATCTGGTAAGGTGGCGAGGAACTGCATGTCGATGTCAATCTCAATGTTTCGAGTTCCGGGTGTGGAAGTGGCTGAGACGCCATAGGAGTCGCTTGGGTTGTATTCCTTCAGCAACCAATCAATGGTGAAACCTGCTGAGTTCGTCACAGAAATCCAAGAATTGTAACGGACGGCTGGGCAGTACCAGCTGTAGCCTTGTGCAACACCAGTTTCATTCACTTCATTGATTTTGTACGATTCGTCGCAGCCGGTGTAAGGGATGCTATCCACACCGTCGGTTGGCACTCCCTTTGCGGTGATTTGCCAGCTGTTGTTGTCAATTCCTTGCGTGTCAAATTCACTTGGGTCAAAGTAATCAGAACTCCCGGAGACATCCGTTCCCGATGCGAATTGCATGTACCACTGATCGCCCAAGTGGAGAGGGAAATCGTACTTTTCTTTTGGTGGAAGGTAGTTGGTGTCGAATGTAATTTCTCCGATGTCTTGCGAGAGGAATCCAAGGTTGAACGGTGCGAAGGTCACATCCAATGTGAATTCAGAATTGATGACGGCGAGGTCGCGAACGCGAATCAAGTCTTCGCCCGAGTAGCCAATGTCGAGCCGGCCAGTGGTCCCCTCAAGCGTTGCACCGCTGTTTCCTGAGGTGAAGTCTCCATCGATATCAAGCGAGTACGCGAGGGTTTGAACGCCGTCGACGGTGATGAACAGTATGTCGGCAACCGTGTAGGTTGTTTCGCCTGTAAGGGTGTTCAGTGTTGCAGAGACGTTGGCTTGAGCAATCAGCTGAGCGACATCGAATTGTGTGTCATAGACCCACTCGTCTCCAATGCGCCATGTTGGCACATCAATCTCTTTGTCCCACCCCTCTGCGTTCATTGGCTGGTGTTCTTCTGCGAGGTGACTCGTTGAGGTGACCATGGCCCCAAAGGGTGAGGCAAACATCAGAAAAATCAAGCCTAGCACAACCGGCCGGAGTTGAGACATGACTGACGGTTGAGGTACTCCTACTTGAGTTCCGTGCCATTCTGGGTGAATGCCTCGGCTTGGCTGCCTTGCGCATTGAGGTATTGATGGCCGTAATGACCCCATTGCTCCATGGTCCATCCTTCGGGCAACCCTCCATCTGGAAGTGGGGGTCCTGTTTGTTCGCTCTCCATTTCAGGAACGGGGACCGGTGGTTCCGCAGTTTCTGGTGCTGGTGTTTGGACGGGTGTTTGGGCGAAGGTCTCGATTTGGCCTACCTCTTGGGTTGGCTGACTCATTTCTGGAAGAGCGCCAAAAGCTTCCATCGATGGTGGCGTTGGTGGTCTGCGGGCTTGCGCTTCCTCGATCAGTGAAGGTGCATCGAACACATCGTCGATCATCCCATCAGCGTCGCCGTTCCACGGGGTATCATTCCCGCTCTTGCGCCGGCGCGTCAGCAAACTAAGGAGAAGGAGAACGCCGATGAGTAATCCGAACTGAGCCAGCGAATTTGCTTCTTCACCGATGAGTCCCGCACTGATTTCTTCGAGTGAGTTTCGCTGTGGAGGCGCCACATCAATCACCATCGTTGCTTGGCCGGGTCGTTCTGGGTTTTCATCCCAAGCAATCGCCTTCACACGGACTTTTCCTGAGGTTCTGAACATGTGCTGGACGGTCGTGCCAACCAAGTCAGCATCGTTGTCTTTGATTCCATCTCCGTTGCTATCAACTGTGATGTCAAGGTCCCATACAATCGTTAACCCTCCGATATCATTTGCTGAATCAATGGTCTGTTGAGCGCTCAGGACACACGTTTGGTAGGCCATGCAATCTAAGTTTTGAAGGCGGACAATTGGCGGCATGTTGAGCACTTCCACACTCAACACTTCGCTGGTTTGGGCCCCGTCGTCATCGGTCACGTGGTAGATGATGGTGTGTGTACCGCTCCGGTTCCAAGTATACGTCAACACATCGCCTTCGATATCGCAGTCATCGTCCGCACCGCCCATGTCATCGCTGTCAATGCCTGGTTCCACATCCCAACATCGTACGAGGGAGGCTTGATCACTTAGGGTGTCGGTGGCGTTTCCTGTGATGGTGATGGACTGTCCTTCTGCGATTGGTAGGATGGAGACAAGCGGTTCGATGACAGGTGGTACATTCCGCACATTGATCCATCGCTCGTTGATCTGGCTGGATTCACCATCTTCATCGCTGACTTCCAACCGGATGGTGTGCAGCCCAGATGTGGCCCATGTCATTGGGTAGGTTGAAACTCTTCCAGTGAAGGTGTACATCAACGATGGCTGCTGGCCATCGGGCCACCATGTGTGGGTGAGTGTGTCTAGATCATCAACGGAGTCAAGGGCTTGACCACGAACCGTGACCACTTCGTCTTCGTCGAGGTGCCAAATCTGTTGCTCGTCGCTCGCAAGAATTGCATCATCATTGAGCAGCGCTATCGATGTGCCATGCGGTGCTATGTTGGTGAATTTGATATCAATCGTGGCCATGGTCGATGTCGAATCATCGTCCGTACCGACGGCGGTGAAGGTATGCCATCCTTCCGTGGGGGCCGTGGTTGTACAGACCCTGGTGTAGTACCCCTCTTGGCAAATCGTATCGGGCCAGTAGACGTCAACTACACCAGGCCAGGCATCCTCAGAATCTGAATCGTTCGCATATGCATACAGGGTGATTGGGTGTTCCACCTTTGCCTCACTTCGTGAACTTCGAATCTCTATTTTTGGCTCCCGGTTGCCGATTGAGGCCAAGAGAATGACTTGCACTTCATCCCTTTCTTCGTCGATCACTGTGACTTCTATCGGATAGTTTCCATCATCAGTCCATGTGAAATTCACACTGCAATCTTGGGATGGTACCTTTTCGTACGCCCATGTTCGCGTGCCGTCATCGTAGGGGATGTTGAACTCACAGGTGACGCTGCCTCCATCTTCATCGAAGCTGCTTGCTGCATCCAAGGTGAGCGTTTCCATCGTCAAGGCGCTCGCATTCAAGACCACAGGCGTAGGGAGGCGTCCAACGAAGATCTCCAACTGCGCCACATTGTTGCCGGGGTTCGCATCGGCTGAATTTACGTTTGAAGGGTCGGCTTCCCACGTTACAGGAAGCACGCCGATAGCTTGGTTTTCTGGCACGGTCCATGAGAAGTTGACCTTGTGTGCAGCGTAGGTTGCCAACGATGGTAGGCTGAAGGAGGTGTCTTGACCATCGGGTCCAGTGACGCTCATGGTGGTGGCAGTGGAGGTGGTGATGCCCCGGTTTTGAACCCCGACTTCGACCAAGAGTTCGTCGCCCGGCAAGACATTCCAACCGGAAAGTGAATTCAATTCTGAAAGGACACCACTCCTGTTGCGGAGGACTTTGGCAATATCCTCGCTCGCAATCAAATCGAGTCCTACGAGGAATTCATCGAGGGTCAGCGTTGTCGCACCAACCGTCGTGGTTGACTGAACCGTGGGGTCGACTCTGGCGACGATGCCGTGACTTGCCCAGTCGAGCAACGTGGCAGAAGAATCCCTCTCGTCGCCGACTTGGATGGTGAAATAGGCGCTCCCATTGGCAGCGGTGGTCGCTGTTTGAACGGAAGATGTCGTTTCGTGACGAAGTTCGATGGCCAGTCCAGTTGCCGGATTAAAGCATGAACTCGAGGCATTCACCCACACGCCCATCGGTGTGTTCAAGGCCGTGATTGTGTTTTCCAAATCGACCGCTAAGCATTCGTCTCGACTGCCAGGGTTGCTGTATTCATCAACGCCGGTAGCTGCGATGGGGATGTAGCGCTTGAGTCTGAAATCGATGGTCAAACCGATGTCATCTTCAGTATGAAGCCATGCATAATTCGAGACTTCAGGGCAGTACCATCGGTAGCCTGTTGGAGCACCGTTGCTGTTGACAGATTGCAACTCATAGGAGGCGTTACAACCACCGTAGCCAATGGTCTGTCCGAAGCTGTTTCGTGGTTTGCCAACACTTGTTGCTTCCCATGTGGTGCTGTTTGTGTCGCTGGTTGGAGCAGGGAAGGGAGTGATGTAATCGCTTGATCCAGACCATTGAGCGGAGGATGTGGTGGTGGTGGTCCATTGCTCATTGAGGCGCAGAGGGAAATCGTATGTTTCAGTCACAGGGCTGTACGTCGTGGTGATTGTGATGTCACCGAGGATCTGAGTCAGGCTTGAGATACCGTATGGAACAAATCGTATGTACATGTCCAAATCGCTTCGCATGCTCGACAAATCGCTGACTCTGAGGTATTCAGTTTGCGTGTATGTAATGTAGACATTGCCGTTGAAGCCTTCGAGGGATACTCCGGATTTGTCAAAGTTGGCAGAGGATCGGAGGGTGTAGGCCAACACCGACATGTTGTCGACAGCCCGCTCTTTGATTTCCAGAACTTCCATTGTTGTGTCGCCGTATATTTCACCCACTGTGGCTTGCACACCCGTGTTGGTCACCAACAATGTTGGATCGAAGGTGCCTGCGTAGACCCACTTGTCACCGACGCGCCATGTTGGTACATCGCTGACGCCTGGGTCTGAGCCCGAGGAACGGGAGGGGGGCGTCGTCTCCTCGAAATCGATGTTGAGGAAGGGTGTTTGGACGCTTAAACACAAAAGGACCACGAGCGAAAGGGCCGAAACGGCTCGCCTTAGGTTCGTGCGCATGCTACGCCACGCACTCAATAGAACATCAACGCTTCTCTTGGAAGCGAATGGATTTGCGAGGGAATCAGTATTCCAACAAATCTGCCAGTTCGTCCTTGATGATTTCCACGGCTTCGAGGATCTCGTCCTTGTGACGTGCGCCAGTAATCACCATCTTGCCGCTGCCGAAAATCAAGCAGACGACCTTAGGGTAGTCAAGTCGGTAGATAAGGCCAGGGAATTGCTCTGGCTCGTATTCAACCTTGTCGAACGGCAGGTGAAAGGTTAAGTTGTTCAGGTTCAATTTACGAGGGACGCCGGCTTGTGGCTCACCGGTGAACTTGTCGTTACCAGGGTAGTCTTCAGGGTAGTGAAGGGCGTAGGTTGCAACCATGTTTTGGACTTCAATCTCGACTTGGTCGAGGTCCCATGTTTCGATGCCTGCTGCGCGCAAATCGTTGATCATTCGCTCGATACCTGTGTGAATGTTGTCTTCGTTCTTTCCGCCGGTGCAGACTGCACGGCCAGATCGGAACATGAGAATGGCCAGTTTTGGTTCTGTGACACGGTAAACGACACCAGGGAATTGCTCTGGCTCGTATTCACAATTCAATTGAATTGCAATGTCTGGTAGGTCTAGTTCCTCAGCAACTCGGGTGCTGGCAACCACGTTTACGACGGTTAGACGTTCTTCATCGGTAGTCATGTATCCACCGATATATAACCACTATATAAAAAGAAGGCAGGGGCCTTGGATGCTTTGAGTTAAAAAAACGAGTCACTGCGAGGGATTAGGAATCCGGACTCCATATTGGTATGCTCACCATGGTTTCCACCCTCACGCCATCGTTCCCAAATTGTGAAACCAGCGCCCTTCCACCTGCAAGTTCAATTGCTTCGCTTGTCGTTTTTGGATCCCGTGTCAGGGCGACCATGCACCCGCCTCCACCTGCACCGGTCAATTTGGCCCCAAGCGAAGATGGAGCGGCCGCTCGAACCAATGCGTCGAGTTCAGGGCACGATACACCCAACCCTCGAAGCATGATTTGGTTCTCTGTCATCGCACGACCAACCGCCTCATAATCACCTCTCTTCAGGGCGGCAATCCCCCTCCGAGCAATGGTCCCAATTGTCTCGATTTCCTTCATACGTTCGGGTTCGAGTTGGATGGCTTCTGCGACCTTTGCGACCTGTGCAGCAGTCGGGGCATGGACACCAGTGTTGCCGATGACCAAGAACAGGTCTTCACCACCGACTGGCATACCAAGATCATGAAGTTGCCATGTTCTGCGTCCATCACTCATTTCCAGTTGACGCTGGTAAAGATGCTCAGCGCCGTGTTCAACGACATCGCTCAACATCACAATGCCACCGTGTGAACAGGTTGATGCATCCATGGGGGAGGCCCGACCGCCTTGTGCAGCTGCTTCAACCGCATGACCAAGCACCGCACATTCGTCGACATCAAGGGCTTCGGCACCGTGGATTTGATGGGTGCGGTTGTCATAAGTCGAAGGGCGAAGTCCTGCTTGCTCTTCATCAAAAGTCGAGTATGCATCCGTGTCATCAATGGTGCTGGCATACCCTTCAGCCCACGACTGTTCTCCATCTCTTGATTCGGTCATCCATCGTCCGCGTGCAACACGCAGGGCGGCACAGGCGGCAACGCTCAATGCTGCGGAAGATCCGAGGCCCGAAGCCCTTGGAATGTCACCATGGATGTGAATTGAGAGGGGAGGGGCGCCGGCCTTTGTTGGCCACAATCGATGACGGAGCGTGTTCAGATGTGGGTGCTTCTTGGCATCAAGGCGGTGACCTTCAAGGCGCCAATGTTCATCCACAGACGGTCGAATGCTAACGCTGATTCGTTGCTCAATGGCCACTGCAACAGCGGGTTGGCCAAACACCACAGCATGCTCTCCAAACAAGATGCATTTTCCGGGGGCGCTTGCTTCTACCAACATCTGTGCGCCGCCTGATGTAAACCACGCATCGACGCTTCATATCCCTTGTTGAAACCTCGGCCGATGTGAAGATATTTTTACGGTGCATTCAAGGATTGGTTTTTGCTGGGCAGGATGTAGGGGGCCTCGCCCCTTCGGTGATGCAATATGGAACACCCACTCTCAATGTCGTATGGACCACTGCCCGGTTGGGTCTTGTTGCTTGTTCTTGGCGGCATCTCTGGCGGGTTCTTCCTCTACCAAGTCGTCAAGGCCACTCGATTGGTGATGGTCGGCGCACCTGACGATCGGTTCGACAACTGGGGCGCACGGGTCAAGGAGGTCATCACGGGATGGCTCGGCCAAAAGCGGGTCCTACAGGACAAGATTGCAGGTGGTATTCACGTGCTCATGTTTTGGGGCTTCTTGATGCTTTCAACCGACATGTTTGACCTTGCCACTGCAAACTATTTTTCCCACAACATCCTTCCTGATCTCATCCGAGGGCCTTGGAACCTCATCGTTGAGACTGGTTACACCATTGCGTTGCTCGGCTGCGTTGCTGCCTTGCTTCGCAGGGTCGTGTTCACCCCTGAGAAACTCAAGGGCAAATCCCAGTTGGAAGGGAATTTCATTCTCGTGCTCATCATGACGATCACCCTCACTTCCTTCGTGGTTGAAGCAGGCGAAAAGGGCGTTTCTTCAACATGGGAGCCAATCGGCGCATGGGTTGCTGACAGCCTCACGCCAAGCACCGCCCTTGTGGTCGCATCGTATTGGGCGCACATGCTCGCCATCTCCACCTTCCTTTTCTTGATTCCATTGTCAAAGCACATGCACTTGGTCATGGCTTTCCCGAACGTGTTCTTCCATGACATGCGCCCAATGGCAACCATGGAACCACTGGCACGGGGCGAAGATGGGAAGGCAGTTTTGCTTGATGACTTGGACATCGAATCCTTTGGGACAGTGAACTATACCGACCTCACATGGCGCAACCTCATCGATGGTTGGGCTTGCACCTCATGCGCTCGGTGCCAGGATGTGTGCCCTGCCTACGCCAGCGGCAAGGCGCTCAATCCAATGCAAATCATCCACGATGTTCGCCATTATGCGAATGAAAACTCCACCGCATTGATGGCAGGGGAAACACCAGAGCAAGACATGATTGCACGGTTTGGTGAAGACGCTATTTGGGCGTGCACCACCTGCCATGCTTGCGTTGAAGCCTGCCCAATCTACATCGATCACGTGCCCAAACTCACCGACGCCCGCCGCCACTTGATGATGGAGCGAATGGAATTCGATGAAAGCGTCGAAGACACAATCATGCCGCTCATGGCAACCATCGAGAACCTCGAATCAGACTCAAACCCCTACGGTCTCCCCGCTCACGAGCGTGGTGACTGGGCTGAAGGACTGGATGTCAAGGTGGCTGAACCTGCAGAATACATCTACTTTGCAGGCTGCGCTGCATCGTTTGACGAGCGCAACAAGAAGGTGGCCCGGGACACCATTAGCGTGATGAAAGAAGCCGGTCTTGATGTCGGAATTCTTGGTATGCAAGAAGGCTGCAGCGGTGACTCAGCTCGACGGGCCGGCAATGAATACCTGTTCCAAATGTTGGCTGAAACCAACCTCGCGACCTTCGAGGAAATTGGTGTCAAGAAAATTGTGGCTTCATGCCCGCACTGTTTCCACACCCTCGGAAAGGAGTACAAGGATTACGGCGGTGAAGACATCGAAGTCATGCACCACTCGCAACTCATCAACCACCTCCAAAAGGAAGGAAAACTCCCTGATCCTAAGCACGATCCATCGGTCACCTTCCACGACCCATGTTACCTCGGGCGAATTGGTGGCGAATTGGATGCACCTCGAAACGCCATTGGTGGCGTCGATGTTGAAATCGAACGCCATGGCAAGCAATCGTTCTGCTGTGGTGCTGGTGGCGCACAAATGTGGATGGAAGAAGACGCTGACCAGCGTGTCAACGTCATTCGTGCCAAGGAAATCGCAGAGACGGGCGCTGAAACTGTGGCTGTTGGATGCCCATTCTGTTCGACCATGGTCAGCGACGGTCTCACGGCGATTGATTCTGAAATGCAAGTCAAGGACATTGCAGAAATTGTTTGGGAGCAAATCAAAGCCAACGACGCTGCAATCGAAGCAAAGAAGTCTGCAGCAGCAGAAGCCGAAGCTTGAGCCTACGGGGTGGCCGATTGAGCCAAGACATCAACCAGGCCTCCTTGATGGCATGGTTTGCAGAGCATCAACGGGATTTACCGTGGCGCAACACGAAGGATCCGTGGCCCATTCTATTGTCTGAAATACTTCTTCAGCAAACTCAAGTCAGCCGCGGCATGGTGTTCTGGCAACGCCTCTTTGAGCGATATCCAACGGTCCAAGACATGGCTGCTTCGACTGCAGAAGAGGTTCTCCTGCTATGGCAAGGAGCCGGGTATTACAGCAGGGCTCGCCGCCTGTTTCAACTTGCGAAGTTGGTATGTGCACCCATTTCCGAAGGTGGCTACGACGGTCATCTTCCAGTGACGGGTGCTGGTCTGCAATCGTTGCCGGGCATCGGGCCTTACACCGCTGCGGCTGTTGCCAGCATTGCTCATGGTGAATCAATTGCATGCGTTGACGGGAACGTCCGAAGGGTGATGGCCAGGCAAATGGCACACGCCACGCCCACAACGAAACAAGTGCAAGAATGGGCTGATGCGGTTCTATGGACTGCGGATGCTGGCAACTGGAATCAAGCGGTCATGGAACTTGGTGCAACGATATGCACACCTCAAAAACCACGGTGCGGGGCTTGCCCAATCGCCTCTTCATGCGAAGGATTTTCCAATCCACTTCGGTTCCCTGCGCCAAAGGTGAGGGCCAAAAAACGCCTCGATTTGATGTGCCTTGTGTTGCTTGATCCAGACGGTCGTCCGCACCTCGTGCAACGAGGCAATGATGGTATTCTTGCGAGCATGTGGGGTCCGGAAATGGCGGAGCAATTGGATGTGACTTCGTACGAGTACGTCGGTGAAGTGCATCACGTGCTCTCCCACAGGGATCTCCATGTTCGAATCTGGAAAGGCAGCATTGAGCAGGGCATCGATGAAAGCACAGTCCCGTTGTCGTCGCTCGATCAAAAAGTGCTCAAGCGTGTGCGAGGCGATTGACCACAGTGCTCACTCTTGCTGTTTTGCAAGGGCCAGGTCATGTTCGAACGAGGCCAGCATCATAACGAGGCTCAAGTAGAGGAAATATTCTGCAATCGCAGCAAATACGATGGAATTTTGTGACAGGTTCATGATTTCAACGCCGTCCCTTAATCCACCATCAATCACATGTGTCCGTACAGCACCAGCCAATGAGAGGTTCATGACGGCAAACGAAACGGCGCCCACAACCATCCATACTTTTCTACGAGCATGACCGAGGCTTGGGGCGTTGGATAGAGCGTGGTGAACGGTGCATGACCATGCATAGCCTCCCATGAACGACCCCATCGCGAAGATACTGTGGATAATGATTTGATCGTGCATGTTGAACCATGCCAAACCGACCAGTGTGACGCCTGCCGTGATTCCGAACCACTTTGCTAACTGGCTGTGCTTTTGTTCGTGGGCTATGTCGAACGTGTGGGGTATACGCATTGCAAGGGCGCACATGAGCACCCCTGCACTTGTGAATCCGGCTTTGAACACCACCCGTTGCGGACCGGGAAAGTCGGATTCAGAGATGAAAAAGGGAATGGCTCTCATGTCACCCGAGAGGAAGTGTATGGCCATTGACGTGATGGTCGTCAGGAGAACGAGAAGCCATGTGGCTCTCAAAAGGTGTTCATCTCGCACCACAGATTCACCGATCTGTAGGCCGTGCTCACCCGTCCAGTCAATCACTTGAATTCCCTCACCGTGTCGTTGATGCATGCATCGAATGAACGCCATTCCATGCCGAGGACTTCAGTTGCTTTCTTCGAGGAGAGGTTTGAATCGCCGCGGAAGTAGCCTTTGACCGCTTTTCGAGTCATCCGCCGAGGTGCTCCAAACCAGCTCATCGCCCAGTCTTGAAACACGACGATGAACATCAGCGAGACGGGTATCGCCCGCTTCGGAGATTTTGTTTCTGGATGGAGTTCTCTGATCCGTCGGCACACTGCGGCGATGGTGGTGTTGTTGTGTGGTGCAAGGATAAATCGGCCTTGTGCTTCATCAATTTCGTATGCTTTTCGATGGGCGATTGCGACATCCATCACATGGACGAAAGCCATTGGAATCTTTGGTGCGGCAGGGAAGAGCCCCTTCATTGCGTCATCGAACCATTCGACGCTTGGGGTTGGTTTGACGAAGCCACCACCGAGCACCCCGCTCGGGTTGATGACCCTCAAATCAAGGTCGAGTTGCTTGGCGAGGTCCCATGCGAGGCGTTCTGATTCTGTCTTGGCAATCGTGTAGGGTGAAGACCGATCCGTCTGCCAATCATCTTCCGTTTTTTCTCGCCCCTTTGGCATCGAACCCACCGCAGCAATGCTCGAGGTGTAGACGATTCTCGCGATGCCACATTGCTTTGCAGCTGTGAATAAATGCTGTGTACCTTTGTTGGCGGTATCAATAATGACGGTGGCATCACCACTTGTGGAATAGACTGTGGCCGTGTGAAACAATCCATCGCAACCATCCATCTTCTGGTCCCAACCATCTGCTTCGAGCACATCCCCTTCAACCAGTTGCAATCGTTCTGCGACACCGAGCGTTTCAGCGTGTTTTTTCACATGATCGACCTTTTTCGGGTCGCTTAAGTCGCGGACAGAACCTTTGACTGCATACCCATGCGAGAGTAAATCTTTGACAATATGGTTGCCAATGTGGCCATTGACACCGGTGACAAAAATTGTTTGGCCGTTCGCAGGAATGGCTTCGCTCATGGGTTCGCCAAGCGCTCGAGCGTCTTAACCTTCAAGTGAGGACGGCCACACCCAAGGCTGTATCCCATGCCGCTCCGCTTGCACGACACCCGCCGACGAACAAAGGTCGATTTCACGACCATGCAACCGGGCAAAGTCTCGATGTATGTTTGTGGTGTTACTGTTTACGATCGGTGCCATTTGGGTCACGCACGTTGTTACCTTGCGTTTGATTTAATTCATCGTTGGTTGGAAACCTCAGGTTATGAGGTTCATTATGTTCAGAACTTTACGGATATCGACGATAAAATCATTGTCCGTGCCAACGAGTTGGACGGCGACTGGAAAGCACTTGTTGATGCGAACATCGCAGCCTACTACGAGGATATGGACGCCCTCAACATTCTGAGAGCAGATGATTATCCACGTTGCACAGACTATGTTGAGGACATGATTCGAATCACTCAAGATTTGATTGACAAGGGCAATGCTTACCAAGCAAACGATGGTGTCTATTTCCACATTGATTCTGCTCCAGAAAAGTACGGTGAACTCACAGGCCAAAACATCGAAGCGGTGCGCTCAGGTGCTGGTGGCAGGGTTGATGGCACAGGCTCGGGAAAGCGTGACCACAAGGATTTCGCTCTGTGGAAAGCAGCCAAACCCGGCGAGCCGACATGGGATTCACCTTGGGGACCTGGACGTCCAGGATGGCACATCGAATGCACCGCAATGAGCATGGATTATTTTGGCGACCAATTTGACATTCATGGAGGCGGCCATGACCTGCGTTTCCCTCACCACGAAGCAGAAATTTTCCAAGGCGAATGTCACACGGGATGTTCGCCGGTCGTTCATCACTGGCTTCACAATGGTTTTGTCAACATCGATGGTGAGAAAATGAGCAAATCGCTTGGAAATTTTTGGACCATCCGAGATATTCTCGAAAAAATCGATGCCATGGTGCTAAGGTTTGCCTTGATCAATGCACACTACCGTTCGCCAATCGACATGAATGAAACACTTCTGAAGAATGCAGAGAAGAACTACAACAGGGTCCTTGAGACCTATGTGGCCATGCTCAAGGGGAGAACCACTGAGCGTCCTATCGAACTTCCGCACGCAGATCTTACCTCGTCCCTCCCTCTTTCCAAGTCGCTTGGTTTGCTCGAAAAGATGGGTGAAGGATTCGCCCGTGCGATGGATGATGATTTCAACAGCCGTGAAGCAGTCGCCAAGGTCCTTGGTGCCGTGCGCGAAATGACAAAGACATTCAACAGCGGCCTTGATGCTGCTGACGCAGATGCGTTTGCTCACTATGCAGTGGATTGGCTCGAGGAGAGTGCAGGCACTGTGCTCGGTGTTCTGCCCACAAGGGAGATGGCGCTTGCAGAACCAGAGGACGACCCTCGAAAGGTTGCGATTGCAGATGAAGTCGATGCCCTGCTGTTGGCTCGAACCAAAGCGCGCAGCGAGAAGGATTGGGCAAAAGCAGACGAAATCCGCGACACTTTGCAACAGATGGGCGTTGTCGTTGTCGACACTGCTGACGGTCCGACGTGGGACCTTGCATGAATGCAATGTGAGCCCTCAGGATTGACCCTCACAACGCACTTTCAAACATAGCCGGTTGGCATGGTTGTTCTCAATGAACAGCGTTGTTCTGGTTTCGAACTCGCCTTAACGGGCATGAATGATTTTCGGCGCATTCGCAAAGGAAGGGATAAACCAGCTTCCAAGGATTGCAGTGGTGTAATGCAGCGCTGCAGTCAGGACGTATGCATCGCCTGTTGGAACTCGTGGGTTTGTGAATGGAAGCGTCATGAAGGTGGCGATGATCAACGCCAGAAGTGTGAATATGAGGCGAGATTTCTCATTCCATCGCTCGTCAATCTTCGTCCAAACCACGGTGCCAATCAATCCGGGAACGATTCCGCCACCGATGACGGTCGCAATGGCGAACATAGGGGTTGGTATCGCTACGCCGCTGGGGTCGAGGGGGGTTGTGTCGTAGCCAATCAGCATCATGAACCCCAAAATTAAGAGATTGATGGCGCCCATTGCCCCTGCTGCTTTCATGCCAGTTCGAATGTGTTTCTTCCAGTCCATGCCCTTCCGAACCATGTCACTGGCATAAGTAAGGTAGTTCCACAAAGAGAAGCAGGTAGGAGGAGGTAGACCATGATTTCCTTGATCAAGGGAGCGTATGCTTAGGTGACTCATCTGTAGGCCTCTTTGTGACGGGGGAAACGTATTCTCTTTGGGATGGAACCAGTGCCTATGGGACTCTTAAGACGCACTTGCTAAGTTGGGCATAGCGAATCCTTTGCACGTAACTTTCACTCATGACTTGGATACACGCGACGGATGAACGGAAGTTCAACTATACCGTAGAACAAATAGATGCTCCCTTGGAACATAATAGCGACCAGCAAACCCTCCAGCGAACCAGCTTCTATGGCTGCCCCATATACCGAAAGATTGCCCACCCCATACATTGGGTTCGAGAAAATGGAATAGGGTCCTG
>ERZ1049444.388-NODE-388-length-43450-cov-109.060537_pt1 | contig 43450 bp, 38 predicted proteins | sample MGYA00383101_ERZ1049444 | MGnify/ENA primary metagenome ERZ1049444 (study PRJEB29581, sample SAMEA5548371) | metagenome | biome: marine; feature: coastal; material: water | depth 50 m | study: Short-term variability in the microbial, nano- and picoplankton... | reverse complement strand
AAAGAAAATCTTGGGTGGGTAATTGAATCCAAGGTTAGTATGGTTTTTTTGACAGCATTTGTTGAGAAACCATTTTTAGAGTTGAATGTTTTAAGGTTTTTATCAAATCGTTTTAGAATGTTTAATTACACAAATAAAGGAGAAATAAATGAATAAGTTTACAAGCAAGGTAGCTGCAGCTACTTTAGGTATGACATTGGCAGCTGTTTCGGGTCAAGCTCTTGCAGCGGACTCAAGCAAGCCAATCGTTATACCAATTCATAACTGGTCAAGCCAAGTGGTTATGTCCTACGTTATTGGTGGTATTTTTGAGTCTATGGGTAACAACGTATCTTACGTTCCTGCTGACTCGTCAGGTGTATATGAATCGATTCGTCTTGGAGACGTTACTATATCTCACGAAGTTTGGGAAGGAGCCTTTGGCAACGCTTACTATACAGCCATGGAGAAGGGCGGTCTAATAGAAGCTGGTACCCATTCTGCCTTGACCATTGAAGATATGGGCGTTCCTAACTTCGTAATAGAGCAAAATCTATGTCCTGGACTTCCAAATTGGGAAGCTCTTAAAGGTTGTGGATCAGTTTTTGCCACTGCCGATTCTGGTGGTAAAGGTGTTTTCTTAGACGGTCCTTGGCACGTTGATGCTGATACCGGAAAGAATCTATTTGAAGATCGTATTGGAGCTCTTGGTTTAGATGATGAATACACTTATAAACAAACTGGTAGTGCAGACGCCCTTTGGGCCGCTATTGATTCTGCAGAAGCTGCTGGAGAAGGTATCATTATATTTAACTGGACACCTAACTTTACGGATAGTGATGGTTTTTACTTCATAGAGTTTCCTCCATACTTCTTTGGTTGCCGTGAAACAGAAGGTGGTGACGGGGCTTGTGGATCTCCTAGAGGCTGGTTGAAGAAAGCGGCGAACTATAAGTTCCCAAAGACTCATCCAAGTGCGTATAAGGCATACACTAAGATTGACTTCTCGACTGGACAAATCGGTCAGATGGCTGCTCTAGTTGATATTGATAAGATGTCTCATGAAGATGCTGCAGCTAAGTGGCTTGCAGATAACGCGGATGTTTGGGAGGCTTTCACAAAGTAACCCTTTAATCTAGAGCGCTCTTTATTCGAATAGAATAAAGGGGGTTTTTGTTATAAGTACCCTTACCCTCAAATTAATTATAGTGAGGGGGTAGGGGTCTTTTTATATATACTTGTAGTGTTTTATTTGTTTCAAAGAATTTAGGAAGATATTATGTCTGATCAGCAACCTGTAATTAAATGCGATTCCGTTTATAAAATATTTGGCAAAAATGCCGAAAAAATGCTTCAAAATGCCAATGGCAAAGTTGTAGCTGAAGAATTTCAAAAAGCTGGCTGTGTGGTCGGTGTTAATAATGCCTCCTTCGAGGTTAACAAGGGCGAGATGTTGGTTGTTATGGGTCTTTCAGGCTCGGGCAAGTCGACCTTGCTTCGTTGTATTTCAAGACTAACCGATGCCACTGCAGGGAATATTTATATTGAGGGTGAAGATTTAACCTCAATGAGTGATAAGGAGTTGATAGAACTTCGTCGCAACAAGATGGGCATGGTGTTTCAGAGTTTTGCATTATTACCCCATAAAACCGTATTAGAAAATATTGCCTTTCCATTGCAAGTGAAAGGCAATAGCACAAAAGACAGCATGCAAAGAGCCAAAGACATGGTTGACCTTGTTGGCTTAACTGGTCGTGAGAATTATTTCCCAAGACAACTCTCTGGTGGTCAGCAGCAACGAGTTGGAATCGCACGCTCTCTAGCTGTTGAACCCGATATTTGGTTCTTGGATGAGCCCTTCTCAGCATTAGATCCGTTAATTCGTAAAGAGATGCAAGATGAGTTTCTAAGGCTTCAGGGTGTCCTAAATAAGACCATTCTTTTCGTTACTCATGACTTTGATGAAGCACTAAGGCTTGCCGATCGAATTGCAATCATGAAAGATGGCATTATCGAGCAATTGGATACACCTGCAAATATCGTTCTTAATCCAGCCACCGAATACGTGCGCAAGTTTACAGAGGATGTTCCAAGGGAGAAGGTTCTTAAAATTAAATCAGTGATGGAGCCTGTTGGCGATGAAACAGACTTTAGTGATTTAAGGGTCTCCGAAGATGCCATTATTGAAACTGTTGCCGAAGCTGTGCTCGGCGACCCTAAATCAGTTCCCGTACTCAATGCAAATGATGATATTGTTGGTGTTGTACATTCATCTAAAGTAATTCATGTGTTATTTGGTGAAAATTCAACACTAGAAAGCAACGCTTAAGGCTAGCACCATGAACTTTATCAATTATTTATCTGAACGCCCTAAACTGACGCAATTGGGCATTGTCCTCATTGTGTTTTTTATTCTCATGTCAATGACAGGGCACTACCATGATTTGATAGTAGAGCGTCATTTATTTACCAAGTCTGTTGTTAAGGGAGAAATACAATCTTCGGCTGGTTTTGCTGAATCCATGTCAATGATTCTGAATTGGCAACTTCCTCCTCAACTCGTTAGAATTCCTGAGCTGACTTTTTATCACCCTGTCATTAACACTTCCGCCACCTATGTTCTAATAGCTTTATTGGTAACTGCTGGGCTCTTATACAAAAGCTTTGCAGAGAGTGTCAATAAATCACAGTGGTTAAGTGTCAATTGGTTTCAAATTATTAGCAAGGGCTTTGTTGGCATTATTGTGGGTCTTCTGTTGATACCTACTTTGTATAACTGGTTTTTTGGTGAGGTGACAAGAAGTACGTTTTGGGAAATACCAATGATGTTGCAAGATTTTTCTCAGTACCTCATATTTGAATTTTGGGTGACACCAGTTTACGACCCAGAAATTGAAGACTATGAAGACTATGGTCGAGTTCGATTATTTACCCGAGCTATTGGCGCCACTTTATTGTTTTTAATTACTTTAATTCGGGAATTATTGATTGGTGGTTTTGAGACAGTCGTTTCACTTGCCAATATTTTTAGTGATCAATCCGGCTGGGATTGGCTCGGTGAAAATAAGGATAAGTGGTACTCCAGTGTCCCTGCTATTCCTTGGACAGTATTAACTGCCGGTGCTTTTATTTTGGGTTATAAACTTAAAGGTGTGGGTCTTTCTATATTGGCTGGTTTTAGTTGTATTTACTTGGCTGTATTCGGCCAATGGGAACCCGCAATGCAGACACTCTCTTTTGTGTTGGTTGCTGCGCCGGTCTCTGTTTTATTTGGTGTTATCTGGGCTGTGCTTGCCTACAAGAGTAGAACGGTTGAGAGAGTAATAACGCCATTGCTCCTCGTTGCACAAACGTTTCCACATTTCGCGTATTTGGTACCAGTAATTGTGTTCTTTGGTATTGGTGACCATGCGGGTGCGATTGCAACAATAATTTTTGCAACACCTCCGATGATTCGACTCACCTTGCTAGGTCTCAAAAGAGTCTCTCCAGAGGTTTTAGATGCAGGCATGATGAGTGGTTGCCATAATTATCAACTGATGTTTAAAGTTTTGATACCTACTGCAAGGCGCGACATTTTAATTGGCGTCAACCAGGTAATTATGCAGTGCTTGGCTATGGTAGTGATTGCTTCTTTTATTGGAGCTAAGGGCCTGGGTTTTAACTTATTACTCGCTCTAAACCAACTAAGGGTAGGTCAAGCGCTAGAATTAGGAATATGTATTGTCCTGATAGCTGTAGTGTTAGATAAATTATCTTTAGCTTGGGCCAATAAGCAAACCGACTACTTTGCCGACCTTTCTTTTGTTGAGAGAAATAAAACAGCTCTTTTATTTGTTGCAGTTTTCTTTGCCGCTCTTTTGTTTGCTTGGTTTGGTAACTGGATGTTTGCTGATACTGCAAAAGGTATTAACTATTTTCACACGATACCCCACAACAAAGGTATTACCACTGAGCCATTTTGGCAGGCAGGCGTTGACTACATGGTTTCAAATTGGAGAGCGGATATTAAAATATTTAACAAGTGGTTACTGGTGGAAGTGTTGATGCCAATGAAAGCGTCTTATCTGGCCATGCCAGCAATAGCAACTTTTGTTCTAACAATGGGTGTTGGTTACATTATCGGTGGCATTCGTTCTGCGATTGTCATTGGTTTGTTTATGTTGTTTATTGCTCTAACACCCTGGTGGGAAAGAGCCTTGATAACTATGTATATGCTGACGTTTGCAGTCATTGTTTCTGTTGTTATTGGTACGATTGTTGGTGCAATCTGTGTGCAAAATAAGAGGGCAACCAAATTCATTCTTTTGGTTTGTGACACTTTTCAAACTTTTCCGTCGTTCATTTATCTTATTCCGGTGATTATGCTCTTTGGTGTGACTGACACTTCAGTGTTAATTGCGGTCATTATTTACGCTGTTATTCCGCCTACTCGCTACACCGTAGAAGGCTTGAGAAATGTACCAGAATCTTTGATTGAAGCGGGGGATATGTCGGGCGCAACAAAACTTCAGCGTCTGGTTAAAATCGAGTTCCCATTAGCTTTCCCACATATTATGCTGGGCGTCAATCAGTGCGTTGTTTTTGCATTGTTTATGATTATTATAGGTGCGTTTATTGGTACTACAGATTTAGGCCAAGAAATAATGCAACAACTTTTTTCTGGAGGCAATATTGGAAGTGGTCTAATGCTTGGTTTATGCGTGGCGTTTATCGGTCTTGCAGTGGATCATTTAATCCAGACTTGGGCGACTAAGAGAAGAAAGTTACTAGGAATTGACTAGATTCTATCCATTTCTAATAGAGCCTTTTTAAATTCAAATCTAAGTGAAATTAATTACCATTTTATTTAATCATTCTGTTGATAATATCAATGTATAAATCTATAAATATGGAGAGTTATTAATGAAGGTTATTGACGGCAAAACACTTGCTCAGAATCTTAGAAAAAATATTGCCAATGAAGTTAAGCAATATTCAAGACCTCCTGGCTTGGCAGTGATACTGGTGGGTGACGATCAGGCTTCTCAAGTTTATGTGAGAAATAAGTCAAGAGCCTGCGTTGAGGTTGGTTTTTATTCGGATCAAATTCATAAATCAGCAAACATTACAGAAGAAGAGTTGTTGTCAGAGGTGTATCGTCTTAATGAAAATCCTACGATCGATGGGATATTGGTGCAATTACCTCTTCCATCTCATATCGACTCAAACAAAATCATTGAGGCCATTATTCCTGAAAAGGATGTTGACGGCTTTAGTAGCGAAAATGTTGGTAAATTAAGTCTAAACAAATCATTTATTAGCCCGTGCACACCCAAAGGTGTAATGAAAATGCTCAATTCCATAAAGTGTGATTTACGAGGAAAGGATTGTGTCATCATTGGGGCCTCGAATATTGTAGGAAGGCCCATGTCAATGGAACTTCTTAACGCTGGCGCAACGGTTCAGGTATGTCATAAAGGCACAAAAAATATTACAGAAAAAACAAAATCAGCTGACGTCATAATTGCTGCAGCTGGCGTTGCAAATCTTGTGAAATCAGACTGGGTCAAAGAGGGCGCAGTTATTATTGATGTGGGTATTAATCGTCTTGAGGATGGAGCGCTGGCCGGTGATGTTGATTTTGATGATGTTAAAGATAAGGTTTCTGCCATCTCTCCCGTGCCTGGGGGTGTTGGACCGATGACTATTGCTGTGCTCCTTGAAAATACTTTGATCGCTTACCAAGCCAGGCTATAAGCGATATTTTTTAGATCTAAAATCATTAATGGATTGGGCAATCCAGCGGTGAAAGCAGTGGGTTGCACTGTCCATCACAGGTGAGAACTTGCCGCCATCAAACATAAGGCCGTTTCTGCCGCGCTGCATACCCTCAACAACGCCAATGTCTTCTTTGAATACCGTTTTCCAGAAAGAAGCATTTTCATCTATTAGTGGATTTAATTGAGGCATTTCTGAGGGATTTTTTGAATAGTAAAGTGAGATATGCTCGATTGTTTTGTTGGTCGCAATCGGCTCAATAATGATGGAAAAAAAGTGATCTCTATGAACCCCTAAAAGGACGTTCGGATATAAAGCAATATATTCACTCGTTTTATCCCACTTACTAGAGAGGCCATCAAAATCTGGAAATACGTCTCCGTCTTCGTTTTTAATTTGATTGTATACGTGAGAGCCTTGCCCTGAAAAACAGCCCATTTCCTCGATATGGTAATGATCCTCAATGCTCGATGTCACATTGAGCTCAGGGTGAACCCACGGCAAATGGTAGCTCTCACAGTAGTTCTCAACTGCAAGCTTCCAGTTCGTATTCAGAGAAAGTGAGAATGATGAGTTCTTCCCGCCATGATAAAGAGGCTCTTTAAATTCAGACCACCTCTCGATGACCTTTGAGGCGTAATCATTAAACTCAGGCGCTTTGCCTGATATGTTGACAAAAATAATGTCTTGCCAGACTGTAGAGCGAATTTCAAATAAACCGAGCTCTTGATGATTGATGGATTCATGGGAATTGGTATCGGTTCCTCCCACCATTGGGGTCGCACAGAGCTCTCCTTTCAGGTCGTAGCACCAGCTATGATAGGGGCATCGAATAACGCCACTGATGTTGGTAGGCTCATCAATCAAAATCATGCCTCTGTGACGGCAAGTATTTTGAAAGACATTGATATCACCGCTCGAGTCTCGAACCAAAATAATAGGCATACCTACAAAGTTCATTGGCTTGACATCGCCTGGATTCGGTATATCTTTGCCAGTCCCAATGGCTGACCAGTTGTCAAAGAGAATGGCTTGTTTTTCTTCCTCAAAGACGGCCTCACTGATGTAGTGCTGATTTGGAAGTCCTTTGGCTTTATCGGTTGAAGTCAGGACTGAATCTAAATTGCTGAGTGGAATTGAAGACACTGAAATAAATTCATCAAAAAAACGATATGATACTATCGGTTAGAGATAAGAATGACCAAAAAAATTCAATTAAAAAATTGAAAAAATTTCAATAAGATGAATTGTTATATTTGAGCCTTGGAGATTAAGAAATCTCTTAGTATTTTTACATTCTCAGGAAGAAGCTCTTCCTTCTCGCTCATGATGTAAATAGCAGAAGGGGCTGGTATCGATGTGTCACCAAGAATCACTAATTCACCGCTATCAATTTTGGGCTTACAAAGATGCTTCCAGCCTAGCGCTATTCCCATACCATCAGAGGCTGCTTGAAGTCCAATCATATAGTTATTGACGTGAATTCCAGGAGAGATTTTTCCTTTGTAGCCTAGAGCGCTGAACCATGAAAACCAATTCGACCAGTTCTTGTCTTTTGCTCTGAGATGAATAAGGGGGGCTTGTGCCAACTCCTCAATGGACTGGTTCGGAAATTCTTTCGCATAAGCAGGGCTACAAACCGGGACTAATTCATCCTGAAAAAGGGTATGTTTTTGGTTGGATTCATTTTCAACGAATCCGTAACAGATCTTTAAGTCAACCGCAACGCCTTGCGAGTCCGGGTTGTCTGTGACGTGCTGATTAACCGGTATTTCTGGGTGCTGTTTCCAAAATTCAGCCAAACGCGGCGGTAACCAAAGGAATGAAACGGCAGTGGTTGCGCTAATGATAACCTCTTTGTCACTGGCAGAGCGCCTGAGATTGGCCAGAGTCGAGGATACTGCGGTAAAGCTGCTCTGAAGAACAGCAAATAAAGATTCGCCATGATCTGTTAAATTATTACCGTGGTGTTTTCTATCAAATAAGGAAAGACCAAGCTCTGTTTCTAGAAACTTAATTTGATGACTGACCGCGCCTGGAGTGACTCCTAGTTCTTCGGCTGCACCTTTAAAACTTCTGTGACGAGCAGCAGTTTCAAAAGTTGCTAGTGATGTGAGCGGCGGTAATTTATAGTATCTACGAGACATTATTTTTTCCTAAATGTTGAATATAATTATACTTAGTTTTTAAAATTTATGTTCAAATTGAGTCTTTAAGTCAATTTAACCCATTAAAAATTATGATGAGACATAGTCTTCTTTGGGTCAAGTAATCGCTTATTTCTAAGGCTTTTTGTTAATCATAACAAAAAACAGACCCCCTTTAAATGTTTATGGAAAAGTATATTATTATTTTTTAGAGGCTTTGAGAATTATTTTCACTTTGATTTGAATTTTTTAACTATTACCTCCTTCTAATTTATTGATAATAATGCTAACGAAAAAAAAGTTACTTTATTAAACCTTTAACTAAATATATCATCTTAAGGAGACAAATATGTCATTACCTAGTCAAGCCGAATATGTCATCGCTGGTGCAGGAATTCACGGATTATCAACAGCATGGAGGCTAGCTGAACGCTTAACTGAGAAAGGAGAAAGTATCGATGGTCGCATTGTTATCATTGATAAAGCAGACAAGATAGCAGCAGGTGCGACCGGTATCGCTTGCGGCGTTGTTCGAAATAATTACTTCCAACCTGCAATGCGCAAACTGATGGCTCACTCGGTTAGTATCTGGGAAAGTGATCCAGAGGCTTTTAGCTACCATGCAAATGGATATATGCAGATCTCATGCGAAAAAATGAGAGAAGATGTTAAGCAAATTCATACTGAGCAAGCTGCGATTGGTTACGAAAGTGTCTTTATTGAAGGTGAAGAAGAGTCACGTGAATACATGCTCAATCTTTTTGACGATTGGCAGGCTGAAGGAATTACTTCAGTTCTTCATGAAAAGCCAGGTGGCTACGCGAACAATGTTAAGGCAATGGAAGGACTCTCTAAGAAAGTATTTGACCTTGGCGTCACGGTTGTCCTTGAGACTGAAATAACGGGTTTTGAAACTGAAGGTGCAGGTCAAAATGTCAATGCTGTAGTCACAGATAAAGGAACAATTCAATGTGACAACTTAATTATCGGAGCAGGGCCATGGGTTCGTGATTTTTGGCAGATGCTTGGTTTGCCTTCACAAATTGAATTGAAAGATTTAGAGGGTAACGTTCATGAAGGGATTGATATGTGGCGTTTTTGGCAATTGGAGGAAGGCGTCCTAGAGATTCCACCAGAAACATTGGTGACTAACGATGGCAAAATTCCACCAGTACTTCACGTCGATACTGATGCTCCTTTATACTCTACCGTCGATGGTTCATTGATTACGGATCAACTATGGGGTATCTACTACAAGCCGGATTGGGGCTTTGGTGGTATCCAGGGTGGCGCTGCTCCTTATACAGTAGACACGCCAGTCGATGATGTTGCGATCGATCCTTATGGTCCTGCTAGTACTGAGTTTGTTGCCAGTAAAGATTTTCCAGAAATGTGGGTTTCTGCTCTTGCACACTGCCACAAAAGGTTTGAGGGTATGATGCCTCATTACCACAAGGAGCCTTCAGGTGGTATAGGTTGTATGACTGCTGATAGTTTTCCAGTCATTGACACCTTTAATAACAACGTAACCATCATTGCAGACAGCAATCATGGCTACAAAATGCTTGGTGTTGGATGCTTAGTGGCTGAAGAGTTGTTAGGAGAAAAACAAGAGCTTCTAGAGCCTTTTAGGTTTAGTCGCTTTAAAGAAGGAAAATTACACCCGGTATCGAATAGTCCTTATCCTTGGAGTTAAATTGTGAGCAAGACAAAATATTCTGCCTTTAAAGTATTAAAAGAAGCATTAACTGGCCACAAAGGCTGGGAGCCGACTTGGCGTGATGCTGAGCCAAAGGCTGATGGCTATGATGTTATTATTGTTGGTGGTGGTGGTCATGGTTTGGCGACTGCTTATTATCTAGCAAAAAATCATGGAATTACCAATGTAGCTGTCCTTGAGAAGGGTTGGATTGGTGGCGGTAATGTGGGTAGAAATACAACCATTATTCGTTCAAACTATTTGCTTCCAGGTAACGAACCATTTTATGAAATGTCTATGCAGCTTTGGGAAAACCTAGAGCAAGACTTAAACTACAATGCGATGGTATCTCAGCGCGGTATTATGAATTTGATTCATTCCGATGCGCAGAGAGACGCCTTTATTAGAAGAGGCAATGCAATGCTTTTTGCAGATGCTGGCTGTGAGTTTATTGAAGCGAAAGAGGTCAAGGAAAGATACCCATTCTTAGATATGGATAATCCAAGATTCCCAATTAAAGCGGCTCTTGCTCAGCCTCGCGGCGGAACAGTGAGACACGACGCGGTTGCTTGGGGTTATGCAAGGGGAGCGAGTGACCTTGGGGTTGATATTATTCAGAACTGTGAGGTGACCGGATTTAATATTGAGAATGGAAAATGCCTCGGTGTTAAGACTTCTAAAGGTGAAATTAAAGCGGGCAGGGTTGGCGTTTGTGTTGCCGGATCGTCTGGCAGAGTGATGGCGAAAGCGGGCATTAAGTTGCCAATTGAAAGCCACGTACTTCAGGCGTTTGTAACGGAGGGCTTAAAGCCTGTTATGGACAACGTGATTACTTTTGGTGCAGGTCATTTCTATTGCTCTCAGTCTGACAAGGGCGGCTTAGTATTTGGTGGTGATATTGACGGTTATAACACCTATGCGCAGAGAGGAAACTTACCGGTAGTTGAAGATGTTTGCTCGGGCGGTATGGCGATCATGCCATCGATTGGCCGTGCACGATTACTTAGAATGTGGGGCGGAATTATGGATATGTCTATGGACGGGTCCCCGTTTATTGACAGCACAGAGGTTGAAGAGTTGTTCTTTAATGGTGGCTGGTGCTATGGCGGCTTTAAGGCGACACCTGCAAGCGGATTTTGTTATGCCCATTTACTAGCAACTAACGAGTCACATGAAGTGGCAACAGCTTACAAACTAGATCGATTTAGGCGCGGCGCTATTATCGATGAAAAGGGCGTCGGTGCTCAACCTAACTTACACTAAGGAGGACGTAACATGATCATTAATCATCCACTACTAGGTCCTCGAGATTCAGAAGAATTTGTCTATCTTGGGTCGACTGACCTTATAAATAGGCCGACTAATTGGGAAGAAGAAGCATCAGCTGAAGACTTCTATCAATATCAATACATTAGAGAAAATATTGCGGGTGACCATCAAGAGCTTTGGTATCACGAGCAGGGTGACCAGTCTTGGCTGGTTGTGACTAGAAACACTTTAACACATGAGATATCAAAGGTTGAGCTTGCTCAAGATGTCTCAAGAGCAATGGGTCGTGGAAAATGAGTCAAACACATAGAAAAGATGGCGGTCTGATAGACCAAGATAAAACGATAACCTTTACTTTTAATGGTCAAATATTAAGAGGCTGCGAGGGAGACACTCTGGCATCTGCGCTACTTGCCAACAACAAACACCTGGTCGGTAGGTCGTTTAAGTATCACCGTCCACGCGGAATCGTGACCGTAGGTTCTGAAGAGCCTAACGCCATTATGGAAATTGGAAGCGGTGCGCATAAGGAGCCAAATACGCGCGCAACCGTGACTCAGCTCTACAATGGTTTAGAGGCGAACAGTCAAAACCATAGGGGCCCACTTAGCTTTGATTTGATGGCGATAACAGACTTTTTCGCGCCGCTGCTGGGTGCAGGTTTTTATTACAAAACTTTTATGTGGCCAAAGGCTTTTTGGGAAAAAATTTATGAGCCAGCGATTCGAAACTCAGCCGGACTAGGAACGCTCTCAAAAGAACCAGATCCGGATACCTATGACAAAGGATTCCGTTACTGCGATATTTTAATTATTGGAGCCGGCGCATCGGGTTTATCCGCTGCTCTAACGGCTGCAAGTTCAGGCGCAAAAGTAATACTGGCTGATGAAGACTTCCTGATGGGAGGTCGTTTAAATTCAGGAACGGCTAAGGTTGATAATATTCCAGGTAGCGAGTGGGCCAAAAATGCGGTCGCTAAACTCAGCGCAATGGACAACGTCACCTTGATGTCGGACACGACGATTTTTGGTGTTTATGATCACGGCATCTATGGCGCACTCGAAAACAGATCGTCAGAGTCTAGAGAAGATAGCAATAAGCCGAGACAGGTCAACTGGCGAATATATGCAAAAAAATCAATTCTTTGTGCTGGCGCAATCGAGCGCTCAATAGCCTTTGGAAACAATGACCGTCCAGGCATTATGCTTGCTGGTGCTGTTAGAGCTTATATCAATCGTTTTGCGGTTGCAACAGGTGAAAAAGTATCTGTCTACACCAACAATGATGATGGCTGGCAAACGGCCAAGGATTTAAGAACTAAAGGTGTTAGAGTGGTTGCGGTGATTGATTCTCGCTCTATTAGCCCAGTGATGCCAATCCAGGGCGCTGAAATCTTTATGGGTACCGATGTCGTTGATACTAAAGGACGAAGAGCCCTTAAATCGATAACGCTTTCAAATGGTAAAACGATTGACACCGACTCATTGGCTGTTTCCGGTGGTTGGAATCCAAACTTACATTTAACCTGTCACCACAGAGGCATTCCAAAGTGGAATGAGGAGATCGCCTCATTTATTCCTGACGAGGCAACACCTCCTGGAATGTCGGTTGCAGGAAGAGCAAAAGGAACAATGATGCTCTCTGATGCAATCAAAGAGGGACATGAATTAGGATCTACCGTGGCTTCAGATCTCGGCTATAAAGCCTCTGATCTTAAGGCTGCGTCTACGCCAGCCGTTCCATACAATGTGGTCGCTAACTGGGGCGTTCCAAGCGGTAAAAATCGCGCATGGGTTGATTTCCAGAATGATGTGACTGCTAAAGATGTTCGCTTGGCAAATCAGGAAGGATTTAAATCGGTTGAGCACGTCAAGCGTTACACCACGTTAGGTATGGCAACCGACCAAGGCAAAACGGCAAACGTTTTGGGTATCGGCATCATGGCTGAAAATATGGGACAAACCATGGAGGAGACTGGAACAACGATTTTCAGACCGCCATATTCCCCTGTTGCTATTGGCGCATTTGCTGGAAGAAGAAGAGGGATGGAGTTTTATCCGACCCGATACACGCCGAGTCACAAGTGGTCTGAAGAGCAGGGCGCTGTGTTCGTTGAAGTGGGTATGTGGTATCGCTCGCAATGGTTCCCTCAGCCGGGTGAGACGCACTGGCGTCAATCCGTTGACCGCGAAGTTATTAAGACGCGCTCTTCTGTCGGTATTTGTGATGTGACGACGCTAGGAAAAATTGATATTAAAGGTTCAGACGTTTCTGAATTCTTAAACAAGGTTTACGTCAACGCTTTTGCTAAGCTGCCGGTTGGAAAAACAAGATACGGCCTCATGCTTAGAGAAGACAGTATGGCGATGGATGATGGAACAACGGCAAGACTCGCTGAAGATCACTTTGTGATGACAACGACGACTGCAAACGCGGTCAATGTTTATCGTCACCTTCAGTTCTGCCACCAAATATTGTGGCCTGACCTGGATGTCCATATGATTTCAGTGACTGAGCAGTACGCGCAGTACGCAGTCGCAGGACCTAACTCTCGCAGATTACTACAAAAAATTGTTGATCCTGAGCACGATATTTCGAATGAAGCATTCCCGTTCATGGGGGCAGGTGCAATCACTGTTTGTGGAGGCATCCCTGCAAGACTCTTTAGGATCTCTTTCTCGGGCGAATTGGCCTATGAAATTGCGGTTCCAACGCGCTACGGAGATGCTCTAATGAGAGCCATGATGGAGGCAGGCAAAGAGTTTGATGTGGTTCCTTATGGTACTGAGGCGCTTGGCGTCATGAGAATTGAGAAGGGGCACGCAGCAGGACCAGAACTAAATGGTCAAACGAGTGCTTATGATCTAGGAATGGGCGGCATGGTCTCTGGCAAAAAAGACTTTATCGGTTACAAACTAGGGCAAAGAGAAGAGTTACTTAGAAATGATCGTATGCAGATGGTTGGCTTTAAACCGGTTAACAAAGGTGACTTGGTTGATAAAGGTCACTCCATGGCTGGTGCACATTTACTAGGACTTAGAGAAGAGGCGACCACGCACAATGATCAGGGCTGGATTTCTTCATCGATCTATTCGCCGATGCTAGGTTGCTACATTGGTCTTGGTTTTATTAAAGATGGTCTAAACAGAAAAGGTGAGTTTGTTCGCGCCGTTGATTTAGTTAGAAATAGTGATATAGAGGTTGAGATTTGTAGTCCACACTTCTATGATCCTGAAGGAGGGCGTTTACGTGTCTGATTACGAAATGTTAGCAGAGTCACCACTCGGTGGCGTAGAAATTGAGATGGATGGCTTCAACATAACTGAGGTCACTGATAAGTCATTAGTGATGGTTGCTCTTCCAAGAGAGAAGTTTAGTGAGGTTGAGTCTTCAATCGATCAATCTTGCGGTCTTAAGCTTCCAGAGATGGAGCGCTCAACAGAGTCAAAGGATTCATCAATCACGCTCTGGCGTTTGCAAAAGAACCAAGTGTTAGCGTACTTTACCTATGAAGGTAATGACGCTGAGTCACACCTTTCTTCTCGTTTATCTGCGCCAGCATACTACACCGATCAGTCCGACACTTGGGCAATGATCAGGGTTAGCGGCGTTAGAAGTAGAGATGTTCTTGAGAGAATCTGTCCGATCGATTTAAGTCCTGAAGTGTTTCCAGTTGGAGGCGTATCTAGGACAATCATGGAGCATATAGGAACAATCATCTTTAGAGATGGAGATGACTCTTACGTTCTTTTGACAATGCGCTCGTTTGGCCGCTCTATGCTTCATGCCATTGAAGTTTCAGCTGAGAACGTTCTGTAATTAAAAACCTGTAAATCCTCATTATTCATTAATAGAATTTAACTAGAATAGCTAGAGGATTTTCTGGGTTCAAATCCCATTCACTCCACCACATATAGTTCTCACTAAAATTGTATCAGTCGATCATGGGCAAGAGTTGGTCGAGAGATGCTTTCGCATTCCCATAAAACATTCTTGTATTCTCCTTAAAGAATAATGGATTTTCAATCCCAGAATAACCGGTTCCCTGCCCGCGTTTACAGACAAACACATGTTTAGCCTTCCAACATTCTAAGACAGGCATTCCTGCAATTGGACTGTTTGGATCGTCTTGAGCGGCAGGATTCACAATATCATTTGACCCGATCACAATAGCTACATCAGTATTTTGGAAATTGTCATTGATCTCATCCATCTCCATAACGATGTCGTAGGGTACTCGCGCCTCTGCAAGAAGAACATTCATATGTCCAGGTAAACGACCAGCCACCGGATGGATGGCAAAGCGAACATCTTTACCCTGTGCACGTAACTTGCGAGCTAATTCAGACACCGACTGTTGAGCTTGCGCCACTGCCATGCCGTAGCCCGGGATTATAATAACGCTGTCAGCGTCATTCAGCACCGAAGCGACGCCGTCAGCTTCAATGGCCACTTGCTCACCTTGGACCTGCATTTGTGGTCCAGATTTGCCGCCAAAGCCGCCCAGAATAACGCTCACAAAAGAGCGGTTCATGGCTTTGCACATGATGGAAGATAAAATAGCACCTGATGAACCCACTAACGCTCCAACAACAATCAAAAGATCGTTTCCGAGGCTAAACCCAATCGCTGCAGCTGCCCAACCAGAATAGGAGTTCAGCATCGATACAACGACTGGCATGTCCGCACCTCCAATACCCTTGATCAGGTGATAACCAATGAATAGAGCCATGATCGTTAAAATGATCATTGGCAACAACTCACCAGTGTTCAGGTACCAGACCACCGACAGTACAGACAGAATAGCTGCAGTAGCATTAAGATAATGCCCCCCAGGCAGTTTGGTTGCTGCTGAAGAAGCTTTTCCAGAAAGTTTAGAGTAGGCGGTCACTGATCCCGTAAATGTAATAGCGCCGATCCAGATTCCAAGGGATGTCTCAACGCTCAGTATGCTAATCTCAACATCTGATTTCTGAGCGAGTAGCGCTGAAAACCCTTCAAGCGTTTTCTTGGCGGCATCATCCATCAACGCAATATTGACCAGTTCAAAATGCGTACTGAAACCCACAATCACCGCGGCAAGACCAACCAATGCATGCATACCAGCGACTAGCTCTGGCATCTGAGTCATTTCGACTTTCGTAGCTAACAGGTAACCAATCAGGCCGCCAGCAGCGATCAGGCTAAGTGAGAGCCACCACAGACCGAATCCAGGTCCCAACAAGGTGGCTGAAACAGCCAAGGCCATTCCAGCAATGCCATACCAGACAGCGCGTTTTGCGCTTTCCTGCCCAGAAAGTCCGCCGAGCGATAGTATGAAAAGCACGGCTGCAACAAGATAAACAGCTGAAGTAAAACCCATTTCCATAACCCCGCCCCTTAAGATTTCTGGAACATGGCAAGCATGCGCCTGGTTACAAGAAAGCCGCCAAAGATATTGATGCCAGCAAAAAACACCGAGATCGCAGCGAGAATGATGACTAGAAGGCTGCTCGAGCCTATCTGTAGGAGTGCGCCCAATATAATAATCGAAGAGATAGCATTGGTCACAGCCATCAGCGGAGTGTGTAACGAGTGGCTGACATTCCAGATCACTTGAAACCCAACAAAAACTGACAAGACGAACACAATAAAGTGCTGCATAAAACTAGCCGGCGCATAGTGACCAACGAGGAGTATCAATGCAGCCCCAAACGCCAGCAACATGATTTGGTTTTTAGTTTGTTTTTTAAAAGCTGCAATTTCATCAGCGCGTAGTTCTTCTGCTGTTTTGTCTAGCGCTTTTTCTTTTGGTTTGGCAGCGATAGCTTGGATCTTTGGAGGAGGGGGCGGGAAAGTAATAACACCAGCATTCACGATTGTTGCGCCGCGGATCACATCATCCTCCATGTCATGCACAATCACTCCGTCTTTTGCTGGAGTCAAATCGGCAATCATGTGACGAATATTGCTGGCAAAAAGCGTGCTGGCCTGAGCGGCCATTCGGCTAGGAAAATCTGTATAACCAATGATGACAACGCCGTTGTCAGTCACGATGCGCTCATCCATAACAGTCAGCTTGCAGTTTCCACCTTTTTCAGCGGCCAGATCAATGATCACTGAGCCCGGCTTCATACTGGCAACCATATCAAAGGTCCAGAGCTCAGGCGCTTCACGGTTCGGGATCAAGGCGGTAGTGATTACAATGTCCATCTCTGGTGCAATCTCACTAAACTTAGCCAATTGAGCAGCTGTAAATTCTGGCGAAGATACTGCAGCGTAGCCACCAGTTGAGGCTCCGTCGGCCTGATCATCTGCAAAATCAAGGAAGACAAATTCGCCCCCCATCGACTCGACCTGCTCGGCCACCTCAGGGCGCACGTCGAAGGCATAGGTTATCGCGCCTAGGGATGTAGAGGTTCCAATCGCAGCAAGTCCAGCAACACCCGCGCCAACCACAAGGACCTTGGCTGGCGGCACTTTGCCTGCAGCGGTCATTTGGCCAGTAAAAAATCGGCCGAAGTTGTTTCCAGCCTCAATCACAGCGCGATAGCCTGCAATATTGGCCATAGAGGATAGCGCGTCCATTTTTTGGGCGCGGCTAATGCGAGGCACCATATCCATCGCAATTACGCTTGCCTCTTTAGACTTGACCAGCTCCATCAGCGCTTCATTAGCGCCTGGATAGAAAAAAGAGATCAGTGTCTTGGATGAGGACAGTCTTTTGATCTCAGCTGCGCTCGGCGGACGGACCTTAACGATTACATCGCTTGCCTCAGTAAGCGCTGCTGCGGTAGTACAAATTTCAACGCCTGCAGCTTCGTATTGCGCATCACTAAATCCAGCTGAGAGTCCGGCGCCTTTCTCAACAAGGCACTGATGCCCAAGCTTTTGTAACTGAATAGCGCTATCGGGTGTTAGTGCGACGCGCTGTTCGCCTGAAGAAATCTCTTTGAGTGATCCAATTTTCATAATTTTCGTCCTGATATGACGCGGTCTTTCACCGTTAACTAAATATGTCTATAGTTTAACATGAAATCATTAATAGATATATATGTTTTCATATATATGATAATTTAATTTTTAACAGGGACTTTTTGAGAGGCTCAATATTCATTTTAAAGTTGCTAGTTTGCCTTTTTCTGGTTTACCGGTCGACGTTCTTGGTAGTTCATCAAGGAACACAATATGCTTTGGAATCATAAAGCGTGCCATTCTCTCTCTGCAATGCTGAATTAAATCTTGGCCGGTGAGTTTGGTGTCCTCTTTTTTAATGACAAATAATTTTATATCTTCCTCTCCCATCTCACCTGGAACTCCAATAACAGCACAGTCCTTAACTTCTGAGTGCAGCAACACGCCTTCTTCAACCTCGTAAGCTGAAACCATTTCACCTTTGACACGAATCCGTTCACTGATTCTGTGCATGAAATAGAACCTGCCTTGCTGATCCAATCGTCCAATATCGCCCGTATGAAACCAAAGATTTCTCCAGCTCTCAATGGTTCGTTCAGGCATACCAAAGTAGCCATCAAACATCACTCCAGGCTCAAGAGGGCGGACCACCATTTCACCTGGCTCTCCAGGCGGTAATGGGTCATCGTTTTCATCATGGATGGCCACTTCAAAGTGAGGTAGTACTATTCCACCAGGGTGGTCCCATTGCGGCGCAACTACCCATCCAGCGTCAGTAGATCCATAGCCACCACCCGGCACTAAATGTAAATTGAAACGAGCATCAAAATCTTTTTTTGGTACGGGTGCAGGTGTCCCCCAACAGCGCGTCACTTTATGCTCTCTCTCCTCAGGGCAGCTTGGATGTGCCCACAAGAGTTGTTGAACCGAACCTAGCATCATAAACCAAGTGGCACCATACTTTTTGACTTCAGGCCAAAAATTAGAGACGCTAAAGCGCTGTCGAAGTATTACGCGACTACCCGTCATAATGGATGGAAGAATGTCGTAATAGGCAGGGCCAATATGAGATAACGGATAAAAAGTATAAACACAATCGTCTCCAGAAACCCTGTTAGGTTTAATTATGTTTTCAGCTGTTCTAACAGCGTAACGATGAGATAAAAGACAACCTTTTGATATGCCAGTGGTGCCAGATGTAAAAAGAATTGTTGCGATATCCGTATCTTTTGCAGTTGAAATAACATGATCCTCACAGCTAGAAAGGATATCTTCAAAAGAAATAATCTGAAGTTCTGGGAATAGATTGCGAGCCTTGTCCGCACAATCCATCATAATTAAAGTTTCTATGTTGGGTATAGAGTCACGAATCTGATCTAAGGCTTCAAGTTGTGCGCCCGAGGCAAACAAGATCTTTGAAGCGGTTTGGTCAACCATTCGAGCAAGAGACACGCCACGCATTGCTGGGTTTATCGAAACCTCTATAAGGTTCACTTTTTTTAAAGCGTAAGTTAGAGCGAGATATTCTGCGCTGTTTTCAAGAAAAATATTTACGTATGTTAGCTTTCCACTATATTTCTCCAGTAAACCATTAGCAATTTTATTTGTAAGGATTTCAAATTCTTTGTAGGTAAACGTGTCTCCCGTTTCCGCAATGACTAAGAATTGCCTCTCAGCGAATTTTTCAGCGCATTCATGCAGAAGGTTTCCCAGTGTAATTCTCAGTGGCGCATTAGTAATTTTTTTAGCCATCCTTCGTGCCATCTTTATTGTCATTTTTAATACTGAGATTATATTTCAATATAAACTAATGCTTAAAGAATATTAAGCATTGAGTTTTATGGACAATTATGATTATGTAATAGTTGGCGCTGGCTCAGCAGGGTGCGTACTTGCAAATAAACTTGGTGAAGATAAGAAACATAAAATCTTAGTATTAGAGGCAGGCCCAATGGATTACAATTTAATGATCCATATACCTGCAGGCGTATATAAGGCTTACCGAAACCCAAAGATTAACTGGAACTATTTAACTGAGGATGAGCCAGAGCTGTTTGATCGAAATATTCCAGTACCTCGAGGTAAAGTGGTTGGAGGTTCTTCGTCTATTAACTCCATGGTTTATATGCGAGGTCACCCGTTAGATTATGATCGCTGGCAGTCGGAGTGCGGATTAAAGGGTTGGTCTTACGATCAATGCTTGCCTTACTTTAAAGAAGGTGAGAATTCGGATCGTGGTGAAGACGAATGGAGAGGCGGTAGCGGTAATCTTGGCGTTACAAAAGGCTCTTTTGAAAACCCCTTGTTTGATGCGCTTGAGGAGGCGGGGCGTCAGTCTGGGCAAGGCTACTCTGAAGACCTCAATGGCTTTAACCCTGAAGGTATAGCGAGGTTTGACGCAACCCGAAAACATGGCCGTCGATGCAGTGCTGCTGTAGCGCATCTTAGGCCGGCCCTTGCCAGGGGAAACATAACGCTCCTCACAAAAGCACAGGTCGTCAAAATCAATATGACTGGCAACTCAGTAAGCGGGGTGACCTTTAAGCACAAAGGGAAGATTCATTCAGTAGATGCCAATAAAGAAGTCATACTTTCGGGCGGCGCAATAAACTCCCCACACATACTGATGATCTCTGGCATCGGACCATCAGATCACCTGAGGGAGCATGGTATTGATGTTCATGTCGACCTCCCTGGGGTTGGCCAAAACCTTCAAGACCATTCGTGCGTTATATTGCAATACGAATGCAAAAAAAGTTTTCCAATACACAAGGTTAACCAACCGCATCGAAAATTAGCAGCCGGCATCAGATGGGTTTTCACGAGAAAGGGGCTTGCAACTTCAAATATTTGGGAGGCAGGTGGACTCATAAAGAGTAGTCCAAGTGCATCATACCCTGACATTCAATACCACTTTGGCCCGGTAGGCTTTGAATATGATAACGACAAAATATCCCTACTACAAGCCTTTGCAATACACGTCGATCAGCTCAGACCACGAAGCAGGGGGCAGATCACTCTGAAGTCTGCAAACCCTCTCGAAAAGCCATTAATGACGTTTAATTATTTGCAGGACCCAGAAGACTTAGCTGAAATGCTAAAGGGCGTTAAAAAGGCTCGCGAGCTTATTTCACAGCGCGCATTTGATGAGTTTAGAGGGCAGGAATTAATGCCGGGTCAAAAGGTTCAATCAGACGCTGACCTAGTTCAGTTTATAAGAGAGGCTGCGGAGACAGACTACCATCCAAGCTGTTCATGCGCTATGGGGAATGGAGAGATGGCAGTTGTTGATGAACAGATGAGAGTCCGTGGAGTCAGAAATCTTCGTGTGGTTGACGCTTCAGTAATGCCGCAGATAATTTCTGGAAATTTAAATGCACCAACCCAAATGATAGCTGCTCGTGCAGCAGATATGATTTTAGGAAGGGAACAATTAAGTCCAATAAAAGCATCTTTTGCGTTTGACGCCTAATGAAGAATTACTGGGGTTAAACGCCAGATATCTTTTCGTAGTGAGACATATAATTGACGCTGACATCGTCACCCAACTTATATTTCTTCGTTATCGGATTATAGGTCATTCCAATCATCGAGCTGATGGATAAGTCATATAATCTAGCCCACTCGTCGATCTCGCTTGGGCGGATAAATTTCTCATAGTTGTGGGTTCCTTTTGGCAGCAGATTTAAGACGTATTCAGCGCCAACAATTGCAAAGAAGTATGACTTCGGATTTCTATTGATGGTTGAGAAGAAAACCCTGCCATCTGTCTTAACGAGTTTTGAGCAAGCTTCAACAATGAGTGACGGGTCTGGAACGTGCTCTAACATTTCAAGACAGGCGACGACATCGAACGACTCTGACTCGGACTCAGCAAGCTCTTCAGCAGAGATAAACTGATAGTCAATATCCAGACCAGACTCCAAAAGATGGAGTTTGGCAACCTCTAGACCTGCCTCTGCAAGATCAATACCTACCACCGTTGCACCTTCCAGCGCCAAGGACTCGCTCAGGATCCCTCCGCCGCAGCCAACGTCAAGGATACGCTTACCCTCGAGGGAGCCACCGCACTGCTCTTTGATGTAGTTTAGGCGAAGCGGATTAATGTCATGAAGTGGTTTAAACTCTGAATCTTTATCCCACCAGCGCGCCGCTAGTTCTGCAAATTTATTGACCTCTTCGTGGTCAACGTTTGAATTCATAGTGCTTTCACAAAGTCGAGAACTTCTTCTGCATGGCCATCTGCTTTGACTTTATCCCACTGCTTAAGAATGTCTCCATCTGGACTAATAACAAAAGTTGATCTGACAATACCTATATGCTCTTTACCGTACATTTTTTTCAGCTTTAAGACATCAAACTGCTTACATAAAGACTCGTCCTCGTCTGAGATGAGATCAATCGTGTAATTAAACTTGTTGATGAATTTTTCATGGGAGGCGATTGAGTCTCTAGAGACGCCATAGATGACCGAATTATTCTCAGCAAACACATCGTTGAGCCTTGTAAAGTCGTTACCTTCAATGGTGCATCCAGGGGTGTCATCCTTCGGATAAAAGTAGAGAACAATATTTCTTCCTTGTCCGTCAGGAATGTTAATATTTTGATTACTTGTTGCGACGCATGTAGTAGGGTTTACTTTATTCATATACGATATAATCTCATGGTTTAAATTAAAAGCATTCATTTTATCATTGATATGCAAAACATCCGAAATTTTTCTATCATTGCTCACATCGATCACGGCAAGTCAACCATTGCCGATCGCTTTATTCAATTCTGTGGCGGTTTGAGTGATCGAGAGATGTCCTCTCAGGTTCTAGACTCGATGGATATTGAGAAAGAGAGAGGCATTACGATTAAGTCTCAGAGCGTCTCTTTGAACTACAAAGCGAAGGATGGAGAGACTTACCAGCTCAACTTTATTGATACACCGGGGCACGTTGATTTCTCGTATGAGGTTTCAAGATCACTCTCGGCCTGTGAGGGCGCTTTATTGATCGTTGATGCATCTCAGGGCGTAGAAGCGCAGACTGTTGCAAATTGTTACACCGCGATGGATCAAGGCTTAGAAGTACTGGCCGTTCTCAATAAGATTGATCTTCCGGCTGCAGAGCCCGAAAGAGTGGTTGATGAGATTGAGGATGTTGTCGGCGTTGAGGCGCATGATGCGGTACAAGCGAGCGCTAAATCCGGAATCGGTATCGAAGAGATACTGGAACAGATCGTGGAGAAAATTCCATCACCTGAGGGTGATCTGGATGCTTCAATCAAGGCGCTTATTATTGACTCTTGGTTCGATAATTATCTTGGGGTAGTTTCATTAATTAGAGTCATCGATGGTGAGATAAAGCCCAAAACAAAAATTAAAATCTTCTCAAACAAGAACGAGCACCTCGTGGATGAGGTGGGAATTTTTACTCCGAAAAGAACGAAGACTGACAGCTTGAAGGCTGGCGAGGTGGGTTACCTTATTGCCAGTATTAAGAATATTGATGGGGCGCCAGTGGGCGACACCATTACGGGAAGTAAGAACCCTGTTGAAACGCCACTAGAAGGCTTTAAGCCGGTTCAGCCACGCGTATTTGCGGGCCTATTTCCGACCTCAGGTGAGGACTATGAAAAATTCAGAGATGCGCTTGCAAAGCTTCGATTAAATGATGCCGCTTTACAATACGAGCCAGAAAATTCGGATGCTCTCGGGTTTGGTTTTCGAATTGGCTTCTTGGGACTTCTTCATATGGAGATTGTACAAGAGAGGCTTGAGCGTGAATATGACCTCGATTTAATTACAACAGCGCCGACCGTAATTTATGAAATTTTAGATACCAAAGGTAACGTTTCACTGATTGATAGCCCTTCAAAGCTACCTCCAGTTCAAACCATTACTGAGTTCAGAGAGCCCATCATTACAGCAAACATATTGGTGACCAGTGAGTATGTTGGCCCTGTGATCAGTCTCTGCGTTGAAAAAAGAGGGGTACAAAAGAATATTAACTATATGGGAAGGCAAGTCTCGATCGTATACGAACTGCCTCTCAATGAGGTCGTCCTTGATTTCTTTGATAAACTCAAATCAGTTTCACGAGGCTTTGCCTCGATGGATTACCACTTTGAGCGTTACCAGGCTTCTGATTTAATCCGCCTCGATATTCTAATCAATAATGAGAGCGTCGATGCGCTTGCACTTATTATTCATAGAGATAACTCTGTCTATAAAGGGCGCGAGATTGCTGAAAAGATGAAAGAGCTGATTCCGAGACAAATGTTTGATGTCGCGATTCAGGCTTGTATTGGCGTTAAAATCATTTCCAGAACCAACGTCAAGGCGCTCAGAAAGAATGTGACCGCTAAATGTTACGGCGGTGACATTTCAAGAAAAAGAAAGCTACTTGAGAAGCAGAAGAAAGGAAAAAAGAGGATGCGCTCGATCGGAAGGGTGGATATACCGCAGGAAGCCTTTCTTGCCGTTCTTCATATCGACTAGATCATCTCTTCGAGCTTTTTGAACCAGTCGGTGTGATCTTTAGCGCAGACCAGTGTTGGCTCAATTTCTGGCGTTTGCATTGTGCTCCCGAGTGGCGCCATCATCCAGCCCCTTGCACTCGAAAACCTTGGCGCTCTAGAGCCGCAATTTTTACAAAAAGCATTCCCAAAGGTATTGGGCGGCTCCATCACATATTCACCCACCCTGTCTTTGCCAGTAAGCCATTTAAATTGATCTGCTTTCACAAATAGATTAGTCGCAAATGCAGCGCCCGTTGCCTTTCTGCAGCGAGAGCACTGACACATGCCAAAAAACTCATAGGGTCCAGACAGCTCCCAAGAAACCTGACCACATAGACACTCACCCTTTAATGTTTTATACGTTTTCATTGTCTCGATTTTATATTGCTAAAACCTCTAAAAAGAACTTCGTTCCAAAATAAGATAGGACGAGCACAGCAAAAGCAACCTGCGTGGATAAAACAATGAGCTTACCTCTCCATCCAAAGACCATGTGGCCAAATAAAATAACAGCAAAGCCAATCCAAGCCATCACAGACAAAATTGTTTTATAGGTCAGCTGCTGGGTGAAGAAATCAGAAATATATAGGTATCCCGATATTAGAGAGAGCGTCAGCAGTAAGAAACCCATTTTTAGCGTCTGGTAGAGAAAGTCTTCCATGGTTTGTAGGGCAGGAAGTTTGTCTACAAAAGTGTTGAAGTTGTGCTCGTGCAAGAATCGCTCCTGAATACTGAGAAGGATCGATTGGCCCACCGCAAGAGCGAGAAGGGCGTACGCTCCAATTGACAAAAAAACATGAGCTGCAATTGAGATTGAGAGGAGTTTTCCCTCATTACCAGGAAACATGAAAGAGACGATGACTGCTAGTGCGCTGAGCGGATAAACCAGCATCCCTAAGGAGTGAATCGGTTTGGTAAAGGAAGTTAAAAATAATAAGGTTGCGACAACCCAAGCCACAAAAGAGATGCTAACCGTTAGTCCAAAAAAAACGCCGTCATGTTGCCACATCTCAAACAATATGTATCCGTGCGAAGAGACAGCTACCAAGAGCATCAAATTAACGAGTAATCGATGTTGGCTTGAAACGGTGTCTAAGACAAAATAACGGGTCAAAAGAAGCCCAGCGAGCAGATAAGCAATAAATGGCAGAGTGTGTAGTAAAGGCATCTCTAGCTTTGTCTTTGCAAAAGATTATATAATACGATATTTCAATGAACTAGAACGCAATGTTTGATAATTTAACACAACGGCTATCCAACAGTTTTAAGGCCCTTCAAGGTAAAAATAAATTATCTGAAGAAAACATTAAAGAGGCTATTCGTGAGGTTAGACGATCGCTTCTTGAGGCCGATGTAGCGCTTGATGTTATTAAATATTTTATTGAGCGCGTTCAAACCAAAGCGATTGGTCTCAAGGTGGGTGAAGGTTTAAGCCCGTCTCAAGCCTTTGTCAAGCTAGTCGAGTCAGAGCTGACCGAGGTGATTGGCGGCCAAAACGAATCCTTAAATCTCTCGACGCAGCCACCAGCGGTTGTGATGGTTGCCGGCCTTCAGGGTTCGGGTAAGACAACCTCCATTGCAAAACTCGCCAGGTTCCTTAAAGAAGAGCAAAAAAAGAAAGTTCTTGTTGTCAGTGCTGATGTCTATAGACCTGCAGCGATAGAGCAGCTCAAGGTTCTTGCAGAGCAAGTCGATGTGGACTTTTTCCCGTCAACGATTGATGACAAGCCTGAAAAAATAGTTAGTGACGCTAAAAAGCAAGCACAATCTCAGTTTCATGATGTGCTCTTAGTGGATACCGCAGGAAGACTGGCCATCGATGAGCAGATGATGTCTGAGATTCAAACACTTCAAAAGAAGGTCAACCCAATTGAGACGCTATTCGTTGTCGATTCTATGACCGGTCAAGACGCTGCTCATACTGCAAAAGCGTTCTCTGACAAACTCCCGCTGACAGGCGTCATCCTGACTAAGACAGATGGTGATGCGAGAGGCGGCGCTGCGCTTTCAGTTAGGCATATTACAGGTAAGCCAATCAAATTTATGGGTGTTGGTGAAAAAACTGACGCTTTGGAGGCGTTTCACCCAGACAGACTTGTTTCTCGGATTCTTGGAATGGGTGATGTCCTCTCTCTTGTTGATGAGATTTCTAAAAAGGTTGACCACAAGAAGGCGCAAAAAAATGTCCAAAAAATGGCGAAAGGCCGATTTGATCTTGATGACATGAGGGACCAGTTGATGCAAATGCAGGAGATGGGCGGAATGGGCGCTTTGATGGATAAACTTCCAGGCATGGGTCAAATTCCCCAAAGCGTTAAAAATCAAGTCATTGGCGATTCTGAGAGCTCTAGAATGATTGCCATTATCAACTCAATGACACCAAAAGAAAGAAACCACATTAACTTAATTAAGGGTTCTCGTAAAAAGAGAATTGCTGCAGGCTCTGGTACCGATGTTCAGCATGTCAATAAATTGTTGAAGCAGTTTGAAAAAATGCAAAAAACAATGAAAAAGATGAAGGGCGGTAAGATGAAAAAGATGATGCAGCAGATGGGCGATATGCAGGGGCAGGGCGGTATGCCTGATATGTCTAAGATGCCTGGCCTTGGAAATAAAAAGTTTCCGTTTTAGAGCGCCAAATTTTTTTCACTGAAGCCCCTTGAAGTTTATGGTTTTTGATATAAAATTCGACCCATTGATTAGCCATGTGAGTCGATGAAGTTAAATCTCAAAATCTTGACACTGCTCTTGATAGGTTTGTTTTCAATGCACTCGTCACTATCTTATGCAGATGAGACGACTGAGACCGTTCAGCTATCATTGGTTATTACGGCTGCTGATCAGATTAATTTAACAGCTGTCAAGCAGGTTGAAAAGGGTTTAAACTCCTATGAGGCAATCAAGCAGCTTGTTGTTGTCGGAGTGAAAGAGACAAGCTATGGCCCTCAAATCATGTCTTTAGGCGGAATTGAGGCGGCTGGAGATGCTTATTGGGCTTTATATGTGAATGGCTCAATGTCAATGGTTGGGGCGCACGACGTGATTCTTTTAGAGGACACATTGATTCGCTTGAACATGGAAGACTTTTAAGATATTATTGATGGAAATTTAACGGAGAGAAATGATGGACAATCAGGATTATAAGCTTAACTCAAGTTTTAGTTATTTAGTTATTTTGGCAGTCTTAATTGCCCTAGGCGTTGCTGGAAGACTTCTTCCGCACCCACCAAACTTTACGCCGATGGCAGCCATTGCACTTTTTGCTGGCTTTATCTTTGTTAAGAGATATATGGCTATTGTCGCTGTTATCGTGACAATGCTTCTTTGTGATTACTTTGCTTTCGGATCGCTCTCTGCAAGTTGGTTCGCCTCAAAGTCGATGTTTGTTGTTTACTTAGCATTACTATTTCCAATCGTTTTCAAAAACTTTCTACAGAAAAAGCTTGGCGTTTTAAGAGTGACGGGCGCTGCGCTTGCAAGCTCTAGTGTGTTTTTCATCGCAACGAATTTTGCAGTTTGGGCTTTCTCACCGATGTACGCTAAAACTTTTGAGGGTCTCGTTCTTTGTTACACGATGGCCATTCCTTTCTTCCAAAACACGATTGCAGGTGATTTGATATGGTCGGGCGCCATATTTGGAACCTATGTGGCTTTGCGTAACTACTCAAATTTACAAATTTTCAATCAAAAAGATTCTGTAATCTTTAATTAAAAGCCTTTTTGAGTGGCTGACTATCGTTCATAATCATATGATTTTGAACGCATTCACTTGAATTAGAGAAACTTCATGACCAATCATTTAAAAGGACTTTTAATGACTATCTTTGCGGTAGTGATTTTAAGTCCAGACTCTGTTCTTATTCGATTAGTTGAAGACGCTTCACCCGAGGTTGATAGTTGGACTGTTTTGTTCTGGAGAGGTTTGCTATATGCGGTTGGAGTCTCTCTACTTGTTCTCATAAAGTACAGAACGAAGACAGTAGCTGAATTTAAAAACATTGGAAAAGGCGGCTTATTAATTGGTTTCTTTTCTGGCATCAGTACAGGAACATTCGTCTTTGCAATTGTCTACACATCGATTGCCAATGCCCTTGTCATTATTAGTACTGGACCAATTATGATAGCTATTGTTGCTTGGTTTTTACTGAAAGAGAAGTCTAGCCTAATCACCTGGGTATCGATGATCATCGTTTTTATTGGTATTTATATCGTTATGAGCGGTAGTTTTGGTGGTAAGGGTCTTGTTGGAGATCTTTTTGCCTTAGTCACAGCCGTCATGATGGGCTTTACATTCACTTTAACTCGAAAATATAAAGACATCAACATGGTTCCTGTCAACGCGATTGGAGGTCTTATTGCTGCTTTCATTGCACTGGTTATGGCTCAAAAAATCACCGTACCAGCTGAAGTGGTTGGCTACATCATTGCGATGGGCGCAATACTATCAGTATCATTTAGCTTGATTACAATTGCACCAAGATATATGCCTGCTGCTGAGGTGGGAATGATTATGCCTTTAGAGACAGTTTTAGGTTCACTCATTGCATGGTACGTGATCAATGAAGTGCCCTCAGCCAATGCATTAATAGGCGGCACAATTGTCATCGTGACATTATTTTTACATTCATGGTATAGCACCAGGCTGGCCAAAAACCAACTTAACTAAAATAGACAACGAATGCTTGATTTAACGCTCTCATTATGACTAATCATTTAAAAGGGCTTTTAATCGCATTTTTTGGCGTCTTGATATTGACTCCTGACGGCATATTAGTCAAATTAGCAAACGCAGATAGCTGGACTGTTTTGTTCTGGAGAGGTATATTTTTTGCAATTAGTATTTTAGTAATTCTACTCATTAGTTACCGCTCTAGAGCGCTTAATGAGATTAAGGGTATTGGAAAAGAAGGCTTGTTAATTGGTTGTTTGACAGGTTTGGGCGGCGCTACATTTATATTAGCGATTCATTACACTACCTTGGCTAAAACGCTCGTCATCATTAGTGCTTCCCCGCTCATTGTCGCCCTGGTTTCATTCATTCTTTTAAAGGAGAAACCGAGGCTATTTACTTGGCTTGCAATGCTCATTGTTTTTACTGGTATCTATGTCGTCATGTCGGGAGATACTAGCGGCTTGAATTTAAAAGGAAGCTTATTTGCATTAGCTTCTGTAATGACTGGCGGCTTTTCATTTACTCTACTAAGAAAATATAAAGAAGTTAATATGGTTCCAGCGATGGTAATCAATGGCTTATTCATAACTTTAGTTGGCCTATTCTTTGCTGACTCATTAGCCTTATCATCACAAGCAATGACTTATATCATTTTAAGCAGTATCCTTGTTGCAATTTCATTTACTTTAATTACAATTGCACCTAGGTTTATACCAGCGCCTGAAGTTGCTATATTCTTTCCAATGGGAACCGTTATTGGTACCGTATTAGCATGGCTTATTCTTAAAGAGGAGCTATCCAGTAATGCTATATTCGGAGGAGTGATAGTGATCTTAACCTTATTTATTCACTCGATTTATAGTGCAAGACAATCAAACAATCAAATATCATGAAATCACAAGCAATTAGAGCCGATCTACTAATGCTTCTTGCTGCAGCAATATGGGGTTTTGCCTTTGTTGCACAGCGAGAAGGCATGGAAACGATGGGTCCATTTCTTTTTAATACTGCTAGATTTTTTATTGGTGCGGTATTTTTATTTCCCATCGTCTGGTATTTGTCAAAGAAAAATAAGGCTCCAACTGGCAAGGAAACTTCAACAAAAAAATTAATAATTGCAGGAACGGTTGCGGGTTTATTCCTCTTTACAGCATCCAGTTTTCAGCAAGTTGGAATCCAATACACCACTGCTGGAAAAGCGGGTTTTATTACCGGTCTTTATATCTTTTTTGTACCCCTAATCGGCATCTTTTTGGGTCAGAAAACGGGCTCAGGAACCTGGCTAGGTGCTTTCATTGCGGTCATTGGCCTCTATTTGCTTAGTGTTAACGAAGATTTTAGTATTGAGCGTGGTGATCTGCTTCAACTCATATGCGCGGTTTTCTTTGCTGCACATGTTTTAGTCATTGGCTATGTTGCCAAAAGAATGGACCCCTTAAAGCTCTCCCTCATTCAGTACCTTGTCTCGGGCGTTTTAAGCTTCTTTATCGCTATTGCTATCGAAGTGATAACGTGGCAGATGATTGTAGACACTGCGATTCCGCTTCTGTATGCTGGAATTATGTCAATTGGAGTCGGGTATACCCTTCAGGTGGTGGCTCAGCAGCATGCTAAGTCCTCTCATGCGGCAATCATATTAGGGTTGGAGGGTGCATTTGCAGTCCTCGGAGGCTGGCTTATATTGGATGAAAATCTATCAACTAGGGGACTTATTGGTTGCGGATTGATGCTGTCTGGAATGTTCTTGTCCCAGTTATTGCCTCGTTTAAAGTTCAAAAAAAGCTAACCCATGAAAATCCTACTTCTGATGGTATGATTATCTTGCTTTTTTGTGTTTAATGTAATAGTGGAAATTGATGAATATTATCGATCTTCAAAACATAACGGTATTTCAAGGAAGAAACAAAGTCCTTGAAGATTTCTCTTTAACCATTGACGAAAGTCAAAGTACAGTCATTTTAGGTCCAAATGGCTCCGGAAAAACGACCCTACTTAAGCTCTTAAACCGAGAACTTTATATCGTAGAAGACCCAAAGAGCAGTCTTAAAATTTTTGAAAAAGACAGGTGGAATGTTGATGATCTGAGATCTAACCTTGGCGTTGTCTCTCAGCATCTTCAGTACGGCTATTCAAACAGTGCTATTGGTTTGTATGTCGTACTCTCTGGTTTTTATTCGAGTGACGGCATATGGCAGCACCAAACATTTGAAGAAGAGAAGTTAAATCGTGCTAAAGAGGTGATGGATCTATTGTCCATATCTGAGCTTCAAGATAGGGCGTTCTCTTCGATGTCTACAGGAGAGCAAAGAAAATTTTTACTGGCAAGGTCTTTAGTGAATGACCCTGCTGTTTTGGTGTTTGATGAGCCAACGAGTGGCCTTGATATGAGCGCCTGTTTTCAGTATCTTGAAATTATAAGAGAACTCATTGGTATGGGAAAAAAGGTTGTTTTGGTGACGCATCACGTTCATGAAATTCCGCCTGAGGTAACCCGAGTCATTCTTTTAAAAGAGGGCAAGGTCATTAAGGATGGTAACAAGGATGAAATTTTAACAAACACTAATCTTACAAACCTATTTGACTGGCCAATAAAGTTAGTTAAAGAAAACGGTTATTACCAAGCAATGCCTGGCTAGTTAGTCAGAATCTGTACGATAGAGTGCTGATAATGCATGCGCCTGAAGCCCCTCACCAAAAGCTAATGTTGAGGCAGTCCCACCTAATTTCTTAGCGCCTTCTTTTGAGGCCATAATGATGCTTGATCTCTTTGTAAAGTCATAGACTCCGAGCGGTGATGAAAATCGAGCAGTGCTCGATGTAGGTAGGACGTGGTTGGTTCCAGCACAGTAATCTCCAAGAGCTTCGGATGAGTACTTACCCATAAAGATTGCCCCGGCATGCTTAATCTCATCAAGAATACTCTCAGGATTCTCAACCGAAAGCTCAAGATGTTCTGGCGCTATCCTATTTGATATTTGTATCGCCTCAGCAATATCTTTAGTCAAAATGAGAGCACCTCTATTCTCTAAAGAAGCTTTTATGATTTCTTTTCTGTCCATGGAAGGAAGCAGCTTATTAATGCTTTCTTCAACCTGACTTATAAAGGCTTTATCTGGGCACAGCAGGATTGCCTGAGCATCCTCATCGTGCTCAGCCTGTGAGAAAAGATCCATCGCTATCCAGTCTGGATTCGTTTGACCATCACAAATAATCAGTATTTCAGAAGGGCCAGCAATCATATCAATACCGACTTGTCCAAAGACTTGTCTTTTTGCAGTAGCTACATAGATATTCCCAGGGCCAACAATCTTGTCGACTTTAGGAATCGTTTCAGTGCCATAAGCAAGCGCAGCGATTGCTTGAGCACCTCCAATTGTAATGACTAGGTCAACCTCAGCAATATAAGCGGCAGCTAAAACGAGCTCATTGACCACACCATTAGGCGTTGGAACAACCATGACTAGCTCTTCAACGCCTGCTACTTTTGCCGGAATGCCGTTCATTAGAACAGAAGAAGGATAGGCAGCTTTACCACCAGGTACATAGAGTCCAGCACGCTCTAAAGGGATTATTTTTTGACCTAATACGGTTCCATCCTCTTCAGTATAAGTCCACGACTCCTGAGTTTGTTTTTGGTGATAAGACCTAATGCGATCTGCGGCTACTGATAGAGCTTTCTTTTGCTCCTCATCAAGATTATCGAAAGACTGCTTAAGTCTCTCTTGTGAGATGATAAGTTCTGAAATAGACTCAGCACCAAGAGCGTCAAATTCCTGAGTGTAATCTAAAACAGATTGGTCACCATTTTCGATGACATCATCAATAATTTTTTTAACTGATTCGTTTATCGCTTCATTGGAAGAGTTTTCCCAAGTAGTTAATGAAGAGAGTAAAGCGTCAAAACTTTGATCCTCAGACGATAACTTATTAATCATAAGTTTTGCTCTATCTTTTGAATCCATCCGTTAATTTCTCTGTGTTTCGTATTGAAGGCGGCAGAGTTAACAATGAGCCTTGAGCTTATCTCTTGAATTAACTCTAGTGGAACTAAATTGTTTGCCTTTAAAGTGTTTCCAGTATCTACAAGGTCAACGATACAGTCTGATAGTCCAACAATGGGGGCAAGCTCCATAGCGCCATAAAGCTTAATCACCTCGACCTGCTTGCCTTGCTTGTAAAAGTATTCTTTTGCTGATTTAACATACTTTGTCGCAACCTTTAGAGTGCTTTTATTAAGGTCTTGACCTTTTTTAGAGGCAACCATAAGTCTGCATTTAGAGATACCTAGATCCAGTAACTCAAAAATTCCATTTGCGCCATGCTCTAACAAAACATCCTTGCCAGCGATCCCAAAGTCAGCAGCGCCATGCTGAACAAAAACAGGAACGTCACTCGCTCTAATAACAATCACCTTAATGTCATTGAGATTAGTATCTAGAATTAATTTTCTACTCTCTAATTCACTCTTTGGGATGCTGATTCCAGCTTTCTTAAGAAGAGGTAGTGTTTGGTCTAATATGCGACCTTTCGATAGTGCTATCGTTAACATACTTATTTATCTAGTTATCTAGTTGTCTAGTTATTCTAGTGCTGAACGCGTTCGATATCTGCGCCTAGCATTTTAAATTTTTCTTCAATCATCTCATAACCACGATCAAGATGATAGACGCGCTCAATCGTTGTAGACCCTTGAGCAGCTAGACCAGCCAATACAAGACTGGCAGAAGCTCTGAGATCTGTAGCCATCAGATTCGCGCCAGACAAAGATTTTACCCCTTTACATACAACTGTGTTACCTTCTAGTTTGAGGTTTGCTCCCATACGGCTAAGCTCAGGAACGTGCATAAAGCGATTTTCGAAGATAGTCTCTGTAATAGTGCTGCTTCCATTTGCAATAGAATTCAGTGCCATGAATTGAGCCTGCATATCTGTTGGAAAGTTCGGGTAAGCACTCGTTCGAATATTGACAGGATAAGGTCTTTTCCCTTTCATATCGAGCTTAATAGAGTTTTGATTGGTTTGAATGTCAGCTCCCGTTTCAATAAGTTTACCAATAACAGCTCTCATAGCATCTGGCTCAATATTATTAACAGTAATTTTTCCACCTGTAATGGCCGCTGCGACAAGATAGGTGCCCGCCTCGATTCGATCTGGACAAATTGAGTATTCGACACCATTCAAATGATTAACGCCTTCAATAACAAGCGTTGAGGTATTCTCGCCTGAAATTTTTGCGCCCATTTTATTTAAACAGCGAATGAGATCCGTCACCTCAGGCTCCTGTGCGGCATTATTGATTGTAGTAATCCCTTTGGCAAGAGAGGCGGCCATAATGATATTTTCAGTCGCAGTTACAGAGATTAGATCGAAGTTAATCTGAGCACCAACAAGCTCCTTAGTTTTGGCATGAATGTAACCATTTTTAACTTCTATCGTTGCGCCCATTTTTTCTAAAGCTTCCAGGTGAAGGTTAACCGGGCGCGTTCCAATAGCACAACCTCCAGGTAAAGATATTTTAGCCTTTTTGTATTTAGCAAGCATAGGTCCAAGCGTTAGAATAGAAGCGCGCATGGTTTTAACCAGAGAGTATTCAGCGGTCAGATTGGTGAGCTTTGAAGAGTCAATAAATATTGAGCCATCCTCTTCAAGAACAAAGTTTGAACCCATATCCATCAATAACCTCAGCGTTGTTGAAACATCACTCAGTTGAGGTGTGTTTGATAGTTTGAGCGGTCCATCAGCAAGAATGGATGAAAAAAAGATTGGCAATGTTGCATTTTTTGAGCCAGAGGTTTTAATGCTTCCTTTCAAGGGAGCGCCTCCATGAATAACTAATTTATACATTTATTTAAGATTTAGAGAGCATTTTTTCAATCAATTTTTCAATGCCCTGTCGTTTGATTTTAGAGTCGTATCCAATTTTTTCAATATCCAGAATACTGACTGACTGGTATTCGAGGTCATAAATTTTCCATCTATTTTTATTGATTAGCTTCAGTGTTACCGTTGCATGAGCGTTAGTATTATCCAGTGAAACCATTATTTTGACTCTTGCTGTGTTTGCATTTTGGCTATAGTTTTTGTCTACTGAAATATTAATGTCTTCCCATGCCCCTATATTTGCTAGGATGCCAACATAATCATTAATTAATGAGTTTTTAATATCTCTCTCAAATATTTTCTTTTGTTTTGTATTTAGATTGCTCCAGTAACTCCCTAAGGCAAGCTCGGTGCTATGCTCAAGATCAATGTAAGGAATAATTTTCTGTTTAGTCAGATTCATGGTTGACTTTAATGTCCCGTTGTTTTGATCATGAAGATCAATAAATGCGCAGACAACATCACTTATTATTGCTTCAACCTGTTCTGTTGGCCCATTACCAGCTAATTTAGGGGAAATAGAGGGGCAGGTAGTTGCGGCATGTATTAACCCGATAATGAGAAAATTGATCAGGAATGCCTTTAAAATATTAAGGACAAATTTCATGAAGCTATTGTACTATAACTGTGAAATAAATTATTGAAATGCAAAATCAAAATCTAAAAATAAAATTAGAAAACCTGACAAGAGAATCTGGCGTCTATAAGATGCTTGATAAATCAGGAAAAGTTATCTATGTTGGTAAAGCAAAAAACTTAAAAAATCGTGTTTCAAGTTATTTTGTTAAGTCAAATCAAGACGAAAAAACGCAGTTACTCCAAAAAAAAATCGATGATTTTTTGATCATTATTACTAAAACTGAAACTCAAGCACTGCTTCTTGAGAATGATCTCATTAAACAATTTAAACCGAAGTACAACATTCTGTTAAAGGATTCAAAGAGCTACCCCTACATTTATATCAGTAACGACAAGCATCCGCGCTTAGGTATGTATAGAGGAAAGAAGAATAAAGACTATCACTATTTCGGCCCCTATCCTTCCAAATATTCTGCAAGAGATGCTCTCGATCTATTAAAAAAGATCTTTAAAGTAAGGCAATGCAGCAACAGTTTTTACAGAGCTCGATCACGTCCCTGTCTGGAATATCAGATCGGGTTATGTAGCGCTCCATGTGTTGGAAAAATCTCTGATGAGAGGTATGAACAAGACGTTGAATTGGTCTCCTTGTTTCTTAATGGTAAGTCAATAAAACTCCTTAACCAGGTGTCAAAAAAAATGAAGTCTGCCTCCACTAATCTTGATTTTGAGGCTGCTGCAAAATACAGAGACCAGCTCATCAGCTTAAGAACCATTCAAGAGAAGCATAGTTCACAATTTACATCTGACATGGATGTTGTAAGCATCGTAAATGATGCTGAGGTTCACTGTATTGAGATTGTTTTTGTTCGATCAGGGAAACAGATTGGGAATGAAACTTTCTTTCCAAAAAATGCAAAAAAAGAATCCTGTGAAGCGGTTTTGAGTGCTTTTTTGCCACTTTACTATTTAGGTAAGAATATGCCAAAGGAGATTGTCATTAGCCATAAGCTTAAAGATAAAGCGATTTTGGAATCTGGATTATCAACAAAGCTTATTCATAAGCCAAAGATTGATAAAAAACTTTTCCTAGAATTAGCAACCTTGAATGCCAAAGAAAATTTAAAGCAGCGCCTCTTGTTTAAATATACTAAAAAGAAACAGCTTGAAGGGATTCAAAAAACATTGGCACTTGAGTCATTACCAGAGGTGATGGAGTGTTTTGATATTAGTCATACAATGGGAGAGGCAACAACGGCATCATGCGTCGTTTTTGAAAAAGGAATGCCCAAAGTCAGTGCTTACAGACAGTTCAACATTAAAGATATAACCCCTGGAGATGACTATGCAGCAATCAATCAGGCTGTCTTTAGACGGTATTCACGTCTTCTGAAAACTAAACAAGAGTTGCCGGATATTATCTTTATTGATGGCGGATTGGGTCAGCTAAACCAAGCCATCATGGTCATGAATTCAATTGGGATTGATTCAGTCCTACTTGTCGGTGTTGCTAAGGGCGAGGGTAGAAAAGCGGGATTAGAGACTTTAATCACTGTTGAAAATGACAAAGTTAAAAGAATCTCACTTCCACCATTTGATCCTGCTCTACTTCTAATCAATCACATTAGAGATGAGTCCCATCGATTTGCTATTAAAAATCATCGCAAAAAGAGAGCTAAAAAACGAACCAAGTCGTCCTTAGAGTCTATCAAAGGGGTTGGCGTTAATAAAAGAAGTGCTCTACTAAATCACTTTGGCGGAATTCAAGAAATCAAAAATGCAAGCATTGATGAGCTTCAAAAAGTAGTCGGCATTAATTATAAATTAGCGACTAAAATACGAGAATCTTTAAAGAAATAAATTGAATCTATGTTTATACTCAGACTGTTAATTGCTTCTCTCGTTGTTAGTTATATTATTTGGCTATTCTATACACGTGTCATGGGAAAAAACGTTTCGTTATCAAAAATTGCAACTTACGTCCTTAGCGCTACCTTTCTGATTTTTCTGGTTCTTTCAGGACTGTCTTTCTTAGTGGAAGGGTATTAAGGTTTACTAGATAGCACAAAGGTTTTAAGATGTTTGGTGCTCTTTACTATTCGGTTTGTCGCATTCACAATAATTGATAGTCTGGACACTTCCCATACCGGAAGGTCTCTCATGTGATCTCCCATGTAGTCAAAGTTTTTCTCTCCAAATCGATCGACTAAAGTATCCGCCTTGTTTTGACTCGAGAGGTTAAAGTCTTTGTTGGTAGCCATAACGTCATCAAAAATTTTGAGATGTTTGGCAACAGCAAAAGCGTAATTTTTATGGGAAGCAGTAGCCAAAACAATTTTACATCCCAGTTTTTTGCGCTCCATAATGTAGCTTATAACACTCTCGTTGTAGGGCAGTTCGGGAATGTTAATTTCAAACCTTCTAACAAGTTGATCTTTTAAAAAGCCTTTGCCTTTTGATAGCCAGAATAAGTAATGACCAATTAACCACGGCCTCTTTGAAAGGACGCCCAGTGACGATAAAAACAATAAATCAGTATCAATTAGCGTATGGTCAAGGTCAACAATTAATGGCACATTACTAGTTTCCATTATCTAATTCACTCCATTGATCATAAAGCTGACCTAATTCTTTTTCCATAGTGCTGAGTTTTATTGTCAAATTTTGAGCATCTGGGTTTTGATAAAAATCTGGATCTGACAACATTTTTTGCGCCATCGAAATCTCGTTTTCCAAGTCTTCAATTTTCTCAGGTAAAGATTTTAATAGCTGCTGATCATTGTAGGAGAGCTTTTGTGAAGATTTTTTTGACTTGGGTTTTGAATCTGATTGTTTCAGAGTCTTGGCGTTAGATCTATCATTTTTTTGAAAAATGTAATCATCATAACCACCTACATACTGCTCAATGACTGCGTTACCTTCCATCACGATGGTTGAGCTGACTATATTATTTAAGAAGGTTCTGTCATGCGAAATTAGAATCAGTGTGCCCGCGTAATCAACGAGCATCTCTTCCAAAAGTTCAAGCGTTTCAACATCCAAATCATTGGTGGGCTCATCCAGAACTAATAGATTAGCTGGCTGAGATAAAATCTTTGCAAGCATCAATCGATTCTTCTCTCCTCCAGAGAACATTTTGATGGGCGCCATTGCTTGCTTGCCTGTAAACAGGAACTGTCTGAGATAGCCAATAACATGTTTACTTTTTCCATTAATGTCGATAAAGTCTTTACCACCAGAGACAAAATCCATCGCTTTTAAGTTTGGATCAAGCGACTCTCTCATCTGATCAAAGTAGGCGAGCTGAATCGTTTTCGAACGCCTTATATTCCCTTCAGTGGGCATCAGCTCACCAAGCAGCAACCTAATTAAAGTCGATTTTCCAGACCCATTTCCTCCAATAATTCCAATTTTTTCACCTTTTAAAATGAGTAGTGATAACTCTTTAACAAGCTCAAGCTCATCTATTGAGTAACCAATATTTTTAACTTCAAAAACAATTTTAGAGACACGCTTTTCGTCCTCTAAGGCGTGTATTTTTACGTTTCCTTGCTGTTTGCGTTTATTGAAAAATTGTTTACGCATAGCCTCAAGCGCTCTAACTCTTCCCTCATTTCGAGTCCTTCTTGCTTTGATGCCTTGACGAATCCATGCTTCCTCTTGAGCTAGTTTTTTGTTAAACCTTGCATTTTCAAGTTCCTCACTATTCAGCAGGTTTTCTTTGCGCTTTAGGTAGTCTTGGTAGCCACAATCAAATATAGAAAGATTACCTCGATCTAGATCAAAGATCTTATTGACAATCCCTTTGACAAATGAGCGATCATGGCTAATGAGTATCAAGGTTCCATGAAAATCTTTGAGCATTTTCTCCAAATCAAGGATCGCTGTAATATCCATATGATTGGTTGGCTCATCGAGCAAAAGAATGTCTGGTTCCTGAATAATTGCTTTTGCAAGCATCACTCTTCTCTTCCATCCTCCAGAGAGAGTTGATAATGTATTATCTGCGCTAAGCTTGAATCTGTTTAAGATGGTATCGATTTTGTGTAAATACGGCCACAAATCTTGACTCTCAATTTTCTCTTGTAATCGAGAGCTTTCAGAAATATTGCCATCTTTTAATGCATCATGATATTTTGATATGAGTTTGCCTTTATCTCCGAGTCCATGGGCAACAATATTAAAAAGGGTGTTACTATTATCTTCAGGTGGCTGCTGCTCTAGGTAGCTAATTCTTGTACTATTTTTTATTTTTAAGTCACCATCATCGGCTATTACTATGCCAGCTAAGAGCTTTAAAAAAGTAGATTTACCCTCACCATTGCGACCAATGAGCCCGATTTTGTCACCTTTATGAATGGTTGCATTAATTTCATCAAGGATGACTTTTTCAGAAAATCGAAGAGAAATATTGTCTAAGGTTACAAGTGGCATAAGTTAAAATTGATACTTTAAATAACAGCTTTACTAATGCGTTATTTTATTCATTTTGTAATTGGACTTTTACTTATTCAGGCACCTTTTGCTGAAAGTATCGAAGTCAGTGAGTTTGAAACCACAAATCAGCAAAGTCGATACACCCATTTGATTGAAAATATTCGATGTCCAGTATGCCAGGGTCAGAGTATTGGTGGTTCGAACTCAGAGCTTGCTAAAGACCTCAGGGATAAAGTGCGTGAGATGATAATTGGCAATCAATCTGATTCTGATATCTATTCGTTCATGGTCGAGCGATATGGAGATTTTGTAGTCTATAAGCCGCCGGTCAGTCCTAAAACATATCTATTGTGGTTTGCACCCATTTTGGCTTTGCTTTTATCTTTAATTTATTTGTTTCGATCAACTCGCAAAAAGACTGAACATGAAGTCATCAGTCCGAGTGAAATTGAAAAGGCAAAAAAATTGCTAAAGTAGTTTATTAAGTGAATCGTTTATGAGTGAGAATGAAATCAGTGATTTAATTGTAAAAGCCTATTCCCATCAAAAGAATGGACGGCTCTCTGTTGCGATTCAATCTTGGAATGAGCTTTTAAATCATCCTTTAGTGACTCAAGAGTTATCGGCTAACGCGCAATTAAATCTTGGCAATTTACACCTACAGCAAGGTAATAATGATCTTGCTTATGAGAGTATGGCAAAAGCTATCAAAGCAAATCCTAATAGCTCGGAAGCATTTTTTTGTCTGGCTTATATGGAGCAAGAGAAGGAAAATTTTCATGAAGCCATTGATTTTTTTGAGTCCGCATTAAAAATTAAGCCGAAGGATGTGGGTGCTCTTAATAACCTGGGGAACTGTTACGATCGCCTTAATAAAAGCAAGGATTCAATTGAAATTTACTCTAAGGCAATCACTCTAGATTCAGAATATATTGCAGCTTACTATAATAGGGGTAACGCATACTCTAAAATAGCAGAAGATGAATTAGCATTAAAGGATTTAACCTCTGCAATTGATTTAGATAATAATTTTTATCAGGCATACTATAATCGTGGGTCAGTACACAAGCGATTAGGAAAAACTAACTTGGCTGAAAAGGATTTTGCTAAAGCAAAAAAACTTGCTAAAGAAGAAATTGAACAATCAAAAACACAATAGGATAAATGTGAGCGATCTAGACAATAACAAATTGATAGCTGAGAGAAAATCAAAATTAGCTTTGCTGAGAGAAAAGGGCAATCCCTATGTCAATGACTTTAAGCCACTAAATTTAGCTTTGGACATCCACTCTAGGTTTGATGAGAATTCGAACGAAGAACTTAAGGAGGCTGAAAACTCGGTCACAGTTGCTGGACGCATAATGCTGAAGAGGATAATGGGCAAAGCAAGCTTTGTTCAGCTTCAAGATACTTCGGGTCAGATTCAACTCTTTGTCACGCGAGATGAGCTTGAAGATGGTTTTTATAATGAGCAGTTTAAGAAGTGGGATATTGGAGATATTGTTGGCGCTTCAGGCACTCTCTTTAAAACGCAAACTGGTGAGCTTTCAGTGAGAGTCAATGACATAAGACTGTTGACTAAGTCTTTAAGACCTTTGCCTGAGAAATTTCATGGCTTGTCTGACCAAGAAACAATTTATCGTCAGCGATATGTTGACTTAATTATGAATGAAGACTCAAGAAGGGTTTTCAAGCTTAGATCTAAAATCATCTCTTACATTAGGCAGTTCTTTATTGATCATGACTACCTTGAGGTTGAGACGCCAATGATGCAGGTTATTCCGGGTGGTGCTGCGGCCAAACCATTCATCACGCACCATAATGCTTTGGATATGGATTTATATTTAAGAATTGCACCCGAGCTATATCTTAAGAGATTAGTAGTAGGAGGTTTAGATAGAGTTTTTGAGATTAATCGTAACTTCAGGAATGAAGGGCTTTCGCCAAGACATAACCCTGAATTTACGATGGCTGAATTCTACCAGGCTTATGCTACCTACCATGATTACATGGACCTGACTGAAAAACTATTAAAGGGTATCGCTTTAGATGTTTGTGAGTCAAAAATTATTAATTACCAGGGCGATACGTTTGATTTCTCAAAGCCTTTTGAGCGTCTCAGTGTTGTTGATTCAATATTGAAATATAATCCAGATTTATCAGTCTCTGACTTGTCGGCAGATAATGCTAAATCTACAGCAAAATCTCTGGGCATTCATATTAAAGATAGTTGGGGGTTGGGCAAAATTCAGATAGAGATTTTTGAGGCTACTGTTGAAGAAAAACTTATCCAGCCTACCTTTGTTACTGAATATCCAACTGAAGTTTCACCACTGGCACGTCGAAATGACGACAACCCTTTCATAACTGATCGATTTGAATTGTTTATTGGTGGCCGTGAAATTGCTAACGGATTTTCAGAGCTTAATGACTCGGAAGACCAAGCTCAAAGGTTTAGAGACCAAGTCAGCGAGAAGGACGCGGGTGATGATGAGGCAATGCATTATGATGCTGACTACATCAGAGCACTAGAATATGGAATGCCTCCAACAGCCGGAGAGGGGATTGGTATTGACCGTCTTGTTATGTTGTTTACTAACTCAGCGTCAATAAGAGATGTCTTGCTATTTCCTCATATGAGACCTGAGTATGAGAAGTAATCTAAAGCGTGAGTGTTAATTTGTAATTATGATTCCAGTCTTAACTATAGATGGACCGAGTGGTGTTGGAAAGGGGACAGTTGCAAATATTGTTGCGTCCAATCTCAGTTGGAATTTGTTAGATTCTGGCGCTATTTATAGGGCGTTTGCTTTAGCAGCATCTAAACGAAATATTTCAATAGACAATACTGAAGAGTTATTAAGTTTAGCGACCCATTTAGACCTCAGGTTTGAATCTGACCCTACAATTAATAAGCTCAGTGTATACCTTGATAATGTTGAGGTTTCATCTGAGCTTCGCACTGAAAAAACCGCTGAGCTTGCATCAAATTTTGCAATGATTGGACCCCTTAGAGAATCACTATTAATTAGACAACAAAAGTTTAAAGAATTGCCCGGCCTTGTTGCAGATGGACGGGATATGGGTACTGTTGTATTTAAAGATGCGCCCTTTAAAGTCTTTTTAACGGCAAATGTTGAAGAAAGGGCTAAAAGACGACTAAAACAGTTGCAAGATAAAGGCATTACTGGTAACATTTCGCAAACTTTGGATGAGGTTAGGAAAAGAGATGAAAGAGACGCAAGTCGCAAACACTCTCCTCTTAAGCCATCTAAAGATGCATTAATCATAGATACATCAGATCTTACGATTAATGAAGTCGTTACAAGAGTAATGGCGCTAGTTAAGGTTTGAGCGGTCAAACCTTTTTTTAATTAACCCGATATGAGTTAAGTTTAAACCGAAATAACTTAACATTTAGCGGTCAACATCGAGATAATATGTCAGAATCATTTTCCGAGCTATTTGAGAATAGCGAAATACAACAAAACGTAAAACCGGGCGCCCTTTTAATGGGAACTGTAGTCAGCATGAATCGCGAAAAAGCGATTATCAATGTTGGTTTAAAATCCGAAGGTTTTATTTCATTAAACGAATTTAAAGATGCCAAAGGCGAACTTGAAATCA
>ERZ1049444.387-NODE-387-length-43543-cov-9.191110_pt1 | contig 43543 bp, 44 predicted proteins | sample MGYA00383101_ERZ1049444 | MGnify/ENA primary metagenome ERZ1049444 (study PRJEB29581, sample SAMEA5548371) | metagenome | biome: marine; feature: coastal; material: water | depth 50 m | study: Short-term variability in the microbial, nano- and picoplankton... | reverse complement strand
AATGGTGCAGACGTGGCGATGCAAGAGATGAGATTTGCGTAATTGATAACGGTATGGCAATCCTTACAGGCGGTGTTTCTATTGAATTAAATAGGGCAACATTAGGATCAGACAGACCAAGTTTCGATTAGGGAGTATTGCAGACTTTTGCAACTTAACGCATTTTTTTATCAATTGTACCGGTTTTGAGATTAAAAAAGCGCCTTAATTGAATGCTTTAAGATTTTTAAATTTAGAACGTGAGATTTTTAAGGTTCTTGAATATTGAATTTTCACTACAGAGATATAATGCAGCTTTATAACACTTTATAACTTTTGATATAAAGTTATTCTTACCCCAAGATGGGGTTAACTTATTGATATCATTTAGTTAAGTGGTGAGCCGTGCAGGATTCGAACCTGCGACCCACTGATTAAAAGTCAGTTGCTCTACCAACTGAGCTAACGGCCCACTAGGCGGCCTATCTAGAAACAGTTGCTTCTGTGGTCAACCCCAAAAACTCAAAGAAAATACTCCAATCTATGGATTCCTGCTCTTTGGCAGGATATACGCCCCTCCATGGCCGATCCAACCCACATATCCCTGCCGTTTATGAAAATGCACGGGCTTGGCAATGACTTTGTTGTCGTCGATGCCCGGGACGCAAAAATGGCCCTGAGCCCGCAGCTGATCTGCGCGCTTGCCGACCGCCACCGGGGCGTGGGGTTTGATCAGCTTGCGGTGATAAAAGCCGGCGATGCAGATGCGCATTTGGATTTTTTCAACGCGGATGGGTCCAGCTCGGCCGCCTGCGGCAATGCCACCCGCTGCGTGGCGCGCCACATCATGGATAAAACAGACAAAAGCGAATTGGTGCTCAGCACCGGACATGGCCGGCTAATCGCACGCGATGCCGGCGGTGGATTAACCGCTGTCAATATGGGGCCACCAGATTTAGAGTGGGATAAAATCCCGCTCGCAGAACCTATGGATACCCTTCACCTTGCCCTCATTGGTGATCCGGTGGCCACCGGAATGGGCAACCCGCATTGCACCTTTTTTGTCCCCGACGCAGAGGCGGTTGATCTGGCCCAAAGCGCAGCACCGATCGAACATCACCCGCTGTTTCCGCAGCGCACCAATGTCCAGTTTGCATCCCTTTTGGGCAAAGATCACTTGCGCATGCGGGTCTGGGAACGCGGCGTGGGTGTGACATTGGCCTCGGGCTCGTCGTCTTGCGCCACAGCTGTGGCCGCAGCCCGCCGTGGGCTGACAGGCCGATCTGTTACAATAGACCTTGATGGCGGCAGGCTTTGGGTAGATTGGCATTCCGATGGTGTGTGGATGACCGGCCCCACAGCGCATGTTTTTTCCGGCCAGCTCACCCCCGCATTCCTCAAGCTGATAACATGAGCAAAGCGCCGAAATTCGCCACTTTGGGCTGCCGATTAAACGCCTATGAAACGGCCGCGATGCAAGAGCTCGCAGCTGATGCCGGTCTGAGCGATCTGGTGGTGGTCAACACCTGCGCTGTGACCTCTGAGGCCGTGCGCAAATCGCGCCGTGAAATTCGCCGGTTGCAGCGCGAAAACCCAACATCAAAAATTGTGGTGACAGGCTGTGCAGCGCAGATTGATCCGCAAAGCTTTGCTGCTATGGAGGGCGTCAGCGCGGTTCTGGGCAACAGCGAAAAAATGCAATCCGATGTCTGGCAAAGCCTTGGTGCAGATTTTATCGGAGAGGCGGAAAAAATCCGCGTGGATGACATCATGTCAGTGCGCGAAACTGCTGGGCATCTGATCGACGGGTTTGGCACCCGCGCGCGCGCCTATGTACAAGTGCAAAACGGCTGCGATCATCGCTGTACGTTTTGTATTATCCCTTATGGGCGGGGGAACTCGCGCTCTGTGGCCGCAGGCGTTGTGATTGATCAGATAAAGCGACTGGTTGATCGCGGCTTTAATGAGGTTGTACTCACCGGGGTCGACCTAACCAGTTGGGGCGCCGATCTGCCCGCAACGCCAAAACTTGGCGATCTGGTGATGCGGATCTTAAAACTGATCCCCGATCTACCGCGGCTGCGCATCAGCAGCATTGATAGTATCGAGGTGGACGATAATCTGCTGCAGGCGATCGGCACCGAACCGCGGCTCATGCCGCATCTTCACCTCAGCCTGCAACATGGCGATGATCTGATCCTTAAACGGATGAAGCGCCGTCATTTGCGTGATGATGCCATCCGCTTTTGCGAAACCGCCCGCAAGCTGCGCCCCGATATGACCTTTGGCGCCGATATCATTGCAGGTTTTCCCACCGAAACCGAGGCGCATTTTGAAAACAGTCTCAAACTGGTCGGCGACTGTGACCTTACATGGCTGCATGTCTTTCCCTATTCGCCGCGTCAGGGAACGCCGGCGGCCCGTATGCCGCAGGTTGGCGGCACTGATATAAAATCCCGCGCTGCCCTCCTGCGCGCCGCAGGCACCAAGCAGGTTACAAAACATCTTGCCGCCCAAGTGGGTCACACCCACGCCGTGCTGATGGAAAACCCTCATATGGGCCGCACCGAACAGTTTAGTGAAGTGGCCTTCAAAACGCCCCAGCCCGTTGGCAAAATCGTCACTGCAGCCATCACAGGCCACTCCGACATCCAACTCACCGCCTAGATTTTTTCTTTGTCGAAAATACTCAAAATGCCCAAACCCATCCTTTATAGCTTCCGCCGATGCCCCTATGCCATACGGGCACGGATGGCGCTTCAAATCACTGGTCTCAAAACCGAACTGCGTGAAATTGTGTTGCGCGACAAAGCCCCTGAATTTCTGGCCGTATCGCCCTCACAAACAGTGCCGGCCTTGGTGCTGGGCAGTCAGGTGATCGACGAAAGTCTGGATATAATGAAATGGGCCTTGCAGCAAAATGACCCCGGCGGGTGGCTTGATATGCCGAGCGATGGGCATGCGCTCATTTCCGAAGCGGATGGACCGTTTAAAACGGCGCTCGACCGGACCAAATACGCCAGCCGCTATCCGGACGAAGATAAACTCGACCACCGCGCCCGCGCGTCGAAGTTTCTGTATCAGTTGGACCAGAGGCTGCAGCAGGGGTATCTTTTTGGCCAAAAACCCTCACTGGCGGATATGGCTATCCTGCCGTTTGTGCGCCAATTTGCCTTTATCGACAAAGACTGGTTCGATGCCCAGGACTGGCCAGACCTCAAGCGCTGGCTTAAGGCTTTTTTGGCCTCTGGGCTCTTTCTGGCCGTGATGGGTAAATATCCAAAATGGCAGGCCGGCGAAGCGGCCACGATCTTTCCAGCCAGCGCCAATATCTAAGCTGAACGGACCTGTTTCACCGCAAGGGACAGAGCCGCAAAAGCAATCACAAAGATGCCAAACAAGCCAAGCCTGTTTGGTACAAAGCCAAAAACCATAACATCAATGGCCAATGCCCAGATGATGGCTGTGTAATCAAAAGGTCCAAGCACGGATATATCGCTGCGCTTGACCGCCTCATTTGAAAGCACATGCCCAAGGCCGCCCAAAAGACCGGCAAACATTAAATACCGATGCGCCTCATCCCCAAGGGCACCCCATCCAAACGGCCGGGTCGCAAGACCGCCGAGCATCGTGATCACTGAAAACGACAAAGCGATCAACGCAGCGCTGTCCTTGGCCGAAAGCTGCTTTACGAAAACGCGGGTAAACGCCATCGTCAATGCAAAGCCCAAACCGGCCGCAATACCGATAAAACTGGCAATTGGCATGTCGCCAGTGTCCAACTCAGCAAAGCTGATCATAAGCACACCACTAAAGCCTAAAAAACTGGCAAAAAGCACCATCTTTGTGATTTTTTCTGCCAAAAAGACCGCCGCCAAAGGCAGGACTAAAATGGGCGCTAGAAACCCCAGCGACGTTGCATAGGAAATGTTCAGATGAGCAAGGCATAGGAAATTCAAAGCCATTGCCACTAGGCCCATTAACCCCCTTAGAACATGCCCAAAGGGTTGGTTTGTTTGCAAACTATACCGAAAGGGACCAAGTACCCTTGCATAAAGAACTATCACCGGAAGCGACCAGAGCGAACGCCAGAAGATAGCTTGGCCAAGGGTTGCTTGCTTTAGGGCCTCATACACAAGGGCCGACATCACCACCAAAAGACCGGCGGCAGAAATGCGAAGAAAAATGGCGTGTATCTGGCTCATAAAATCAACCGCAATAAAAAATTATGAGCCAGACCTTATCAAGCAGCTTTGTCTTGTAAACCCGTGCGAGCCTCAAGAATGCTTAGCGCTGCAACCGCGGCTTCGCGGCCTTTTTCAACGAAATGCGCTTTGTATATGGTATTGTGGTGTTCGGTTTCCTGATAGTGGTGTGGGGTTAAGGAAACTGAAAGCACTGGCACATCCGTGTCTAGCCCCACCCGCATCAATCCGTCCACCACAGATTGCGCGACAAAGTCATGGCGGTAAATACCGCCGTCCACCACAAAAGCCGCGCAGGCAATGGCGCTATAGCGGCCGGTGATGGCAAGCTCTTTGGCCATCAGCGGCATTTCAAAGGCCCCGGGGACATCAAAGACATCCACCTGTTCGCGGGGGATCAATTTTAAAAATCCTGCCAAAGCCTGATCTACAATATCGGCGTGCCAGCTGGCTTTGACAAAGGCGTATCGGGTGTGTGTCATCATCTTTCTCCTTTGGTTCAACAACACGTCACCCAAGGCGCAAGACAATGACAAAGGGCGCTTGATGCGCCTTTTATCACCGCTCTCTTTCATCCGGACTATGACCGTCGGCTCTGGGTTTTCACCAGATCTGCTGACACCCTTAAAGGGCCGCTCGTGGGCTCATGGGACGATGCCCATATACCACCGGTGGGGAATTTCGCCCCGCCCTGAGAACACTTTTAGGTTGTCACATCAAACCCCCTCTGACAAGCTCAAATGCGACAGAGCCAAAGAGGTTTGCGATGCATCCCAATCCAATTTTTCGAAAAACCGATACGCAGCGCAGCTTGGATTTTGCGCGCCAAACCGGATTTGGGAATCTTATGGCGGTTTTAGATGATAGGCCGCTGGTCAGCCATATTCCTTTTTTAATCGATGAAGAGCAGGGCGAGGTTGAGCTGCATCTGGTGCGTTCAAACCCGATGGCGCGGCTTTTGAAATCCGGCGCGTGCCTGGCCAAACTCGCCGTCACCGGGCCGCATGGCTATATTTCCCCTGATTGGTACGGGGTGAAAGATCAAGTGCCCACATGGAATTATGTGGCCGTGCATTTATCCGGCAGCCTGTCTTTGCAGCCACAGGAAAATATCCGCGCTGTGATTGATCGCTTGTCAGAGGAATTCGAGGCCCGCCTTGCTCCGAAACCGCTCTGGAAAAGCAGCAAAATGACGCCGGATGTTTTGGATAAAATGATGCGCCAGATCGTGCCCTGCCGCCTAAGTATTGAGGATGTTCAAAGCACTTGGAAATTGGGCCAGAACAAACCCGATGCAGCGCGTTTGGGCGCGGCGGATCAGATCAAAAATAGCAGGGTAGGGGCGCAAACGGCGGAACTGGCGGAGTTGATGCAACGCGCCGGAACCCCATAAAAAGACAAATAAATCTGGTCAGACGGGCGCTGAGCAAGTAGATTTTTGCACAGTCGCGATACAAACGCGATACTGACGCGAAACAGATAGGTAAAATTCATGAAACTCATCTTCTCACCGGCCTCTCCTTTTGTTCGAAAAGTCCGTGTTGTGATCGAAGAAAGCGGGCTGACAGATCAGGTAACGCCCATGCCCGTTCAGACCACGCCGCTGGCCACAGACCCGGCGGCGCGCAGTGCAAATCCACTGGGTAAAATTCCGGTTTTGGTTTTGGATGATGGCAAATCTCTGTTCGATAGCAGGGTTATATGCCGCTATTTAAACGATATTTCCGGCGCTGGGCTTTATCCTTCTGAGCGGATTTGGGATGTTTTAACGCTTGAGGCCTTGGCCGATGGGATCATGGACGCGGCTGTTTTAATGGTCTACGAAGCGCGCTTAAGGGACGAAGAAAACCGGTCAGCGACCTGGGTTGAGGCGCAATGGAAAAAAATCACCCACGCACTGGACGCGCTAGAACGCCAAGAGTTCGCCGCAATGCAAGGCGATCTAAACATAGCCCACCTCGCCACCGCCTGCGCCCTAGATTATCTCGACTTTCGTCATGGTGCGCGGGATTGGCGCAAAGGACATGCGGCCTTGGATGCGTGGCACAGCCAAACGGCGCAAAGAGCATCGCTAAAGACAACTTTACCGTCGGGTTAAGCCTGCTGGTTAGGCCTGTAGCGCTTTGACCTCTATTTCGCCTTCGTTGCGCGCTTGCATCGCCAATGCAGCGGCGTGCGCCGCTGCTGCGGTGGTGTAATAGGGAATTTTGTCAAACAATGCGACCGAGCGAATTTCACGGCTATCTTCAACAGCTTGCGCGTCTTCGGTGGTGTTCATCACCAGAGATATTTCACCATCTTTCAATAGGTCATAAACGTTCGGGCGACCTTCATACATTTTGTTTGTAACCTCACAGCCAATGCCGTTTTGGTCCAAAAATGCTGCTGTGCCGCGGGTGGCTACAAGGGCAAAGCCCAAATCAATCAGTATTTGCGCAGTTTCAACAAGCTGTTGGGTTTTGTCACTGTCTTTTATGGAAAAGAATACCTTTCCAACCTGTCCTTTGGACGGGTCCGGCAAATCCATTCCAGCGCCCATCTGTGCCTTTAAAAAGGCCCTTGCAAAACTGCGATCCCAGCCCATCACTTCGCCAGTTGAGCGCATTTCCGGTCCCAAAATCGTATCGACCCCGGGAAAACGGGCAAATGGCATAACGGCCTCTTTGACGCTAAACCATGGCATATTTGGATCTGCCAATGTCATTGGATCTGCCATCGGCAGAGTTTCTCCATATGAGACATCTTTATAGGGCGCGCGCAGTGGGAAGCTGTCCATTTTTTCGCCAGCCATCAGCCGCGCTGCGATCGATGCGATGGCGCTATCTGTGGCTTTTGCTACAAAAGGCACTGTGCGGCTAGCCCGAGGATTAACTTCGATTAGATAAATTTCATCATCTTTGACGGCAAATTGGACATTCATAAGCCCTACAACATTGAGTGCTAAGGCCAAAGCATTAGTTTGCACTTTTAGCTCGTTCACGATCTTGTCTGATAGAGAATGTGGCGGAAGAGAACATGCACTATCGCCCGAATGCACACCCGCTTCTTCAATATGCTGCATAATTCCAGCAACATGGACAGTCTGCCCATCGCATAGCGCGTCCACATCGCATTCAATGGCACCTGAAAGGTAACTATCGAGCAAAACAGGACTGTCGCCTGAAACCACAACAGCCTCTTTTATATATCGCTCAAGCTGCGCCATATCGCGCACTATTTCCATGGCTCTGCCACCTAGAACATAGGAGGGGCGAATAACCAGCGGGAAACCAATATCGCCAGCGATTTCCAAAGCCGCGGCATCGCTGCTGGCAATGCCATTTTTTGGCTGTTTTAGCCCAATGTCGTTGACCAAAGTCTGAAACCGTTCGCGGTCTTCAGCCAAATCAATCGCATCCGGTGTTGTGCCTAGTATTGGAATTCCTTCAGCTTCAAGCGCATTGGCAAGCTTTAGAGGTGTCTGCCCCCCGAATTGCACGATGACACCATGCAATGTGCCATTTTTCTTTTCGACCTCAAGCACTTCCATAACGTGTTCGAAAGTCAAGGGTTCGAAATAAAGCCGGTCAGATGTATCATAATCGGTCGATACTGTTTCAGGGTTACAGTTGATCATAATCGTCTCATACCCTGCTTTGGTTAGGGCAAAACAGGCATGGCAACAGCAGTAATCAAATTCTATGCCTTGACCAATCCGGTTTGGACCGCCCCCAAGAATAACCACTTTTTTCCGGGAACTTGGGCGCGCTTCGCATTCCACTTTGCCCATCATTGGGGCTTCATATGTCGAATACATATAGGGAGTTTGCGCTTCAAACTCAGCCGCACAGGTGTCAATCCGCTTAAATACTGCGGTGACCCCCTGCGCTTGACGTGCATGGCGTACATCTGCTTCACTGAGCTTTGTAAGCGTTGCAAGGCGGGCATCGGTAAAACCAAGCATTTTGAGTGATCGGAGGGATGCCTGATCTGTTGGCAGACCATCCTCACGCACTTTATTCTCGGCGTCGACAATTTCACGTATTCGTGCCAAAAACCACGGGTCGAACTTTGTCACAGAGTGAATTTCCGCATCACTTAGACCATGTCGCATTGCCTGTGCAATTGTGCGTAAACGGTCAGGCGTTTGTTGGCTGATCGCTTTGATAATTGCAGATCTATCTGGCGCACCAATGATTTCAACCTCGTCAAAACCGGTCAGCCCAGTTTCCATTGATGCCAGCGCTTTTTGCAAGCTTTCGTGAATGGTTCGGCCGATTGCCATGGCTTCGCCGACGGATTTCATAGCTGTGGTAAGATGCGGCTCTGATCCTGGGAATTTTTCAAATGCAAAGCGAGGAATTTTTGTGACCACATAGTCAATTGTGGGCTCAAAGCTGGCTGGTGTGACCTTGGTTATGTCATTGTCCAACTCATCAAGCGTATACCCTACAGCAAGTTTGGCTGCGATTTTGGCAATGGGAAATCCGGTTGCCTTAGAGGCTAGGGCGGATGATCGTGACACCCGCGGGTTCATTTCGATTACAACCATGCGGCCGTCATCGGGGTTCACCGCCCACTGGACATTAGATCCGCCGGTTTCCACGCCGATTTCACGCAATACGGCGATCGACCCATTGCGCATAATCTGGTATTCTTTGTCAGTCAGCGTAAGGGCCGGAGCTACAGTGATTGAATCGCCTGTATGTACGCCCATGGGGTCAATATTTTCGATAGAGCAAACGATAATTGCATTGTCCGCTGTGTCGCGGACAACTTCCATTTCAAACTCTTTCCAACCCAGAAGCGACTCGTCGACCAAAATCTGATTAACTGGCGACGCATCCATGCCGCTGCGACAGTAAAATTCATAATCATCTCGGTTATAGGCCACCCCTCCGCCGGTGCCCCCAAGTGTGAAAGCGGGGCGGATAATAGCTGGCAGGCCGATATCGTCTAAAGCTTCCAGCGCACAGCGAACGCCTTCGTTTAAATCTGCTTTGCCATTTTCATTTTTGGGGGCCGTTACAATGGTCGCTTTTGGGTTTTCTAAGCCGATGCGATCCATCGCCTCTCGAAACAGTTTACGATCTTCTGCCATTTCGATCGCGTCGCGTTTGGCCCCGATCATTTCAACCCCGAATTTTTCCAAAACCCCCATTTCTTCGAGGGCCAGCGAGGTATTCAGTCCGGTTTGCCCCCCCATGGTAGGCAAAAGAGCGTCGGGCCGTTCCTTTTCAATAATTTTGGCGACAATATCTGGTGTTATTGGCTCAATATAAGTAGCATCGGCCAATTCAGGATCGGTCATGATCGTGGCAGGGTTAGAGTTCACTAAGATTACTCTATATCCCTCTTCGCGAAGCGCCTTGCAGGCTTGGGCGCCTGAATAGTCAAATTCGCAGGCCTGTCCAATTACAATCGGACCGGCGCCAATAATCATGATCGATGAAATATCGGTTCTTTTGGGCATTTAAACACCTTTGGTGTGGCAGCAATTGCAGGTTGACCACTCTGGGGCACCGCAAATTGTTCTGCGTTATAGACAACCAGTGAAAAGGTTCAAGAGGGATCGGAAAATAAACCAAAAAGGACGCAAATGAATGCGCTGACAAGCGTGGCTTTCGTATACCATTGCAAAAGGGTATAGGGGTGGCATTTGTGCAGGTTATATTTGAAACGGGTCCAAAAGGCTCGGCTGCGTTATTTTCAAAGCCAGTGAATATGATCTTGGCGCGGCATTCATCAGAGGTAGATGCGGCTTTAGACAGGATGGATGCTGCTCTAGATGAAGGGTATTGGATTGCTGGCTATTTTAGCTATGAACTTGGATATGCGATTGAGTCAAAACTGTTAAACTTGATGCCAAAAGAGCGCCGGATACCGCTGATTTCATTGGGCGTTTATGACTGCCCAAAAGACAAACCAAATTTTGACGAAACAGAAGTTTGGTTTGGGCAGTTTACCCCAGAATGGTCTGCCGCCGATTATCACCACGCTTTTGAGAAAGTGCATGGATATATTTCGGCGGGTGATATTTATCAGGCAAATTTGACCTTTCCAATGTATGCAGAAATTCACGGGACATCAGAGGCAATTTTTGCCGCGCTTAAACAAGCCAAGCGAGAAAGTTACCGCACCCTTGTTTTGCAAGAAAACGGCCCAGATATAATTTCCTGTTCGCCAGAGTTATTTTTTACCTTGAATCGCGATGGAATGATAGAAACGAAGCCGATGAAGGGCACCCAGCCGCGCAGCTGCGATCCAATCAAAGATAAAGAATTAAAATCTTTTCTGGCTAATGATCCTAAAAACAGGGCGGAAAATTTGATAATTGTTGATCTTTTGCGAAATGATCTTTCACGTATATGCCAACCCGGTTCTGTCAAGGTGCCGCAGCTTTTTGAAATAGAAAGCTATTCAACTGTTCATCAAATGACGTCGCAAATAGTGGGGCAGACTAAAGCCGGTAAGCACCTGTCTGATATAATTCGGGCGCTGTTCCCATGTGGGTCAATTACCGGGGCCCCGAAAGTTAGAGCAATGGAGATTCTAAACACTCTCGAGCCTTTGGCTCGAGATGTGTATTGCGGTTCCATTGGTTAGGCTGCTCCGGATGGGCGCGCTGAATTCAATGTAGCTATTCGCACATTAATGCTGGAAAGCAAACTTGGCCAACTGAACGTCGGTGGTGGTGTGGTTTATGATAGCACCGCAGAATCAGAATATGAGGAGGCTTTATGGAAAGCCCGCTTCGCACAGCGATCCCCAGTAATTGCCGCCTGATTGAAACCTTTCGGTTCGATCCAACAGGTGGTGCGCTAAATATTTCATTACACTTAAAGCGGATGGCGCATAGTGCGAAGGTATTCGGTTTTCCATTTTATGAAAAAACTATAGTAAAAGAGATCGGCAATTTAAGCAGTAAGCACCCTTTGAGGTGTAGGCTAACATTAGGTGAAATGGGCGACTTTAATCTTAAATCAGAGACTTTCGAGAATACTGAGAAGGTTTGGAAAGTTGCCATTGCAGAGCAGAAGCTTTCCTCATGTGATCCTTGGCTACACCATAAAACCACGCAAAGAAGCATATACGATGAAGCTAGATCCACGCTGCCAAAAGAACTCGATGAGTTTTTGTTTGTGAATGAAAAAGAAGAGGTTTGCGAAGGCACAATCACCAATGTTTTTGTCCAATTGAGTGATGGCAATTGGATCACTCCGCCTGTTGCGAGTGGATGCCTTCCTGGCATTTTTCGTCAGATAAAACTGCAATCCGGGACCGTTCGGGAAAGAGTTGTTACGATCAATGAGCTTTTGAAATGTCGCCAAATTATGGTTGGAAATTCACTGCGTGGTGAAATCTTAGCAGAACTCTTATGACTGATGGCTTGACATCGGGCCCGCAACCTTGTGTATCGGCACAAACAGACTTTACCCGCTCGAAAGGCCAAACCTATGCACGCCTACCGCAGTCATACCTGTGTTGATTTGAATGTATCCAATGTGGGTCAAACCGTTCGCCTTAGCGGATGGGTTCACCGCGTACGTGATCACGGCGGGGTTTTGTTTATAGACCTACGTGATCATTATGGTGTGACACAGATAATAGCCGATACAGATAGTCCGGTATTTTCGCAGGTCGAAGCCTTGCGCAGTGAATGGTGCATTCGGATAGACGGAAATGTATTGGCCAGAGATGAAAGTCTCATAAACCCAAAACTTCCCACAGGGGAAGTCGAGGTGTTCATCCGAGATATTGAAGTTCTTGGTGCAGCAGAAGAACTGCCGCTTATGGTGTTTGGTGATCAAGAATACCCCGAAGAAACCCGCCTAAGGTATCGTTACCTCGATTTGCGCCGAGAAAAGCTGCAAAATAATATGAAACTGCGTTCTGACGTGGTGGCTTCGATACGAAAACGGATGTGGGATGTCGATTTCAGGGAGTTTCAAACCCCTATCATCACGGCCTCAAGTCCTGAGGGCGCGCGCGACTTTCTGGTTCCAAGTCGGTTGCATCCTGGAAAATTCTATGCGTTGCCGCAAGCGCCGCAGCAGTTCAAGCAGTTGATCATGGTGTCGGGATTTGACCGGTATTTTCAAATTGCTCCCTGTTTTCGGGATGAAGACCCACGCGCTGATAGATCGCCGACTGACTTTTACCAGTTGGACATGGAAATGTCTTTCGTCACCCAACAGGATGTGTTTGATGCGATCGAACCGGTCCTGAAAGGTGTTTTTGAGGAATTTTCCGGTGGCCGCACAGTAGACAAAGATTGGCCACAAATTTCTTACCGGGATGCAGCACTTTGGTATGGCACCGACAAACCGGATTTACGTAATCCAATTAAAATGCAAGTGGTCAGCGATCATTTCCGCGGATCGGGCTTTGCAATTTTTGCGAAACTTTTAGAGCAGGAAGGTACCGAGATTCGAGCGATCCCAGCGCCAACTGGTGGAAGCCGCAAATTTTGTGATCGAATGAACGCATTTGCTCAGAAAGAGGGGCTGCCAGGGATGGGTTATATCTTTTGGCGCGAGGGCGAAAACGGAATGGAAGCAGCCGGTCCGTTGGCCAAAAATATTGGACCTGAACGCACCGAGGCCATTCGTGAGCAATTGGGAATGGGAATTGGGGACGCTGCATTTTTCCTAGCTGGTAAGCCCAAAACCTTTGAAGCAGTGGCAGGCCGTGCCCGCAATGTGATCGGTGAAGAGTTAAATCTTACCGATAAAGACCGATTTGCATTTGCGTGGATTGTAGATTTTCCAATTTACGAACAGGATGCTGAAACAGGTAAAATTGATTTTGAACATAATCCGTTCTCAATGCCTCAGGGCGGGATGGATGCTCTGCAGGGCAATCCCCTAAAGGTATTGGGTTATCAATATGATTTGGCCTGTAATGGATATGAATTGGTCTCAGGGGCCATACGAAATCACAAACCGGAAATTATGTTCAAAGCTTTTGAAATAGCTGGATATGACGAAGCAGAGGTGCGTAAACGCTTTGGCGGAATGGTGAATGCCTTTCAATATGGGGCACCTCCACACGGTGGTTGCGCTGCAGGCATTGACCGGATCGTGATGTTGCTTGCTGATGAAATGAATATTCGTGAGGTCATTATGTTCCCAATGAACCAACGGGCAGAGGACTTGATGATGGGAGCTCCGAGCGAGCCTATGAGCGACCAACTCATGGAGTTGAACCTGCGGGTTATTCAACAAGACTAGTGGGCAAGTTTTAGGTTTCTTTTTTTGTAAGCAATCACTAGCTTGTTGCTATAAATACACTATTTTTTGAGCGGTGCTGAAATGAGCACTGGAAAGCTATCATGTCTGACAATAAGCTCGGTGAATTAGTTGCGGACTGGGTTCCTCCTGAGCAGCCAAGCTCGATAGAGCTTATAGGGCGCTTTGCTCAACTGAGCCGCTTATCTGCACAAAAGCATGCCGCAGATTTATATCAAGCATTTCGAGGCCATGATACAATCTGGGATTATATGCCCGTGGGCCCCTTTATTTCATCAGGCCAGTTTTTTAAATGGGTTTCAGACATCACTGCAAGTGATGATGTTATTTTTTTTGCGATACGTGATTTGGCCACTGGTCAACTGGGCGGGGTCGCAAGCTTTCTTCGTATTGCTCCCAATCAGGGCAGTATAGAGGTTGGCAATATTGCTTTTTCTCCTAAACTCCAAAAGACCACAGTTGCAACCGAAGCAATGTATTTGATGATGAAATGGGCATTTGAGGCAGGGTATCGGCGGTACGAGTGGAAGTGTAACGCCCTTAACCATCCTTCACGCTGTGCCGCTCAACGTCTTGGATTTAGCTTCGAAGGTGTTTTTCGCCAAGCTTTGGTGGTCAAAGGCCGAAATCGCGATACTGCTTGGTTTGCCATGATAGATAAGGACTGGCCGGCTTTGAAAGAAGCATTTGAGGCTTGGTTATCCCAGAAAAATTTCACTCAAGATGGCGAACAAAAAGAACGTTTGGGCGACCTTACTGCTTTGGCACGTGTTTCATCGGACCCAACGCTTTAATTATCGGTTAATTCAGTAATGCGATTGTTGATTTTAGTTTTCAGGCGGCTGATGTTTTTCTCCTTAACCGCAGCAACAATTTTAGCGTCACCTGTGCTTTTACACACTCCATCCAAGAAATTAAGAATATAATCTTGCAACAGAGATGGTTCACGGTTGAGCAGTTTACTGGCGTGGCGCAGATCATCACGATAGGCGATGGAATCGGGTATAATGATGTCATCAATGATGGCTCTCGGTCCCAAGACCTGCTGGGTGGCAGGAAGGTTTGATAACAATGCGGATTGGAATCCGGCCAAACTCTCTATTGGTTTGGTCAAAAACCCATCGGCGCCAGCCTTGAGAGCACTGTGATGCATAAGCTCATCTCCGCTGGTGGCCAAAATAGCCGGGATACGAGGGCTTTCGTGATGCAGCTTTCGAATCAAATTCAACCCTGATCCGTCAGGCAAGCCTATATCAATAATGACAACACTGGGGCGGTATACAACAAGATGGCGTTCTGCTGATTTTAAACAATCAGCGCGTCTTAAGCGCGCACCGCTGCGTTGGCACATCATTCGAACCGCTTCACAAGTAAAACGGCTATCTTCAACCAGCAACAAAGTTAACCCAAGCAAAGGTCGCAACTTTGTTGGGCAAAGTTTAAGGTTGGTTTTTTGGTTTGAGTTCATCTGTCTTCCTGCGAATCTAAAGTCTATGTTGACCGAGCGCCCCTAACAGTTGGTTAATTATGCATACATAGGCACCGTGGGTTGCGAAATTTTGAAGTGAAGCGCATAAGGTTTCACGAATGTGAGGAAAAAATATGATCGGTCGACTTAACCATGTTGCAATTGCTGTCCCTGATCTGGCGGCAGCCGCAGACCAATACCGACTTTCACTTGGAGCAACTGTTGGCGCGCCCCAAGATGAGCCAAATCATGGGGTGACTGTGATTTTCATCGAACTTCCAAACACAAAAATAGAATTGCTTTATCCACTAGGGGAAAACAGCCCCATTCAGAGCTTTCTTGATAAAAATCCATCAGGTGGCATTCATCATATTTGCTATGAGGTTGAGAATATTTTGGAGGCCCGGGATCATCTAAAGTCTACTGGTGCTCGCGTTTTAGGAACAGGAGAGCCAAAAATAGGGGCTCATGGCAAGCCGGTTTTATTTTTGCACCCCAAGGACTTTAACGGAACATTAATCGAGCTAGAACAGAGTTAAAGATTTGGAACGAGGATCTAAATGTCAATAACCTCTGCGATTGTTCTTTACGCTGTGATTTGGTTCATGGTGTTTTTGGTTGCAATCCCCATACGATTAAAAACTCAAGGCGACCTTGGCGAAGTGGTCCCGGGCACTCATGCAGGCGCACCAGAAATTCACCAATTAAAGAAAAAAGCTTGGATCACAACCGGTATATCGGCACTTTTATGGGCGCTGATTGCCGGCACTATAATCTCGGGCGCTATCACTATCCGTGACATAGATTTCCTTAATCGGATGAAGCCTGCGACAATTGATGAAACAAATGGGTAAATGTTGCTGCTCCTAGTATTGGGATAAACAAATTTACCAGTGGCATCGAAAGGGGTGCTGCCATCAATATGCCCGCTAGCCAGATGCGGCCAGTATATTGTCTGCGAAGGGCTTTTGCCGCCTTATGGCCAATGCGCCGTGCAGCGGCCATTTGAAAATATTCACGCCCCAAAAGATATCCGTTCAGTGCCCAGAAAATCAAAGGTGAGAATACAAAAAAGAAAAAGTATAAAATTAATGCGAATAGATTTGCCGCGATAACAAGACCCAAGAAATTGATCGAATCTCTTAGGGAGTCTGTAAAACTGGTTTTGAAGGCAGGGGGCAGATGGGGATAATATTTTTTTCAACAGCGTGTGCCACGTTTTCAAGAAAAAATGACGAAATAAAAACCGCAACAGGAATCATTAAGAAAACTGAAAGACTGATAAGAAGTAAAAAACTCCCCCAACTCATCCACTGGCCGAGGAATGTCACCTCACCTAAAAAAGGAAGGGCAATACGTTCTTCGAACAAAGATCCAAAGCCATAAGAGACCCCAAGGGAAAGCGCCAAGAATATTCCGATAGTAAGAACAATACTCTTTATCACAACCGATCCTAAGGCGGGGTCTGGCAATTGGGCCAAAGATTTGCCAAAGGCTTCGAAAACTTGTCTTATAGCCATTTTGAAATAGTCTCTATTTGGGGCCTAGGGCGTTCAGGCGGTTTCGATGTTTCCGTACCAAGATAAATTAACCCAGCGACCCTTTCATGGCTTTTTAAACCAAACCCCTTTTCAACAAAAGCACGATGGTGTGAAGCCCATCCAGAAAGCCAATTCGCGCCCCAACCAGAGGCGAGCGCCGCATTCAAAAGAGCAAGACAGACAGCGCCCGCAGAATATGTCTGCTCAATTGCAGGAATTTTCTCTGAAGCCTTTTGTACCTCAATAACGGCAATTGCCAAATGGCCTTGATCAAACTGTTTTCGCGCTTTCGCGGCAGCATCTTCATCCAAATTTTCGCCCAAAGCACACTCTTCTGCCAAAATAGCCAGTTTAGAAAGCGTGGATTCTTTGAGAACAATAAAACGCCAGGGTTCGAGCTTTCCATGATCAGGAGAGCGGGCAGCGGCCGTTAGAATTTGCATGACTTCGTCTTTGTCGGGAACTGGCAAAGCAAGTGTCTTGGCCGGCCGAGATCGTCTAGTAAGTAAAAAATCCATTGCTGCGATGTTTTGGTGAGGCATAATAACTCCTGGTCGGATATATTTTAATGTTGGGATTGTCGCCTGGTCTCGCAAGTGGACTGGGTGCGGAAATTCTCAATAATATTGCTTCAATGGTTTTTCAAGGTGGACCAACACAGCTGTAAGCACCAAAATTGAAAATGTGTGAACCTGCGCCGAGAAAGCTGGCCCGCATTGCATATAGGGCAAACTGCTAGTCAGTCATCTCCGCGATTAAATCCATAATACGAACCAATTCGGCGCTGATTCCGGGTTCAGACATAGCATGACCGGCGTTGCGGATCATCCGCAAATCAGATTTGGGCCAAGCTTTCGCCAAGTCCCACGCACTTTGGGGGGGGCAAATCATGTCATAACGACCTTGGACAATAAAACCTGGGATATGGGAAATCTTATCCATCTGGGTAATGATTTGGCCATCAATATCCAAAAACCCATTGTTGATGAAATAGTGATTTTCCAGTCTTGAGAAAGTGCGCGCGTAATCGCTGTGCGCCGTTCCCCCTTGCCCATTTGAAGTCATTGAAGCCAAGGCATTTTCCCATGTCGCCCAACTGCGCCCAAACTGCATTTCAGTTCTTAAATCACCACAGAACAGTCTTCGGTTGTAAGCTGCGATAAGGTCAGAGTGTTCATCAGTTGGTATGTTTTCGGTAAATTTGCTCCAAGCATCAGGCCAAAACTGACCAGCGCCGCCCCCATAAAACCACTCTAGCTCTCGCTTGGTCATCAAAAAGACGCCGCGAAGAATGAGTTGTGTAACGAGGTTGGGATGTGCTTGTGCGTAAATTAGCGCCAAGGTTGCGCCCCAACTGCCGCCAAAAACCGCCCAACTGTCAAGGTCAAGTGTTTTGCGGATCAACTCCATATCATTAACAAGATGCCATGTAGTATTGTTTTTAACACTTGCTTTTGGGTTTGACCTGCCGCAGCCGCGCTGGTCAAAAAGGACAACATGAAACTTCTCCGGGTCAAAATACCGCCGCATCATCGGGCTGGATCCACCTCCGGGTCCGCCGTGCAGTACGACGACTGGTATACCATCTGGATTGCCGCATTGTTCGACATACAGCTTGTGACCGTCACCAGTATCAAGCATTTGATGTGCAAAAGGATCAATTGGAGCGTATAAATACTGAGCTGCGCTTTTTTGACCTGAGAATTTATCCATGTGAACCTATATATGAGATTATGAATGCAAATGACCAGACGGAGCAAAATATGCAAGCCTCAAATTCGACTGTCGACCCTTTGGAGATCGCCAAATTCGAACGCATGGCGGCTGAATGGTGGGACCCTCATGGCAAGTTCAAACCTTTGCATATGCTTAATCCTTGCCGTCTCGACTATATCATAAGTCAAATTTCCGCAGAATTTGATTGTGATTTGAGTTTGGAAGAACCATTCAAAGGCCTCAGAATTCTGGACATTGGTTGTGGCGGTGGGCTTTTATGTGAACCGATGGCAAGGCTGGGTGCGACGGTTGTGGGGGTTGATGCTGCCGAAGGCAATATCCCAGTAGCCAAGATGCATGCAAAGCAATCCCAACTAAAGATTGATTATCGTGCCGGGACAGCAGAAGCTCTTGTCGAAAAGTCTGAGCAGTTTGATGTTGTTCTCAATATGGAAGTGATTGAGCATGTGGCTGATCCGCAATCTTATCTTACATCCTGTCAAGAATTGTTGAAAACTGGCGGTTTGATGATTTGCTCAACGATCAATCGTAACCCAAGAAGTTTTGCCATGGCCATCATCGGCGCTGAATACGTCATGCGGTGGTTGCCAAAAGGAACACATCAGTGGTCAAAGTTCATTACGCCAGATGAACTGAGCGAACTGATCCGACAAGCCAAGCTTGACCCAGTAGATCGCAAGGGGTTTGTTTTCAATCCACTGAGTTGGCAATGGCGGCTTTCTGATCGAGACCTTAGCGTGAATTATGTCACTGCAAGCCTTAAGCCTTAGTCTGGTGTCAGCATGTAGCCTGATCCACGCACGGTTTGAAGATAACGCGGTTCTTTTGGGTTCACTTCGATTTTTCGCCTAAGCCGTGTTATTTGCACATCAATGGCTCTGTCTTGTGCAAGATCGGCGCCACGTCCCATTTCGCTCACCAAATGCGCCCGGCTAACCGGTTCTCCAGCGCTGGCAGCAAAAATTCGCATCAGTTGGCCCTCGGTCGCGGTCAGTCGAATTTGGTCCTCACCATGCCAAAGCTCTCCTCGCTCTAAATCATACCTTGTAGGACCTAGGGTTATGATTTTAGGCAGAATTTGTTCTTCTTTTGGGTCGGGCAAGCGGCGTAAAATAGAGTTAATTCTAAGCAGCAGTTCTTTTGGTTCAAAAGGTTTTGCAAGATAATCATCTGCTCCTGCTTCAAGACCAGATATTCGATCATCTATCTCATTTTTTGCTGTCAGAAGTAAAATCGGAATATTGGCTGTTCGGCGAAGGTCTTGCGTTAGGCTAATACCATCCTCACCAGGCATCATAACATCAAGTATTATCATGTCGAATTCAAGACCTACCAATAGCCTTCGCGCATGTGCTGCGTCCCGCGCAATGGATACCAGAAAGTCATTTCTGATCAGATATTTTTGTAAAAGTAAGCGTATGCGTTCGTCGTCATCAACAACCAATAGATGGGTTTGCATGGATTGCTAGCCCCCACTATCGCGCATGTTGGTATAAGTAATACGCATCTTAGGGTCCATCATGGCTTCTAATACGGTTCGAAAACCTGCAACAGCCTCTGGTCCTGCTGTACGAAAAGCGCTTCGCATGCGTAGGCGCTGTGCATTAGAGAGTTTTTGCTCTAGCTTAATACCCTCGGAAGTTAAAAATAAATGACGCTTGCGACGATCTTTTTTTCCGATATGGCTTTCAACCAAACCATCTTCAATCAAAGAGCGCAATACCCGGTTTAATGACTGTTTGGTGACACCAAGGATATTCAGCAAATTATTGACTGTTGTTCCAGGCGCGCCCTTTATAAAATGCAGCGCTCGATGATGAGCCCGCCCATAAGAAAATTGCTCCAATATTAAGTCTGGGTCAGCGGTAAAGCCTCGATAGGCAAAAAACATCGCCTCGATGCCTTGACGGAGTTGCTCGTCAGTCAAATAGAGCAAAGCTTGGCCTTTGTCATGGTGAGATGATAGGGCGCTCTCCATAAAACCTCCTGCATTTTGAATAATCAAAGTTTATGTCAGCCTTGTTGACATTCCAAGAGGCAACTGCTAGCGATTCACAGTTTTTTTGGAATAATATGACCACATCGGACATATTATTGAAATTTTCGCAAAGGCATCCATTGGATGAAGCAAAAAGGGGCATGTCATGGAAAGAGGATATGACGATCGCGACGGCAAAATTTGGTTGGACGGCCACCTTATTGATTGGCGTGAAGCAAACGTACATGTGCTTACTCATGCCATGCATTACGCCAGCTCTGTTTTTGAAGGGGAGCGCGCTTACAATGGTAAAATTTTCAAAAGTCGAGAACATTCTGAAAGGTTGATTGCCTCTGCCAAGTTAGTAGATTTTGATATCCCTTATTCTGTTGATGAAATTGAGCAAGCAAAAGAAACCGCGCTAAAAGCCAATGGTTTAACCGACGCCTATGTTCGGGCATTTGCTTGGCGCGGCGCCGGGCAAGATATGGGCGTTGCGTCAGCGCGGAACCCTGTCAGGATGGCGATAGCAGTTTGGTTTTGGGGAAATTACTACGGAGATGCCAAAATGAAGGGTGCAAAACTCGATGTTGCGAAATGGCGCCGTCCGGATCCGGCCACTGCACCTTCTCAAGCAAAAGCTGCGGGGCTCTATATGATCGCAACAATGTCCAAACATGCAGCAGAGGCCAAAGGCTGTAGCGATGCTATGATGTTTGATTATCGCGGCTATATAGCTGAGGCTACCGGGGCAAACATATTTTTTGTAAAAAATGGGGAAGTTCACACGCCGACACCGGATTCATTTTTGAATGGTTTGACACGTCAAACCGTTATTAAAATGCTGCGAGAAAAAGGCGTGGAAGTAATAGAGCGCCATATAATGCCTGAGGAGCTTGAAAGTTTTGAGCAATGTTGGTTAACAGGAACAGCTGCAGAAGTAACCCCAGTTGGGCAAATAGGCGACTATAGTTTCGAAGTAGGTGCGCTCACCCGTGATATTTCGGAAAGCTACGAAAAATTGGTGAGGGTCTGATCCGTCAGGCGACCTTCCTAACTTTTGAGTTAAGCAAGAATCAGGCAAGATACAGTATTTTCAAACATGAGTTTGCCAACTTGCAATTGGGTTGGACATAAGAATTGCCTAAGTTGGGGCATCATTCTTCCAAGAAAATGGAACCAACTTCAATATTTAAGTTTAATACACGGGATTTACGGCAATTTATTTCTTCAAATAGTCAAAAAAAGCTAAAACTTGTGAAACATCCGCGATAAAAAGGCGCGGTTAGCATCCTGTGCTAGACGCAGGGCGTAACCCTCGTTAAACAGCCTATCAAATAGCCTATCAAAAGGTTATGATCTTTGGATCGAAAATCGAAATATAGGGCGCAAAGCCCAGTTAACAAATGGAGCTTACCTCGTGTCACACGCAGAAGATCACGAAGGCACACGCAGAGACTTTCTATATTATGCCGTGGCTGGCACAGGCACAGTAGGTGCAAGCGCCGCAATTTGGCCTTTGGTGAACCAAATGAATCCATCGGCTGATGTCAAAGCGCTCTCGTCGATTCGCGTTGATATTTCAGAAATAGCCCCGGGAACGCAATTGACTGTAAAGTGGCTGGGCAAACCAGTTTTTATCCGCCGCAGAACTGAAAAAGAAATCTCTGAGGCCCGTGCTGTTGAACTAGCTGAACTGATCGATGTCTCTGCGCGCAACAAAAACGCGCCTGAATTAGATGCGTCAGACCAAAACCGTGCCATGGACGAAACAGGTGAATGGCTTGTGATGATGGGCGTTTGTACCCACTTGGGCTGCGTACCTCTTGGCGATGGTGCTGGAGATTTTCATGGGTGGTTTTGTCCTTGCCATGGGTCCCATTATGATACGTCAGGCCGAATCCGCAAAGGTCCAGCTCCTGAAAATCTTCAGGTGCCCGTCGCAAAATTTGTAGATTCAACCACGATTAAACTTGGTTAAGGAGCGTATAGTATGGCTGGAATTCCTCACGACCATTACGAACCAAAATCTTCTGGAGAAAAATGGCTGCATTCACGGCTGCCTATTGTAGGCCTGCTTTACGATACCTTGATGATCCCAACACCAAAAAACCTTAACTGGATGTGGATTTGGGGCATTGTTTTGACGTTTTGTTTGGCTTTGCAAATCATTACAGGCATTGTTTTGGTGATGCACTATACTCCGCATGTAGATATGGCATTTGCATCGGTTGAGCATATCATGCGTGATGTTAACGGTGGTCATATGATCCGCTATTTGCACATGAATGGCGCGTCTTTATTCTTTGTAGCGGTTTATGCCCATATCTTTCGTGGCCTTTACTATGGGTCTTACAAAGCCCCACGAGAAGTCACATGGATTATCGGGATGATAATATACGTTTTGATGATGGCGACGGTTTTTATGGGCTATGTACTACCTTGGGGGCAGATGTCCTTTTGGGGTGCCACAGTTATTACCGGCCTTTTTGGAGCGCTCCCATTTATAGGTGAACCGCTGCAGGCTTGGTTGCTCGGTGGGCCGGCAGTAGACAACGCAACTTTAAATCGTTTCTTCAGTTTACACTACTTACTGCCATTTCTGATTGCTGGGTTAGTTATCGTGCACATCTGGGCGTTTCACACGACGGGAAACAATAACCCAACAGGTGTAGAAGTACGGCGCGGGTCGAAAGAAGAAGCGCAAAAAGATACAGTGCCTTTCTGGCCTTACTTCGTAATTAAAGATTTGTTTGCACTTGCTATCATTTTGACAGTCTTTTTTGCGATCGTAGGATTTATGCCAAATTATCTGGGACACCCAGATAACTACATAGAAGCCAATGCTCTGGTGACACCGGCGCATATTGTGCCGGAATGGTATCTATTGCCCTTCTACGCAATCCTGCGTGCTTTCACATCTGAGGTTTGGGTTGTGCAGTTTGTAAGCTTCCTCACTGGCGGAATTATTGATGCCAAGGTGTTTGGAGTTCTTGCAATGTTTGGGGCTATTGCAGTCATGGCGCTGGCGCCTTGGCTGGATACATCATCGGTTAGGTCTGCGCGGTATCGCCCGATGCTAAAATGGTGGTTTGCTTTGCTTATCGTGGACTTCGTATTGCTAATGTGGTTGGGCGCAATGCCTGCAGAAGAACCATATGCCAGCTTTTCACTAATTGCGGCAACCTACTGGTTCGCTTATTTTCTAGTCATTCTTCCTTTAATGGGTGTGCTTGAAAAACCGCTTCCTCAGCCTGCGACTATCGAAGAAGATTTTGAAGCGCAGCATGGCAAGAAAGATGCCTCACCGGCAGAATAAAAAAGGGGACAGAAACCAATGTTCAAAAAACTTACTCTGAGCGCTATTGCAGCACTGGCCCTATCTATGTCTGGTGCCTTTGCAGCAGGCGGAGGTGAGCAGCATATAGAGGATTACCAGTTCTCGTTTGAAGGCCCATTTGGAACTTTTGACCAAGCACAATTGCAACGCGGGCTAAAGGTTTATACTGAAGTTTGTGCCAGTTGTCATGGATTGAAATATGTGCCCATCCGCACACTAGCTGACGAGGGTGGGCCGCATTACTCAGAAGATCAAGTGCGTGCTTATGCAAAAAACTTTGAAGTCTATGATGCAGACTTGGAAGACTTTAGAGAAGCCAAACCTGTGGATCACTTTCCAGAAAATACCGCCGTGGGCGCCCCTGATTTATCGATGATGGCAAAAGCACGCGCAGGCTTTCACGGTCCATACGGCACAGGCATTAGTCAATTGATTAATGGTATGGGGGGAGCAGAATATATCGCGTCTCTTTTAACCGGTTACACTGGCAAAGAAAAAGAAGAAGCCGGAGTGACCCTATATGAGAACACTGCTTTTCCTGGTGGATGGATTTCAATGGCGCCTCCATTGTCTGGTGGTGATGTTGATTTTGATGATGGTCATTCGAATGATCTGCACCATGAATCAATGGATATTGCAGCATTTTTGATGTGGGCGGCTGAACCAAAAATGATGGCGCGCCAGTATGCGGGTTTCCTTGGTGTCTTTATTTTGGTGATTTTATCGGTCTTGCTTTATCTAACAAACAAGCGGATTTGGGCGCCGATCAAGTACAATAAATCCTAAAATCAAGTATTTTTGGCTAACTAATTTAACCTCGCCTTTATGGCGGGGTTTTTATTTTAGCCAGGCTGAGGGGTGTTAGGGATATATCCTTTAGTGCCTGATTAACTTTAGAAATTAATCATTGTCGTTCAATCCGGCCCCAGCCCCGGCAATCCGGCTGGCCTCTGTTGACGGGGCATAAGTTTTAAATGCTAAAGCCGTCAAGTTTTCGTAATGATGGTCAGAAATTATTGCTCTATCGAGGGCTATTTGCTTTTTCCCTTTCGGAGCCTTTGCAAGTCCAATCCAAAGCGGGGCGACAGTTGTTACATTAAACCCTTTCAGAGAAACCGCAAAAAGTTCTTGGTCTTTTATATAAACTTCAAAGTCCTGCCATTTACAGTAAATGCATTGATCCGTTGCAGCACAGGTCAAAGAAATAAATGCAACCAAAAAGCCTGGGGTATGTACTGGCGCTGAAAGCGTCGTTTTAGACAGCTGATCAGGTGCGTCGCACAATTGCGGCCCTAGCAGCAAGGCACTATTGCTTTTCGGCGCCTCCAGTGCCTCTAGTAAAATTTGAGCAGACTCAAGCCCAAGGGAGGATAAAATTTTAACTGCCTTTCCAGCCTCTTCAGCTAGTCCCCATGAAAGGCCAGCACCGCGCGCGGCTCTTAGTGCAAGCGCTTCGTATTCATTTAAAGAATAGCTCATGTTTGAGGCTTTAAAGTAGGATAGGTCCAGTCATCAGTTTCTTGGTTGGTTAGCTCATGAGGAAATGGAGCATCTTTGAACATGTTTATGCGCACCCACCTATCTGAGCGTGGATCAAAGTGGCACGCGCCAAAAAACGCAAGCTTTGCTCTTAATAAATCTATAGGAAGCATTCTTGCATCAATAGTATTGTCGCGAATTTCAGCATATTCAAACCTTGAGACGATTTGGATACGTCGTACAGTGTGGCGGTGTTCTGGGTGAGCTACTAAAAAAGCTGCTATTTGCTGATGGTCATTCCAAGTAGATAGTGCCTTCGAAAGAGCAGCGGCATCGCGTCCTGGCTGTAAAGGCTGCTCATAATCTGCAATATCTTCTTCAAACCGTTCACCTAACCGTGGCTCAAGCTTTTCTTCTGATATGTACCATGCTCTTGCATTGGTCGATTTTTTGCTCCAATCAATCTTAAGAGCCCAATCATATATTGTCTCAAGGACCTGATTTAAGCGTCCTACTGTCATGGAACCATTTATGCGGAACCCTTTGATTTCGTCAGCGCTCATACAGTTGCTTAGGTCGTCAATCATATCCCCATAGGGCTCTAACATAAGAGAGACGAGCAACTCTTGACCTTCAAGGCTAAGTTTTTTTTCGGCCCAATAGTACAAACTGTCCCACAGAAAAGCGATATTCTGATCAAGGCTTTCGATTTTCGGACTCAAAATCGCGAGATCTTGTTTTAAAGCAGTCAGTTTTTCTCTTTGAATCGGGTGTTCTGAGCGCCAATTCTCAATATTTTTTACAGCTCTTGGTAAAAGGGAGGTGAAAATTTGAAAATCTTTTTGGGCCACCCATTCGACGTTGCGCACTCTAGCCAAAGCCTCTTCTTTGGCTGCAATCCAATTATTCAAAAGCATTGGATGCTTAATTAGAAAAGGGGCCATGCCTAAGCCAGTTGAGTTGCCAATACCAAACTTACGGCGAAGCGATGGTTTCAATTTTACAGCTGTTTCTGGGGCTTTTGCATGGGCCATATGCTCTACTAGATCCATTACAAAAGTTCTAATCAAGTACACAGTAAGCATTTCAACTTGAAACGACCCTTGAAACTCCGGGCGCTCCAATAGTGTTTCCCGATCAGCCGCACCAAATTTTCCTGAGCCGTATACCGCTGTGGTACGCATTAAATAGCCAACATCCTCAATTAAGTTTAACTTTGGTTGATCTCCTGCAGCCAATGAATTGACAACATGATCCCAAAGTCTAACTGAACGGTTGGCCCGAGAAATGCTTAACTCTTTTTTTGTCACGCGACCAGCTTCCTGTGCTGGTATATTTTTCCTTAGCCGGGCAAGGTCGGATGGTGTGGGAATACCGTCAAAAAGTGCAAAACTAGCATCCCATTCCGTGGCAATAACTCGGTCAGAGCGTTTTTCGGGCGGCAAATCATTTGCAAATGCAACTAGAGAATAGCGACTTTTTCCCGTTTTGGCTGTATATATCGCCTGCCCAACGCCTTGTGAGTCAATATCAAAAAGAGACCGCTCAAAGGTCCAATTTTCTGACGTAGCGCGTCTTAGAAGTACGCGCATAAAAGAAAGCCGGTTTTGATGGAAAGACCCCATGCGGCCTAACTTCATGATTTCTGATGCTTGACGATGAGGTTTCGATCTACCCAACTCGGTTTTGGCGGCCCGCATTTTACACTCCAATAGGTTTAAGAACTTATTGCTTTTAACAGGATAGTAAAAACCGTCTAAAAACGACTTCCCAAACTGCCCATCGTCAAACAAAATATAGCATACTTCCTCTAAACTTCCATAAGACCTTTATTAATAAAAGTGGCCTTCGCAACCTGCCAAATTTCTGTCAGATTTGTCAGCTCATACAAAAGATCATCAGGTTTTCCCGTTTCGGCGATGCTTTCCATAATATTTAACTGTTTTTGTAATCCTATAATGCCCAAAGCTGCAGCGGAACCGGCAGATTGATGGACCTTTCCAATTAGGTTTTCAAGGCCGGCCTTCTCGATCTTAGTAATTGAAATTAAGTTGATTAAGTTCTCTATTTCTTGGCTAAAGCGATGAATTAATTTAGTAAAATCATCAGTGCCTAATTGTTGTTCTAGGTCAGATACATGTTCAAAATTAATCGGGTTTGTGGTTTGAATTTTCATATGTCGTCCTTAAAAAGTCAAAAAATTTTGAGGCGTTAACTACTTTCAATTCATAAATACTCTAAAAAGTTAATTCAAATTCGCAATAGCTTTCTCATATGGATTGTCAGTGATACTAAGGGAAAACGGGTACTCAAAAATGCTTAGACCAAATTTACTTTGGTCAAATGGTTGTAGAAAAATCAAAGAACTGAAATCTTAAACTAGATAGCTGCATCAATCTATTTAGGATGAATTTTAATTCAGAGAGATTTATCCACTTAAAACAACACTTTCGGGCTTAACCTGTACTCCATAGAATAGGCCCTATCTGGGCATAAAGACCCATTCATGAGCATTTGCGGTTGTTTTTAAGACCTTTTTGTCACATTATCTACCTTAGGGGAGATGCTGTTGTTAAAAGTGAAAGTTAATAGATGAAAATACTAATTGCAGACGACCATGACTTGCTAAGAGATACGCTTGTTTTATTCGTTGAAGGAGAAGGAAGCATTGAGATCGTCACCGCTTCTGATTTAGATGAAGCTTTGGCAATTGTAGATGCCCAAGGACCTTTTGACCTTATTATGTTAGACTACAACATGCCTGGAATGTCCGGGTTAGATGGTCTGAAACGCGCCTTAACCTACAATGGTGATCAAAAGGTTGCTCTGATGTCTGGGATTGCGAAACGCTCAGTTGCGGAAGAAGCCCTTGCTTTAGGAGCCGCAGGTTTTGTTCCTAAAACCATATCCGCAAAATCCCTCATTAATGCTGTAAAGTTCATGGCTATGGGTGAAAAATATGCGCCCATTGATTTTATGACTGCCGAAGATGAGGCTGCAGCCCCAAATCCATTGGCTGAAAAGCTATCGCGTCGTGAACTTCAAGTTCTGGAAGGGCTTTCCCAAGGTAAATCAAACAAGGAAATCGCGCGTGATTTGGATTTACAAGAACCAACAATCAAATTGCATGTAAAAACGCTTTATCGAAAAATTGGCGCTGGAAATCGCACCCAAGCGGCCTTGATTGCAAAAGATGAGGGCCTTTTTTAAAGTTATTAATCCACCAGCAAAATGTCAAAAAGTAGTGATTGCGTTCTATGATGCTTGCCTATTTTCTAAATAAGAGCGACATGCATTAAATGAACACTGAGACATTTTCTTGGCATGCTGAGGCAGTTTTATATACACCTCAAGGGTGTTCTATATTTGCAAAAGATTGTTTAGTCCAAGAACCTGACAAAATTCATCCATTGGCTGCTTTTTTTAAGTTATTGCAACATGGTCATGCACCATTGGTCAAAAGTGATGGAACCAGCGTAGTTGGTCCCAAAATAGCTTTTAGAAATATGTTTTACAGCTCGTCAGGTGGATCAACCGGTAAACCAAAACTCATTTGCCGAAGTTGTAAAAGTTGGCTCCTTAGCTTTACGGAAAACGTAAGTTTTTTTGCGCTAACGGAGAAAAAATCCTATGCAACGCTCGGGGATTTGTCCCATTCCTTGACGCTTTATGCAGCCCTCGAGGCCTTGACTACGGGCGCTGACTATTACCCGCTGGGCGGCCTTAGAGCATCGCAACAATTAAAACATATTACGCAGAACAGGATCCAAATCCTTTACGCAACGCCAACCCAGCTTAGGATATTAACAAAATCGGCCGATTTAGAAAGCCGCCTTACGGCAGTGCGCTGGGTTATGATTGGGGGTGGTTGGCTTGATGACGAAACAAAAAAACGTGTACAAAAACTATGCCCAAGTGCAGAACTCAAAGAGTTTTATGGAGCATCAGAAACCAGTTTTGTGACCATCAGCGATCCCTTTACGCCATTAGGATCTGTTGGGCGATCTTATAAGGATGTTCAGATACAAATTCTAGATACTCAAGAAAACGAAGTTAAGGCTGGTAATATTGGTGAGATTTGGATCAAGTCTCCCTATCTTTTTTCCCATTATGCAGAGGGTGAAAAACAACAAACCCGTTGGCATAACGGTTGGCTGAGTATCGGTGAAATAGGGAAACTTGACACAAAGGGCAACTTGTATCTTGTGGGTCGCAAATCCAGGACATTCAAGATTGCAGACCAAAATATATACCCTGATGAGATAGAGGCAGTACTTTGTCGGCACCCAGATATAGGCATGGCTTCGGTGGTGGATTTACCAGATAAAATGCGGGGTGCTATTGCTGTTGGGGTCATCGCGACGAATTCAAGCGAAATACCACAAGATATGTGGAATTGGTGCCGCCAGTACTTAAGCCCACGTTCAAGACCGGCCAAGTTCTTTTACCTTTCAGCCGAGGAATGGCCACTTTTGACCTCAGGAAAACCGGATATGAAGGCAATTAGAACAATGGTCGAAAAGATGATATGAGCGAGCGTTCTGCCCATATAATTGCAGCATTTCGCAGCATCGTTTCCCCGCGTGGTGGTAACCTGGCAAGGTATAAACCCCATGAGATATCCGCCCCTATCGTTAGAAGATTGCTCAAATATGCAGGATTAGAGCCAAATCAAATTGATGAACTTATCGTATCAAATGCTCTTGGTGCAGGCGGTAACCCAGCGCGGCTTGTTGCTTTGGCTTCCGGGATGCCAGAGCGCGTGGCAGGATTAAGCATAGATCGGCAATGTTGCGGCGGACTGGATGCATTGGGATTGGCGCACTCTATGATACAATCAGGCCACGCAGAGGCCGTTATTGCAGGCGGTGTTGAAAGCTATTCACAAAGACCTGTGCGATTGAAACATGAGCATGGCGCGGCTCCAACAATAGCTTATGATCAACCTCCCTTTGCCCCCAAAGCGGAACAGGACCCAAATATGGCGGAAGCTGCGGAACGGACATCAAAAAGATTAAATATTTCACGCTATGATCAGGATCAATGGGCTGTTCGCAGCCACCGCTTGGCAATGGATGCCCGACAAGTGCTCAAACGGGAAATTGTCTCTGTTTCAGCGGAGGTGGAAGAGTATGACACCTATGCGCGCTATTTAGCGCCTAAGGTCTGTCGCCGGGCACCCGTAATCTATGGCTCAATAACCCATGCTAATAGTGCGGTTGCAGCCGATGCTGCTGCTTTTTGTCTTGTGGTTTCTGACAAGCTTGCGCGTGATCTGAACAAGTCTAACCTCCGTATCGTCAAATCAGTGACGCTGGGTGCAGATCCTGCCTTTCCGGCACTTGCACCGATTGTTGCCATAAAAACAGCGCTCAAGCAGGCAGAGATAAGAGTTGATCAGATTGATCAGGTCGAATTGATGGAAGCCTACGCAGTTCAAGCTCTGGCTTGCATTTCCAGTTGTGGACTTGATCCAACCCGAACCAATATAAAAGGTGGCGGGCTGGCCAGAGGACATCCAATCGGTGCATCGGGTTCGATTCTTGCAGTACGGCTTTTCCACGACCTAATAGATCAAAAAGGCAAGTTTGGCCTGGCCTCAATTGCAGCTGCGGGCGGGCTCGGTAGTGCTTTAATTTTGCAAGCCTAAGCTCGCGAGAGCAAACTTGCTGGGCGTGCTTTGGCTAATTTTGCGGTGATATAACCGGCCAAAACTGCCTTTAGTATATCTCCGGGCATGAAAGGGAGCATTGCAACCACCAAGGCTTCATTCAGACCTGCAGATTTTGTAAGCATATAAAATGGAACTGCAATTAGGTACAAAGCGCCAATTCCACCAATTAAGGCGCTGCAACCTGCTACCAAGCCGATGTTTTCTGTCCGCCACTGCTCCATTACAAACCCCGTAACATATGCTGCAACTGGAAAGCCAAATAAAAACCCGGCCCAAGGAGTTGTAAATACGCCCAATCCACCACGCCCTCCGGAAAGGAGGGGCAATCCAATGGCAACTAGAAAAATAAACAAAAGAACTGCCAGACCACCCCGCTTTGAACCCAAAATTGTTCCGCAAAGCATGATGCCCATGCTTTGAGCTGTGATCGGTATACCGCTGGTCAATGTGATTTTCGGCAGTAATCCCAATGCTGCAATAATTGCAGCAAAAAGAGCGATCAGCACAATGTTTTTTTCCATTTGGTTTTCTTTTCTAAAGTTGTTCCAACCCACCGCGGGCTCGGATTGCTTCGGCTATGTGATCTGCATCATCCACTGCGATAAGTGCAAGCGGTAAAACAATTCGCCAGTTACCATATTTGGAAGTGCGCGCCCTATAGGCCTGCGCCAATATAGCGCTTTTCTCAATCAAAACAGGTGTAAAGCGTATGAACAGGCCTATCGCAAAAGCTATTGGTTCAGGACGCAGGCCAAATCGACGCAGAGGATGCAAGCAGGTGAAAATTACTTTAATTAATTTATCCATTGCTGTTGTAACTGTGACTAAGTTTGCAAACCCAACTGCCGCCACCATACGGAGCAATACCCTTAAGCCTGCTTCCACTTGCCCAGTAAAGCCATGCCAAAGGCAAATAATGGTAATAAACGGCCATAGGGGCCAAAGTAACTTCAACAGAAATTTAAAAAAAAACCGCCCTTGAGATACTGCAGCTGCAAATGGCAAAAGGGAAAAAATACCTAAAATAAGCAGGTCGTTGATCACAAATAAAAGGGTTGTGATGCCCAAAAGAAATGTCAGCTTTAGTTCTGCTGGCCAGCGGTGAAATATTGTCTTGTGAGGAGAATGTAAGGCCAACATTACAGCGCATAAACCTCTTGCATTGCCGCTTTGAAATTTGGCAGAACTTCTGCTGGTGAAGCATCTTGTTGGACAAGGCCTTGTTCTAACCAAATCGCTCTGTCATATGATGCAATGCTATTGGTATCATGCGTGATCTGCAAAATGGTTTGGTCTAAGCCTTCGAGCAAACCAGCTAAATATCTTTTTGTCGGTAGGTCTAATCCAGCAAATGGTTCGTCCAATATGAGCAAACGTGGTGACATTACCAAGATTGACAATAGACATACTAGGTGTCGTTGCCCTTGTGACAGTCTGACAATTGCACGATCTGACCAGTCTAAACACCCAAACTGGCTTAGGATAGACTTGGCTTTATCATTAGCGGTTTCAATGGATTGCCCGATTTGGCGCAAACCGAAAGAAATTTCTTCTATTACCGTTGGAAAAATAATCTGATGATCAGGATTCTGGAACAAAAGCCCAACGGTTTGAACAGCCATTTTGCGGTCATTTAGAACGTTAATCCCATCCACTGTGACATGACCTTTGCTTGGTGCAATTAAGCCGCATATCAAACGGGCGAACGTCGATTTTCCCGAGCCATTGCGCCCAATAACGGCAATGCGTTTTTCGTGCGTGATGAGCGAAAGATCAGATAGGACAGCACAGCTATCAAAGTCCAAACTGACCCTGTCCAGCTGAATTTTGCAAACCGTCATTAACCTTCTCCAAGGCGTAAAGCTGCCTTGCTTAGACGCAAAGGAGGGTTTGGTTGTCAACCCATTAAACAGGATCATTTGAGCCTTTTGATGACTTCAGAAGTGGCTTTTAAGTTGAACCGGGATTGTGCCGAACAAGTTCGCCCCGGACTATTCTGTGCCGCCGAAATGCTCTACAAAATTTATGAACTTAAGGTTCGTAATTACTCTGATGACCACCCCGAAACGGATTTAACCTCAAGAAAATCTTCAATTCCCCAAACGCCTCCTTCGCGTCCATTTCCAGATTTTTTCATGCCGCCAAAAGGAGAGCCAGCACCGCGAGATTGGCCGTTCATTTCCACCATACCAGAACGCAGCGCGCGCGCTAAACGATTGGCTTTGGCGCTGTCTTGGGTTTGAACATAGTTGGTCAGCCCATATTCGGTATCATTTGCAATCTCGGTAGCTTCCTCTTCGGTGTCAAAGGGAATTATAGATAAAACTGGGCCAAAAATCTCTTCTACTGCGATCGTCATGTCTGGGTCTACATCAGCGAATACAGTTGGCCGTACATAGAAGCCTTTGTTCATTCCATCAGGGCGCCCAGGACCACCAGCAACAAGCCGCGCACCTTCATCGACGCCTTTTTGGATCAAGGTTTGAATTTTATTGAACTGCACTTCATTTACAACCGGACCAATATGCCGGCCCTCTTCTGAAGCAGATGCCACGGACACAACGCCTGCGGCCTGTATCGCCGTTTCGACTGCCTGATCATAAATAGAGCGCTCTACCAGCATGCGGGTTGGCGCATTACAAGACTGGCCTGTGTTGTTCATACAGTGCAAAACACCGCGCTTGACGGCTTTTTCATCCGCATCAGCAAATACGATGTTTGCGCCTTTGCCTCCTAGTTCTAGGTGGACCTTTTTAAGTGTTTCAGCCGCATTTTTTGAAATAGCAGTTCCTGCGCGGGTTGATCCAGTAAAGCTGACCATATCCACATCTGGATGCCCGGAAAGTTGTGTGCCTACGCCCACACCATCGCCATTGACTAAATTGAAAACACCGGGTGGAAAGCCTGCTTCATCCATCATTTCAGCAAAAATTATAGCATTCAGGGGGCTTTCTTCGGATGGTTTTAGCACCATAGTACATCCGGCTACCGCTGCTGCGCCAACCTTAAGAGTAATCTGGTTCATTGGCCAGTTCCAAGGGGTGATTAAAGCACAAACGCCAAAGGCTTCGTAAATTATCCGGTCATTGGGGGCATGATCCCCCAAAGGTCGTTCAAATTGAAAAGATTTTGCGGCACGAATAAAGTTTTTCAGATGTCCAAAACCAGCGCCTACTTGCTGGGTCCGGGCCATATCAATGGGTGCGCCCATCTCAAGGCTCATGGCCTGAGCCAAATCCTCAGTCCTAGATTTGTAAATATCGAGCAGTTTTTCAACCAAGGCAATGCGCTCTTGGGCAGGGGTTGCCATCCAAGATGGAAAGGCCGACTTCGCAGCTGCAACAGCAGCATCGGTGTCGGCTTGACCGCCCAGTGAAATCAGTGCTGCGGCTTCTTCGTTAGAAGGATTGATGACTTGATGCTCGTTGCCTTCGATGGGGTCCACCCATTGGCCATTGATATAGAACTGGCGTTTTTCAATCATTTTAGATGTCCCTTCGATTACCCTGAAAATATATCTCAAATTCGACTCACGCGCATCTTTTCAAGCTTCTATTAGAATGACAAGCCTGTTGTCTTGGCAGGGGCATCGGACTGACTTAAACTCTGAAATAACTTAAAAAAAACCACTCTTAAAGTCGGTCTTAATTGTTTGCAAAAATAATTGCGCCCCAAAACTTCAGGAGCGCAATTATCTTTAATCGTTTAAAAACAGAACTTTATATTGTAACCATTTTGGTTCGCACTTAAGTGTCTGTTTTTTCTTTTGTCTCTTCGGCAATCTCTTGCCCGGTTTCTTGGTCAACCATTTTCATCGCGAGGCGCACTTTGCCGCGATCATCAAAGCCAAGCAGTTTGACTTTGACATCCTGACCTTCTTTAAGAACGTCTGATGGGTGGTTTAAACGACGGTTTTCAATCTGGCTGACATGTACCAAACCATCGCGTTTTCCAAAGAAATTCACGAACGCACCGAAATCGACGATCTTTACAACTTTGCCATCGTAAATTGTCCCGGCTTCTGGCTCTGCAACGATTGAGTGGATCATTTCATAAGCCTTTTTGATCGACTCTCCGTCAGGTGATGCAATCTTGATCACACCATCATCGTTGATATCTACTTTGGCTCCGGATGTTTCAACAATTTCACGTATGACTTTACCACCTGATCCGATTACTTCGCGGATTTTATCAGTTGGAATATTCATGGTTTCGATGCGCGGCGCATGAATGCTAAATTCCGCTGCCTCTGTCAGGGCTTTCGCCATTTCGCCAAGAATATGCATCCGCCCATCTTTTGCTTGGGACAAGGCTTGTTTCATGATTTCTGGCGTGATGCCAGCAACCTTGATGTCCATTTGCAAAGACGTGATACCATTTTCAGTTCCGGCTACTTTGAAATCCATATCCCCCAAGTGATCTTCATCACCTAGAATGTCCGTAAGAATTGCAAAGTCACCATCATCCTCAAGTATCAGGCCCATAGCAACGCCAGCGACCGGCGCTTTTAGGGGCACACCCGCATCCATCATAGAAAGCGATCCACCACAAACAGATGCCATAGAGGATGATCCATTTGACTCGGTAATCTCAGAAACGACACGAATTGTGTAAGGAAAGTCAGTTGCAGCAGGTAGCACCGCTTGCAGCGCCCGCCAGGCCAACTTTCCGTGCCCGACTTCGCGCCGGCCTGGAGGGCCAACACGTCCAACCTCACCCACTGAGTAGGGAGGGAAGTTATAGTGAAGCAAAAAATTGCTGCGGGAATTTGCATGCAGCGCATCAATGATCTGCTCATCATCACCGGTACCAAGCGTTGTTACAACCAATGCTTGGGTTTCACCTCGGGTGAAAAGCGATGATCCATGAGTTCTAGGTAAGAGCCCTGTTTCAGATACAATCTGGCGTACATCGGTGGTCGAACGACCATCGATGCGTGTACCGCCTTTAACCACATCACCGCGCAAAATTCCGGCCTCAAGCTTTTTCATGGCTGAGCCCAATTGCGGGTCTTCAAGCTGTTCTTCGCTTAAGGCGCCTTTAATGCTTGTGCGTGCCGCCGAAACTGCACTGGTGCGTTCTTGCTTGTCAGTGATTGCAAAAGCAGCCCGCATGTCTTTTTCACCAGCTGATTTAACGGCTTCATAGAGTTCACTATAATCAGGCGCAATAAATTCAAAGGGCTCTTTGGCAGCGTCTTCTGCTAGGTCAATGATCAAGTCTATGACGGGTTGAATTTGTTCATGTGCAAAGACCACTGCATTGAGCATTTCTTCTTCCGAAAGCTCATAGGCCTCTGATTCAACCATCATTACAGCGTCTTTTGTTCCCGCAACAATCAGATCAAGACGTTGATCTGGGTCAATCCGAAGATCATCCATATCGTCGACGGTGGGGTTCAACACAAATTCGCCATCGGTGTAACCGACGCGGCATCCAGCAATTGGGCCCATAAAGGGAGCGCCAGAAATCGTCAAAGCCGCGGAAGCTGCAATCATTGCCACAATATCTGGGTCATTCACCAGATCATGGCTGAGTACGGTACACATTACCAAGACTTCGTTTTTAAAGCCGTCCACAAACAGGGGACGAATTGGGCGGTCTATCAACCGCGCTGTCAGCGTTTCTTTTTCCGAAGGCCGTGCTTCACGTTTGAAAAAGCCACCGGGAATTTTTCCTGCGGCATAGTATTTTTCTTGATAGTGCACGGTCAGAGGAAAGAAATCCTGACCGGGTTTTTGTTCTTTGGCGAAGGTGACATTGGCCATGACTGAGGTTTCCCCCAAAGTGGCTATGACTGTTCCATCTGCCTGACGGGCAGCTTTGCCTGTCTCTAAAGTGAGGGTGTCTTCCCCCCACTGCATTGATTTTTTAGTTACATTAAACATCTGCGTTTCCTAAGTTGGTCCGTTGACCATTTTCATAGAGGGCGAATTCCCTCTGACCCCGGTATCTTCTTTGTCGGGCGCTGGGGTCCGGGCGCCGGAATTTAGATATTTGGCGTGTATAGTAGAAAACCAAGAATGAAAATGCCAAATCGATTCTTGTTTATCGCACAAGCAAAAATCAAAGCAGTTCTGGACTAGTTTTGTGAGTAAGATGCCAAAAACAATTTTTCACCAAAGATACCTTTTTGAAAAGCAAAACCCGCGCCCCAATGGGATGCGGGTTCAAAAGACTATTTTTGTTTTCAGGGCTTAGCGGCGGATGCCTAGCCGTTTGATAAGATCCTGATAGCGCGCATCTTCTACACCTTTTAGGTAATCTAAAAGCTTGCGGCGCTGAGCAACCAATTTCAAAAGTCCCCGACGCGAATGGTTGTCTTTTTTGTGGGTTTTGAAGTGCTCGGTCAGGGTTGTGATCCGTGATGTCAGAATGGCCACTTGAACTTCTGGTGAACCTGTATCGCCGTCTTTTGTGGCGAATTCTTTCATAACACGTGCTTTTTCTTCCGCAGTTATCGACATCGGGGTCTCCTTCTAGCTAAGGGTTAATGGCACAAGCCGGGATGTCGTCCAGCAAAGCCCATGGAGAAAAGCCCGCACAAATGCACGGACCGCTGGGATATAGTCTGTTTGGATGTAAATGAAAAGCATAAATATCGTACACTAAGTGTTGGCTTTGGACAGCACGATATCGCCTAGTAAAAGCGGCGTTTCGGTGTTGACCAAAGCTATCTCTTCGTTGTTCAGAAAAACCACGGATAATCCGTCATTATTGGTTTCTATATGTATATTTTTCATACCCTGATCAAAGCTGTTTTCGTCAAGCATGATTTCAATTTGATCATCATTTGCATTAAAATCAATGATTTGTGCGCTTTGGGCGAAGACGCCGGCCGACGTGTCTATTGCGAATGTATCTAAACCTTCGCCTCCCGTTAAAACATCCCCTTGTTGGGCGACAAGTAAATCATCACCTCGACCGCCATTTAAAAAGTCTCTGACAGTGTCTGAACCGCCCTCAATATAATCATCACCATTTCCGCCAAACAATACGTCTTCACCGGCGCCTCCAGCTAAACTATCATTTCCATCATTCCCATGAAGGCCATCGTTGCCATCGTTCCCAAAAAGGACATCTTCACCGGCGCCGCCCGTAAGGTTGTCGTTGCCTGCGTTGCCGAAGAGGGTGTCATTGCCCATGTGGCCCCATAATTCGTCTGCGTTATCGCCGCCGTCGATATGGTCGTCGCCAAAGCCGCCATGCAGGTCATCTTGGCCGCCTTCGCCGATCAGTGTGTCATTGCCGTCACCGCCAAGCATCTGATCATCGCCGCGGCCCCCCGACAGCAGGTCATCGCCTGCATAGCCATTGACCTGATCATCGCCGTCCATGGCGTCAATGACGTCATCAATATCTGTTCCGGACAACACATCTGATGCCGGTGTCGCAATATTTTGCGATGCCGATAGTTCTTCTTCTGCCGCATCTTCCGCCGCTGTGTCGGCATCTTCTAAAGCGGTTAGATCAACATCAGGGTCTATCGGACCCATCATTAACCCACCGAGCATAAGCAGACCCACAATCCCAGTAAAAAGTATCATTCCACCACTGCTTTTATAGCGCCCCGTCATTATAGTGCGGGAGCAAGAGGTTTCGGACAATTGCAAAGTCGAAATCTGGTTAACGATAGGCTTTAAAAGAGGTAAACTTTCATACCAAGAACTTGCATGGCCCTCCGGGTTTGTTTTGCGCAGATATTTGCTATTGAAAAGAAACTCGGACGGTGCAGGCTTGGGTTTTATATTAGCAAAGGCAGGGTTTGGTGGTGCTTATTGCTGAAGTAGCGCATGACACTGAGCTGAAAACATTCATAAATTGCGTAAAATGCTGCTGTCTGCCATCGGATTAGACAGATTTTTTATACTTGGCTGTTGTCTGATTTTATATCCCAAAGCTGGGGTTGCTGCGCGTAACTCAAATATAGCGGGTGCTTGGGATGCCCGGCTTTGGTCAATCCCAAATGAAAGATCGGTGCATTAACCAATGCGAGCAATTTGGCCACCTCGGCCCCGCGCTCAAGGTGGGCACCATGGGTACCCCAGGCGGCAATCACCTGATCCGCCCATGCGCAAGCGTCGCGAATCGCGGCATCATTATCCCGGCCCACAGGATCGGCAGCGGCGCGCATTTTTTTTGGATCTGTATCGCGCCAAGCAAAGATGTTAGTGACGCAAAATGCCCCAAAGCCCAACGTGCGTGCGCGCTGTTCACAGCGCTCAACCGTGGGATCATTTTGCACTTCGGTCGCAGTCGATGGGTTGAGCATGACAAAATTAACTTTGCGCCCTTCCGCCTCCCAAATTCGGGTTAAGCTATAGCGGTAGGCTAGGCAATCTGAATAGATCGCGGTCGAAAAGGCATCACCTTTTTGATGGGTTTTGGTAATCATAGGTTTCAGTCCTACGCCTTTTTATATGGGGTCGCACGCTTCAAAACTATTGCAAAACCTGCCCCCAGAAACCAGCCTAAAATGGCTAAATCCGCTGTCTGTTTTGCGTCAGTATCACGTCTGTATCGCGGTGGTGCTAGAATGTAAAAACACGCGGTTTGGGTGCAATTCGCCCGATTTGTATATCCCGACCGCCACGGCCTGCCCGTCAACCGCAGTCCAACAGGCATCGCCGTAGCTAAGATCATTTGAAATAACCATGCCCGGATTACCGTTGCGCAGCCGCGCAGCCGCTTCGGCAGAGCAGGGCACTTTTGGCAAATCTTCAAGCGCTACTTCCAGCGGGATAAGGTGGCTATCCAGCTTGGGCGTTCTGGCCAGTTTTTCAATCTGTTCGAATGAAAGGCCATCGGCGACCTCAAACGGGCCTGCCCAAGTGCGGCGCAATTCTATTACATGGCCATAGCAACCCAAGCTATTCCCCAAATCCCGTGCGATCGAGCGGACATATCCGCCTTTGCCGCAGATCATCTCAAGCACAACATGATCTTGATCCGGCCGGTCAAGCATGATCAGGCTTTCGACAAAAAGCGGCCGCGCGGTCAGCTCCATCTCTTTGCCGGCGCGGGCCAGCGCATAGGCGCGTTGGCCATCAACTTTAACAGCTGAAAATTTCGGCGGGATCTGTTCAATATCCCCAACAAACCCATTTAATGCCTCTTTGATAGTTTCATCATCGGGGCGCATGTCGCTTTGAAGGATCACTTCGCCTTCACTGTCGTCAGTGTTGGTGGCCTGACCAAGCCGAACGGTAAATTCGTAAGCCTTTAGCGCATCAGTCACATAGGGGACGGTTTTGGTTGCCTCACCCAAGGCCACCGCCAGAACGCCGGTTGCCTCGGGATCAAGTGTTCCGGCATGGCCGGCTTTCTTAGCATCCAGTGCCCAGCGGACTTTGTTCACAACCGCCGCCGAGCTGATGCCAGCCGGTTTGTCGACCACAATCCATCCGGAAATATCGCGTCCTTTGCGTCGCCGTGCCATTCTTGCTCCTGATGCCATTACAAAGGCGCTGCCTAAATTAGCACGCAGCGCGCGTCAATTGCTTGCAGGTCAATTAAACGGGTCCGTTTTGGCTTTGTTAAACCGACATACAGATGTATTTCATTTCCAGATAGTCGTCGATCCCATGGTGGCTGCCTTCGCGGCCAAGACCGGATTGTTTGACCCCGCCAAAAGGCGCAACCTCGGTTGAAATAATTCCGGTATTCACCCCGACGATGCCATATTCCAGCGCTTCGGCGACCTTGTAGACACGGCTGAGGTCTTTTGCATAAAAATATGAGGCCAGACCAAAGATGGTATCATTGGCCAAGGCGATCACCTCGTCTTCGTCTTCAAACTTGAAAAGCGGGGCAAAGGGACCAAAGGTTTCCTCGGTCGAAACTGCCATATCTTTGGTTGCGCCGGTGACAATTGTGGGGGCAAGAAAGTTGCCCGGCCCTTGGGGTGTTTCGCCGCCCAAAATCACCTTGGCGCCTTTGGCCGTTGCATCTGCAATATGCTCTTGGACTTTGGTAATAGCTTCTGGGTTGATCAGCGGCCCTAGGGCGGTGTCTGCCGCCATCCCATCGCCGACCTGCATTTTGCCCACTGCAGCAGCAAGTTTTTCGGCAAAGGCGTCATAAACGCCGGCTTGAACATAAATCCGGTTGGCGCAGACGCAGGTCTGGCCGTTGTTGCGGAATTTGCACATAATCGCGCCTTCCACAGCGGCATCCAGATCAGCATCATCAAACACAATAAACGGTGCGTTGCCGCCCAGTTCCATGGAGCATTTTACCACATTATCGGCCGCTTGACGCAGCAATATTCGGCCCACTTCGGTTGAGCCGGTAAAGGTCAGCTTGCGCACCGCCTGGTTTTCACAAAACTCCTTGCCAATCTCTGAGGACCGAGATGAAGGAATAATGGACAGCACCCCTTTGGGCAGCCCCGCCCTGTCTGCCAGCACCCCCATAACCAAGGCTGAAAGCGGTGTTTCCTTTGCAGGGCGCGCAACAAAAGTGCAGCCCGCCGCCAATGCGGGGCCGGCTTTGCGGGTGATCATTGCGTTGGGAAAGTTCCAAGGTGTGATAGAAGCGGCCACACCAATGGGTTGTTTAAGCACCGTGATACGCTTGTCGGGCTGATGGCCCGGGATGGTTTCGCCGTAAATGCGTTTGGCTTCTTCTGCAAAAAACTCGATGAAGGATGCGCCATAGGTGACCTCGCCGCGGGCTTCGGCAAGCGGTTTTCCCTGCTCAGCGGTCAGGATCAGCGCCAGATCTTCAGCGTTTTCCATCATCAGATCATACCATTTGCGCAAAATCACGCTGCGCTCTTTGCCGGTCCGCGCGGCCCATTCCTTTTGCGCGGCTTGGGCGGCGGCAATGGCCTCGGCGGCTTGCGCGCGGGTGAAATCAGCCACCTGTGCAATGACATCGCCGCGGGCTGGATTGGTGACGTCAAAGGTCTCACCCGATGCACCGTCTACCCATTTGCCGGCCAAATAGCCCTTGGCGACCAAAAGGTCCGGGTCATTTAATAAACCCGCCAAGTTTGTCATCTCATCCGCCATATCCATCTCCTAATTTAGAACCCAATAAATAACTCTCGACTTAGCAAAAGCAACACTGCAAACTATTTGGAATAATGCAATGGGAAAAACATGATAAACTATGATGACGCCTACGCCAACGCTGCATATATTCCCAATGCAGAGGGATTTGTCGAAACATGGGCCCAAGAGGCCGAGGCTTTCCGCGCGCGGGCTTTGGCGCAGGGCCGCGCTGAAATGGATATCCCCTACGGGTCAAGCGCGCGGCAGAAATTTGATCTTTTTGCCCCGAAACAGGGCTCACAAGGCGTTTTGATCTTTGTTCATGGGGGGTATTGGCTAAAGTTCGATAAATCCTATTGGTCGCATCTGGCAAAAGGCGCGGTTGAGCGTGGCTGGCATGTGGCGCTGCCCTCTTATGATTTGTGCCCCGAGGTGAACATCCATGATATTTCTCGTCAAATTGCCCGCGCGGTGCAGGTAATTGCGGATCGCTGCGCGGGGGCGATTGTCCTTGCTGGCCATTCCGCAGGTGGCCATTTGGTCTCGCGGATGGGGGTCGGGGATTTATTGCCGGACGCTTTGCATGCGCGTATCGCCCATGTGATGGCCATATCGCCGGTGTCGGATTTGCGCCCGCTTTTGAAGACCGCGATGAACCGCTCTTTTAAAATGGATATGGCCGCAGCAGAAGCGGAAAGCCCAGCGTTGATGCCCAAACCAAGCTGCAAAGTCACGGTCTGGGTGGGTGCGGATGAGCGGCCAGTGTTTCTAGATCAGGCGCGCTGGCTGTCGCAGGCATGGGATGCACCGTTGGTGGTGGATGCAGATAAACATCATTTCGATGTGATTGAAGGTCTTAGCGATGCACAGAGTAAGATGACAAGCTGTCTTCTGGATGTGTGAGTGGTAAATGCCGAATGAAATAGTTTCTGGTGGACAGAACACAGTGCGTATTTCCGGGGATAGAGTCACCCGATCGCATCATCCTTGGAGCTTGGCCACACGTAAACTGCTTGCAGTATGCGCAGAAAAACAGCTTGATTTTGTGCCTAAATGGCTTGGGCGCGATCAAGATGGAAACGAAGTCTTTGAATACATGGATGGCGAGGTGGGCCACTATCCGCTGCCGCATTTTTTTACCAGTGATGCGACGGTTTGCAGTGCGGGTAAAACCCTTAGGCAATTCCACGATGCTGCGCGAGACCTTGTTAACGATGAAACTTTAACATGGCAGTTTGCGGCCAAACAGCCGGCAGAAGTGATCTGCCACGGTGATTTTGCAGGCTACAACTGCACGTTCAAGGATGCAAAGGTGGTGGGCGTTTTTGATTTCGACTGCGCATTTCCCGCGCCTCGGCTTTGGGATTTATCCTATGCGATTTACCGGTTCTCGCCCTTCTTGAATTTTGGCGATTTTGGCGATGAATTTGGCGATGTGAAAAACAGGCTGCGCAGGATGTATTTATTTGTTGAGGCCTACGGTGAGCCATCGCAAACCGCGCGGAACGCCTTTAGGCTCATTCCTGAGCGCCTCAAGTCAATGGTTGATTGGATGTATCAAGAAGCGGCGCAAGGCAATGAACAGTGTCAGCGCAGTTTGGATCAAGGGCATCACGCGCTTTATTTGAAAGATTATGATGCCATCAAAGCATTTTACCAAGCGAAATTGCACTGAAAAAGTCACTGGCCTTAGCTAGCAATAATGATCACGAGCCATTGTTAAGCGTCTTCTCCGCCCATGCCTCGACAATACCCGGCAGTTTGGCAAAATCGTCAAAGCGGGTTGCCGCCTTGAAATAGGTAAGCTCTTTCTTGCGGTATCCAAGCGTGAAAAGCGCGAAATCAAAACCGGCGTTTTGCGCCGTGTCGTAATCGGTTTCGCTATCGCCCACATAAAGCGCGGTTTTGGCGCCCA
>ERZ1049444.379-NODE-379-length-44193-cov-7.781345_pt1 | contig 44193 bp, 42 predicted proteins | sample MGYA00383101_ERZ1049444 | MGnify/ENA primary metagenome ERZ1049444 (study PRJEB29581, sample SAMEA5548371) | metagenome | biome: marine; feature: coastal; material: water | depth 50 m | study: Short-term variability in the microbial, nano- and picoplankton... | reverse complement strand
GGGTAAAAGGTTCAAAATATGGGCTATGCGCAATTTCAAAACCGGGTACTTGAAATCCTGGAGCCGGGCCGTTCAGGGGATTGGGCAAGCAAGGTATGTGATTATTTTATAGCGGCCTTGGTGATTTTAAACATTTTGGCGGTCACGCTTGAGTCTGTCAGTGATTTTTCGGTCAATTATGCGCGTCAGTTTTATTTCGTCGAATCGTTTAGCGTGGTTATTTTCTCGGTAGAATACCTGATGCGGGTCTGGGCCAGTGCAGCCAAACACGATGCGGGCGGGCGGATTTTGGGCAGTGTGCGACTGGGGTATATTTTTAGCTTCAGCGGGCTGATTGATTTGGTCTCGATCCTGCCATTTTATCTTCAGGCACTGTTTCCGGGGCTGGATTTACGGGTGCTGCGCACCCTGCGCCTGTTGCGGATATTCAAACTGTCCAACTACAACACGGCAATCGAAGATTTGTTCAGCGCAATTTACGAAGAGCGCAAATCTTTTTTTGCGGCCTTTTACCTATTGGTGATTGCCTTTGTTCTAACCTCATCTCTGATTTACTTTGCCGAACACCGCGCGCAGCCGGATAAATTTTCGTCAATTCCCGATGCGATGTATTGGTCACTGATCACGTTGACCACTGTGGGCTATGGCGATGTCAGTCCGGTCACATGGATTGGCAAGGTGATATCGGTGATTACCGCGCTGATGGGGGTGTCTGTTGTGGCGTTAATCACAGGTATTATCGCCAATGCCTTTAGCAATCAAATTGCGCGCCGCAAGCTGATATTTGAAGACCAGATTCGCGAAGCCATGGAAGACGGCGTGGTCGACGCAATCGAAACCCGTTCGCTCGAAGAATTGCGCAAGGAATTTGGCCTTTCAAAACAACAGGCCGATGCGCTGATGCGCCATGTACAGCGGGAAAAGAAGGATAGGGAAGCCTAAGAGCGATTGTTCCTTTTGATATGTTTGGTCCAGCACGCCTTTTTCTTTGAGCGTTTTGATCAATTTTTTCGTTCCCACAAAGGCCGCAATTCCCATCATCCCAAAAACAAACCCCAATACAGATAGACCAGTCATTTCTAATCCCCTTAAACGCGCTTTGGATGTCCATTCCAAAGTGATGTAAGGGTTCAAAGGCAGAATAAAGAGATCATACTTTTTAGCCGAGCCCGTTTGTCGCAGGCCCTTGCAGGCCGCAAAAAGCATGCATCACTTTAATCTGGTGTAGGTATCGATATGATACTGTCTGATATTAACCGATATAAATTGATCCCCGGCCAGTTTGAGCGTTTCAACATTCCATTTCTGGCTGGCATTGCTGGTGCCCAGATCGGTGCCTTTGGTTGTTAATCTATCAATCAAATAATCACCTGCCTTATTGATATAAAATCCATCCACGGTGCGTTCACGGCCGTTTCTCTGGTTTGCTTGAAATTTACTGAGAGGGCGTTCGATAACGGTGATCTTTTTCAATTTTGGAAACGTGGAATAAATAACGTAAGAGTGGTAGTTATTTGAAGCGCCCCAACGTGATACTACGAACGCCAAGTGGGGAAACCCACTGGGAACTTCATCAATGTGTAACGCATCTCCGGCACCGACATGGTCCTCGACAATCTTGTTATCTGCATCAATGATTTGGCCAGCATATGAATACTCGACATTGCCATTTTCAAAAAGCTCGGCCGGTTCGCCGCCCTCATAAAACTGACCATCTATGAACGCGCCGCCTTTGGTGCAGGCGTATTTCGATATAAGGGCGCGGTAATCATCGACCGGCGTGATTGATATTTCCACCACCCAAAGATTGCCGCCGCATTGGTCCTGCGCTGTGCTGACGACATCCGCATGGGCTGAGGTGCTGCACTGTATTAAGCTGCACTGCATTAAAAAGAACAAAGCAGTTAAGGTTTTGTAACTTTTCATCGGGCAGCACGCTTGTTCAAAATGAGGATAGCCATATCTTCGCCCTTTACATTGCCGTATCCCACCGTAACCCAATGATAGGTGTATCTGCAATTATGACTGAGGATTGGTTTTTTAAAGCGCGTCTAAAGCATGCATCACTCTGAGGTGCAAAAAGATTATGAATCCAAAAACATAAGTATAAACCCAGTACTTGTTGAATATCAAATCCAAGTATTTGATTGCGTAGTAGATTAAACCTGAATTTTCATGGGGATTTACCCGCAGTGTTAATAAACAACAAAATACAGTGCCACTGCGATTGCCAATATTAAATATCTTTTTTAGCCAAGGTCATTTTGAATCCAATTTCGCTGTTTTAATCAATCTATTCATCACCGAGGTTGCCACGCGAGACAATTTGGTTTTTTTAATATCTTCCAAATTGTGAAAATCATTGCCTACGACCACCAGACCTAACATGCCCATGTTACCATGTGGCGTACACTGATATAAATAAAGCCCAGGAACTTCAAAAATAATAGAGTGAAACGCGTCTATTTCTGATTTAGCTGGAAGCGCGTCCATTTTTGGACCTGCGAGAAACTCTACATTATGCCCCTTATTTTTGGGCAACCATTCTATAGTGTCTCCAATGTCGATATGTGCAACTTCAATACTATACGAGTCATTTTCTGTAAAATTAATTTGAATAATGTCAGCTGAAGCAAGATTTGTATTTATTAGAAAGGTCAAAACAGAGCAAAAAGAAAGTAAATATCGCATGCTTTTAAACCTTAGAAAGAGATGACGCGCTATTATCTTGGCGTCAGGTGAAATGATAACTGTAAAATAGGTAATGAAAATAAAATAGCCAACACTCTATTACAGATTTGAGTGAAACTTTTTACAATTATGAAACTTCTTTCAGAAAGAATGTTTTCACAATATCGTAAACTTCATTAATTATGAGAAAAGAAATTTCCTCATCAATTTCCCGGTAAAATATTTTTTTATCTTACGTTTTCAATCAAATATAATCTCCGCTATCCTATCCTTTCAGTTTGCCGGATACTGCGAGTTCAATCTATTCATATAGAAGTCAACGGTTGCAAAACCGAAAAACTGTTTTCATCTACTCCACCGTCACGGATTTTGCGAGGTTTCGCGGTTGATCGACGTCTGTGCCTTTGGCCACAGCGGTGAAATAGGCCAGCATCTGCGCCGGAATGGCATAGACAATCGGGGCAATAATATCATGACAGCTGGGCATTTTAACTGCCTGCCAGATACCGTCGCCAGCCTGCGCCAAACCGTCTTGGTCAGACAGTAAAAATACCCGGCCTTTGCGCGCCATAACCTCTTGCACGTTCGAGATGGTTTTATCAAACAGCCCGTCGCGCGGGGCCATCACCACCACCGGAACCTTGTCATCGACAAGCGCAATCGGGCCATGCTTTAGCTCGCCGGCGGCATAGGCTTCGGCGTGGATATAGCTAATTTCTTTAAGCTTTAAGGCGCCTTCATGGGCCAGCGGATACATGATGCCGCGGCCCAGAAATAGAATATCGCGGGCTTTGGCCAGTTCGCCGGCCGCGCGGCGGAAGACATCGGATTGGTCTAGCGCCAGGTTGATCAAGGACGGCAGGTTGCGGATTTGGGCGATCAATTCTGCCTGTTTCTCCGCGCTCAGCACACCCCGATCGTGGCCGGCTTTCAGCGCCATCATCAGCAATACTGTCAACTGGCAGGTAAAGGCCTTGGTCGAAGCAACACCGATTTCCACGCCCGCATGGATCGGCAGCGAGACATCGCTTTCGCGGGCGATAGAGCTTTCGGCCACATTGGTCACCGACCAGATATGATCGGCCTTATCGCGGCAATAGCGCAGCGCGGCCAAAGTATCGGCGGTTTCGCCAGACTGGCTAACAAACAGTGCCATGGTGCGCGGCGGCACGGGGGGTTCGCGGTAGCGAAACTCTGAGGCGACATCAATTTCCACCGGCAGCCGGGCAATATGTTCGAACCAGTATTTCGCTGTCAAACAGGCAAAATAGGCAGTGCCGCAGGCCACCAGTGTCAATCGGTCAATCGCGCTGAAATCCACATCAGCACCGGCCAGATCAATCGCGCTCCCTTGCGGAATATAATGGCTTAAAGCCGCGCCTAGAACGCTGGGCTGCTGATAGATTTCCTTTTCCATGAAATGGGTGTAGCCGTCTTTTTCGATCCGGTTTAGATCGCCGCGAATGACGCGGATCTCACGGTTTACTAATGTACCGCTACTGTCGTGTATTTCTGCGCCAGAGCGGCTGATGATGGCATAGTCGCCTTCTTCGAGATAGCAGATGCGGTTGGTCATCGGGGCCAATGCGATGGCGTCCGATCCAACAAACATTTCGCCGTCGCCATAGCCGATGGCCAGGGGTGATCCATGCCGCGCCGCGATCATCAGGTCTTCTTTGCCTTCGAATAAAAAGCACAAAGCAAAGGCGCCTTTCAAACGGGCAAGCGTATTTTCCACGGCGACCTGTGGGCTGTGACCTTTCAAAAGATAGCTCTGCGCCAGCATGGCGATGGTTTCCGTGTCGGTATCGGTCGCGGGGCTAACCCCGTCACCCAAAAGCGCTTCGCGCAGCTCTTGAAAGTTCTCGATAATGCCGTTGTGCACAACGCAGACGTTGCCGGTGCGATGCGGATGGGCATTTGCAACGTTCGGCGCCCCATGGGTGGCCCAGCGGGTATGGCCAATTCCGGCTTTTCCAACCAGCGGTTCATGCACCAAAAGATCGCTCAGCTCAGCAAGCTTGCCAACCGCACGGCGCCGCTCAAGCTGGCCGCCATGAACCGTGGCAATACCGGCGCTGTCATAGCCGCGATATTCTAGCCGTTTGAGCGCATCAACCAATATTGGCGCAACTTCATGGTTGCCCAAAACCCCAACAATTCCGCACATTATTTGGTCTCCAAATCACTTTTGGCTTTTCGTTTTTTAAATAATTCAAATAGTTTGCGCGCAAGGCCGGGCTTGTTGACCTGTTTGGCCCGTGCCAGTGCCAGGTCGCCTTCAGCGACGTCTTCGGTGATGACCGACCCGCTGCCGGTCATGGCTTGCGCGCCAATGCGAACCGGCGCAACCAACATGGTGTTGGAGCCGATAAACGCGCCGGCACCAATATCTGTGCGGTGCTTCATCACCCCGTCGTAATTGCAGGTGATGGTGCCTGCGCCCAGATTGGCCTTGGCGCCAATACTGGCATCTCCGACATAGCTGAGGTGGTTGATTTTAGCGCCTTCACCCACTTCGGCGTTTTTAATCTCGACAAAATTACCGACCTTTGCGGCTTCGGCCAACTCGGCGCCCGGGCGCAGCCGCGCATAGGGGCCAACCACGGCCCCTTTGGCCACATGGCAGCCCTCTAAATGCGAAAAGGCGCGGATCAGCGCGCCGCTTTCAACACTGGCGCCGGGGCCAAAAACGACGTTTTGTTCAATCGTCGCATCGCGGCCAATCACCGTATCGTAGCTAAGATAAACACTGTACGGCGCGGTCATGGTAACCCCGTTTTCCAACAGATCTTTGCGCGCGCGGGTTTGAAAGGCGGCTTCGGCTGCCGCGAGGTCGTGGCGTGAGTTGACCCCGAGTGTTTCGGCTTCGTCGCAGGTCACCACCTGAGCGCTCTGGCCCGATTGGCGCGCCATTTCAATGCAATCGGTAAGGTAGTATTCCCCCGCAGCATTGTCGTTGCCAACCTGATCAAGCAGGTCAAAAAGCCCGCTGGCTTTGGCCAGCATGACGCCGCTGTTGCACAGTGTTATGGCGCGCTCTTTCGCGCTTGCATCCTTAAATTCGACAATTCGCTTAAGGGTATTGCCTGTGGTGACCAACCGGCCGTAACGCCCCGGATCGGCCGCGTTAAAGCCCAAGACCACCACATCGGCGGTTGCGCGCGCAGCGGTCATCTTTGCAAGAGTTTCGGGGCGAATAAAGGGCGTATCGCCATAAAGCACCAATATGTCCCCATCGAAATCTTGCAGTTCGGGGCGGGCCTGCAGCACCGCATGGGCGGTGCCCAGTTGTTCGAGTTGCAGAACGGTTTTGGCCTCTGGGCTGTGCTCTTCGGCGCAGGTTTTGACCTGATCTGCCCCATGGCCGGCGACAATAACGGTGTGCTCTGGCTCTAGGGACGCAGCAGAGCGCATCGCATGGTGCAAAAGTGCCGCGCCGGCCACTGGGTGCAGCACTTTGGGAAGATCAGAGTTCATCCGTGTGCCCTGTCCGGCGGCCAGGATAACAACAGAAGTTTTCATTTGGGCGTCCTATGTCTTTTCAAGGCACCTTATCATATGTCTTTGGGTTTGGTGCAAGGCAGTCTTCGTCAACTTGCATTGCAGATTGTAACACAGCATGGCAGGGTTTCGCCGATGGCTCAAATGGCAGGTGGATTTATGACGACGGTAATCTTTGATCTTGATGGCACATTGGCCGATACCAGCGGCGATTTGATTGCGGCGGCCAACCACTGTTTTGTGCAGATGGGCCAGGGCGAGGTTTTGCATCCCAAACGCGATGCCGCTGTTGGCATGCGCGGAGGGCGGGCGATGCTGACCTGCGGGTTAGAGCGTTTGGGGAAAATGGATATGAGCCTTGTTGACGCGTATTATCCAATACTTATTGAGGCGTATCGCGCCAAGATTGATGTGCACACACAGATGTTTCCGGGGGCCATGGATGCGGTGGGCCGGCTGCGTGCAAGAGGGGTTAAGGTGGGGATATGCACCAATAAGCCCGTTGCTTTGGCCGAGTTGCTTTTAAAACGGCTTGGGGTGCGTGAGGCCTTTGCCGCCGTTATAGGCGCCGACAGCTTGCCGGTGCGAAAACCCGATCCGCAGGCGTTTTTTGAAACCGTGCGGCAGGTTGGGGGGCAGGTTGAACGGGCCGTTATGGTGGGCGATACAATCACCGACCATAAAACTGCACGCGCGGCCGCAGTGCCATCCATTCTGGTTGACTTCGGCTTTGGTGACGGCGATCTGGCGTTGCTAAAGCCCGACGCGATCCTGACGTCCTATGCGGATTTGGAGGCCTGTTTGGCGCGGGTTCTGGCCTGAGGTGTCGGTGTGGTGCAGTGCTCAGAGCATTGGGTCGCCGGTCCTTCGCAACCGATCAATACGTGATGAGAGTGAGTATTTATGCAAAGAAAAAATCTAATCTGATTTAAAGCGCATATAATTTAAAGCGCACATAAAATGAGCTGCGATAGGGCGTTGAGGGCTGTTTTTTCCAAGGTGTCTATGGCGCTTTCGATGTCACCGGCGCGGCGCGGTCCCAAAACCGGATCGGCAAGAGCGTGACATTTTTCGCGCAGCTCGTTCTCTGATGGCGGCGCGCTGGCATCCCAGCGCGCTTCGTTCCAGTCGCTTTCATAGTGGCGCCCGTCCAAAAGCGTGATGGCGACCCGCGCGATGCGCCGCGCGGGAAAGGCGGCATTGGCGGTGTCATCTTCGCGCAGCTGCATGGCGCGCGACAGGCGCAGGATTTCAGGGTCGGTCAGATTATCGTCCGCGATATCTGCGGGTGTAACCGTGCCGCGCGCAAGCGCGACGGCGACCGGAAACGACGTTGAATATTGCGCCTCTTCCGTGGTGCGCGGGGTTGAGGTGGCCAGGCGCACTGATTGATGGAATGTGATGATTTCGATTTTATCAATCTGCGCGGGTTGGATGTGATGGGCCTGGCGCAGTTTGAGCGCGGCTTCAATCGGTGGCTGGGCCCAGCGGCACACTGGATAGGGTTTGAAATATTGCTCGCGCAGATACCAGTGTTCGCCAAGATCCTGCCAGTGGTCAGGAGCTTGCTCGATGGTCAACGCCGGGGCGCCGGTAAAACCGCTAAGCGCCAGTTTAACCGCCGCAACCCCGCTCATGGCACCCCAGCCTGCGCCGTCTTTGAGCATTGTGGGGTGATCAATGCAGCGCATCATCTGGCTGCGTGGGCCGTGATATTCTGCAATGCCCAATGCATGCCCTGTCTGGTCCGGGGTGAGATTTGCTAGTCGCGCGCCTGCGGCGGCTGCAGCGGTGGCCCCCCAACTGCCCGAGGTATGATAGTCGGGCACCGTGCCATGCTGCGCCATCGCCGCCCGCGCGCCAAACTCATAGCCCATAATCAGGCTGTTTAAAAAATCTTGTCCGCTGATGTTGGCCTCATGGCCGAGCATCAGGGCAGCAGGCATCATCGGGCATCCGATATGGCCTTTGGCCGGGTTGAACCCGTCGTGACCATCAAGGCTGTCTATGGTCATGCCAGCCGCAAGCGCCGCGCCTTGGGCGCTGGCTTTTCGGCCATCAAATAGCATTGGCAAAATGCCGCCAAAGTTTTCGGCGGCGTGATCGTTGATAATCTGCGCCAGACGGGTTTGGCGGCCCGCGGCGGCAATGCCGATTAAATCCAGAAGATTGAGTTTGATGCGCGCGCGCAAATCGGGCGGTGCAGAGTGCATATCAAAAGTGTGAATGAATTTGAGCGGCGTCATAAAACATTCCTTTCGGGGCTAACGGTATTGTTTGCCTGACGCAGATGGCTTTCTGCTGTCTTTGCGACATTATTGCAGTGCATATGTCGCTCAAATGCCATTGACCTTACGCTTTCTCTGGCGCATCAATGCTCTATGATTGAACGATTTTCTGGCCAATTTACACAGCAGGAACCGATCCCCGATGATGCGGTGGACGCCGCTGTTGCAGTGCTTAAAACCGGCCGTTTGCACCGCTATAATGTGGCGGAGGGCGAGCTGGGCGAGGTTGCGCTTTTAGAGCAGGAGTTTGCCGCTTCAGTTGATGCGCGCTACTGTTTGGCTGTGGCCTCGGGCGGCTATGCGCTGGCGACGGCTTTGCGCGCTTTGCAGGTCGGGCCGGGCGATCCGGTATTAACCAACGCTTTTACCCTAGCGCCTGTGCCCGGCTCGATTGCTGCGGTGGGTGCGCGGCCGGTGTTTGTCGGGGTGGGCGAAGATCTGGTGATCGATCTTGTAGATTTGGAAGCCAAGGCGGATCAGGCCAAGGTTTTGATGCTCAGCCATATGCGTGGGCATATATGCGATATGCAGCGCCTGATGGAGATTTGCGATGCGGCCGGTATCACCGTGATTGAAGACTGTGCGCACACAATGGGGGCAAAGTGGAATAATCAATGGTCGGGCCGCTTTGGCCGCGTGGGCTGCTATTCCACCCAGACTTATAAACATATGAATTCGGGCGAGGGCGGGTTTCTGATCACGGATGATGCAGAGGTTATGGCCCGGGCCATTATGCTATCGGGATCATACATGCTGTATGAAAAACATCTTGCCGCCCCGCCGCCCGAAGCATTTGAGACATTGCGCTATGAAACGCCGAATATTTCGGGCCGTATGGATCATCTGCGCGCGGCTATTTTACGCCCGCAACTGCGCCGGCTTGGGGCCCAATGCGATGCTTGGAATAGCCGCTATCAAACAGTTGAGGCCGGCTTGCAGGAAACGCCGGGCCTTTCCTTGGTGCTGCGCCCTGCTGCGGAAAAATATGTCGGGTCTTCTATTCAGTTCTTGCTGCTCGACTGGCCGCCAGAGGCGGTGCAGGATGTGCTTGGACGCTGCGCTGACCGCGGCGTCGAGCTAAAATGGTTTGGCGGCGCTGAGCCAAGCGGTTTTACATCGCGCTATGACAGCTGGCGCTACGCCGAAAGCGCTCCGATGCCGAAAAGCGACCGCATTCTTGCCGGCTTGATTGATATGCGCATTCCGCTCACCTTTTCGCTCGAAGACTGCGCGCTGATTGCAAGAATAATCCGTGCGGAGGTCAGCGCGGTCTATCAAGCCGCCTAAGACCCAGTCAAAGCGTCCTGCTGCTAAGATTTTTGCAAGCGGCAGGCTTTTTATATGCCGGCATGATCCTGCTAAAAAACTAAAAATTGCGAATATTGCTTGACCTATCAGGCCCTGCACGGCTAAATATGAACAGTTGTTCAATAAATGAGGTTGCGGATGTTTAACGCTGCGATGGAATTTGATCTGGGTGAAGATGTGACCGCTCTGCGTGAGCAGGTACACCGCTGGGCGCAAGAACGGATTGCGCCCTTGGCCGCCGAAATCGATCAAAGCAATCAGTTTCCCGTGCATCTTTGGCGTGAAATGGGGGATTTAGGCCTGCTTGGATTGACGGTTGATGAAGAGTTTGGCGGCGCTGGTATGAGCTATCTGGCCCATACGGTGGCGGTGGAAGAGATCGCGCGCGCAAGCGCCTCTGTCAGCTTGTCCTACGGGGCGCATTCCAATCTTTGTGTCAATCAGATCAAGCTTAATGGCACGCAGATGCAAAAGGAAAAATACCTTCCACGGCTGATTTCGGGCGCGCATGTGGGCGCTTTGGCCATGTCCGAGACCAGCGCGGGTTCAGATGTGGTGTCGATGAAACTTGGGGCGGAAAAGTTAAACGGCTATTATCGGCTCAACGGCAATAAATACTGGATTACCAATGGGCCGGATGCAGATACGCTTGTGGTTTACGCTAAAACCGATCCGAGCGGCGGCTCAAAAGGCATCACGGCTTTTTTGATTGAAAAGGAAATGACCGGATTTTCGACCTCGCCGCATTTCGACAAATTGGGGATGCGGGGCTCAAACACCGCCGAGCTCATCTTTGACGATGTCGAAGTCCCGTTTGAAAATGTGCTTGGCGAAGAAGGCAAGGGCGTGCAGGTGCTAATGTCCGGTCTGGATTATGAACGGGTCGTGCTTTCGGGGATTGGCTGTGGAATTATGGCCGCCTGTCTGGATGAGGTGATGCCCTATATGGTCGAGCGTAAGCAATTCGGCAAAAGCATTGGTGATTTCCAGCTGATGCAGGGCAAAATTGCAGATATGTACACCGCAATGAATTCATCGCGGGCCTATGTATATGAAGTGGCCAAAGCCTGTGATCGCGGCGCAGTGACCCGCCAGGATGCTGCAGCTTGTGTGCTTTATGCCTCAGAGCAGGCGATGCAGGTTGCCCATCAGGCCGTGCAGGCGATGGGCGGTGCAGGCTTTTTGGCCGATGCGCCGGTGGCGCGCATTTTTCGCGATGCAAAGCTGATGGAAATCGGCGCTGGCACTTCTGAGATCCGGCGGATGCTGGTGGGGCGCGAATTGATGTCGGCAATGCGATGAGGCATATTTTTGCAATAACCATTGCAATATTGTGGCTTGCGGGGCAGGGGGCCCGGGCCGATATTTTAACCCTTTCTGAGGCGGGGGAAAAGACGCCCAACCAAACGCATTTTGATGCTGTTGTTGCGCAATGTTTTGAAACAGCTGATCGGCGTGCGGCCAAAGCGGACTGCGCGGGACGGGTGTCTGATCTTTGCATGGACGCAGATCAGAACTGGGGCCATACCACGCTTGGAATGATGCTGTGCAAAATGGCGGAAACAACAGCTTGGTCTAAAATTGTTGAAACAGAACTGGCGCTGACACTGGATGATTTTGAAAAAGCCGACAGCTTTGATAGAGAAAATGCGCATATAGATTTGCCGTACCGGGTACCTAGCCTGAAAGAAACACATGCAAGCTGGCAGACCTATAAAACAGCGAAATGCCAATCTGAATATTTGACATGGCGTGGAGGGACGTTGGCGAAAATTGCCGGTGCAAACTGTGATTTGAACATGACTGCGGATCATGCATTGTTCCTTTGGTCACTGCGGCAACCATGATGCAAATCGGACCGGTCTCTTTTGCTTGGATTGCTTTGGCACTTTTTATTGCCATCTTCAGCCTTGTTGCGCTGCGCCTAGGGGCGCGAACCACTACCTTAAGCGATACTGATATTATTGATCATTACAGCGCGCTTTACCTTGAAAACGAAAGCGCCGAGGGACGCCCTGCCCAGCTGACGGATTGTTACGCGCTTGCAGGCAGCGCCTTTTGGCAGCGGATCGAGATCATCTGCCAACCTGAAAAGGCTGCGCCCTATAGATATGTTGTCGGCTACTGGGGGCAATTGCTGCATTTTAAGAGAAGCCTGCCCAACGATCTTGTTCCAAAAGCCTAGTGCGAAGAGGATGTTATGAAACTTAAGTCAAATGTGATCACAAGTTCCGAAGACTTTGCCGCCAACCGGCACTCCCAGCTTGCGGCGCTATCTACGGTGCAAGAAGCGGTGCAAATGGCAGAACTGGGCGGCGGTGAGGTGGCGCGGGAACGCCATCTGTCGCGCGGCAAACTGTTGCCGCGGGATCGGGTCGCTCACTTATTGGATCCGGGCAGCCCGTTCTTAGAGATCGGTGTCACTGCCGCGCATGGGATGTATGAGGGTGCGGCGCCATCGGCCGGGGTGATTGCAGGGGTTGGTCAGGTAAATGGCATCGACTGCATGGTGGTGTGCAATGATGCCACCGTCAAAGGCGGCACATATTTTCCTATGAGTGTGAAAAAACACCTCAGAGCGCAGGAAATTGCCGAAGAATGTCATTTGCCCTGCATTTATCTGGTCGACAGCGGCGGCGCAAATTTGCCCAATCAGGATGAGGTTTTCCCCGACCGCGATCATTTCGGCCGGATTTTTTACAATCAGGCCCGCATGTCGGCCAAAGGGATTGCGCAAATCGCCGTGGTGATGGGGTCGTGTACGGCGGGCGGTGCCTATGTGCCGGCGATGTCTGATGTGACCATTATCGTCAAAGACCAAGGCACTATTTTTCTGGCTGGGCCGCCCTTGGTGAAAGCGGCGACCGGCGAAGTTGTCAGCGCCGAAGCGCTGGGCGGCGGCGATGTGCATACTCGGCTGTCGGGTGTGGCCGATTACCTTGCTGAAGATGATGGGCATGCTCTGGCCCTGGCGCGCCGCGCGGTTGGCAATCTAAACCGCCAAAAGCCGACAGGTATTGCGTGGCAGTCCCCCGAAGAGCCGGCCTATGACCCCGAGGAAATCCTTGGCCTTGTGCCGCCCGATCTGCGCAAGCCCTATGATATCCGCGAGCTTTTGATGCGTGTGGTGGATGGCTCGCGCTTTGATGAGTTTAAACCGCGCTTTGGGGAAACTTTGGTCACAGGTTTTGCACATCTCATGGGATGTCCTGTGGGGATCATTGCCAATAACGGCGTTTTATTTAGCGAGTCTGCGCAAAAAGGCGCGCATTTTGTTGAACTGTGCAGCCAGCGCAAAATACCTTTGGTGTTTTTGCAAAATATCACCGGATTTATGGTGGGGCAAAAATACGAAAACCAAGGCATCGCGCGCCATGGCGCAAAAATGGTGACCGCAGTGGCGACCACCGCAGTGCCCAAAGTCACCATGGTGGTGGGTGGCAGCTTTGGGGCGGGCAATTATGGCATGTCTGGGCGTGCTTATCAGCCGCGTTTTATGTGGAGCTGGCCGGCGAGCCGCATCTCTGTGATGGGCGGCGCGCAGGCCGCAGGGGTTTTGGCAACGGTCAAGCGAGACGCCATTGAGCGCAAGGGGGGATCATGGAGCGCCAAAGAGGAAGAGGCTTTTAAAGCCCCAACTGTGGAAATGTTCGAACGCCAATCCCATCCGCTCTATGCCAGCGCACGGCTCTGGGATGACGGAATTATTGACCCCCGCAAATCCCGCGAGGTTTTGTTTCTGTCGCTGAGCGCGGCGCTTAATGCCCCGATAGAGGACACTCAATTTGGTGTTTTCCGGATGTAAATGAGACCCGATCTAACAAAAGGCTTCTAAAAGCGAGACCTAAGATGTTTGAAAAAATTCTGATTGCCAACCGCGGTGAAATTTCGGCTCGGGTGGCACGAACAGCGCAAAAAATGGGCATTGCCACGGTGGCGGTCTATTCTGATGTCGACCGCGATAGCTTGCATGTCGCCTGCGCGGATGAAGCTGTGCATATCGGTGCAGCTTCGCCCGCGCAAAGCTATCTAAACAGCGCGCGCATTATTCAGGCGGCGATAGACAGCGGCGCTCAAGCGATACATCCCGGCTATGGGTTTTTATCCGAGAACCCAGAGTTCGTTGAAGCAGTGGAAGCCGCTGGTTTGACGTTTATCGGTCCCTCAGCTGCGTCCATCCGTGCCATGGGTCTAAAAGATGCGGCCAAAGCGTTGATGCAACAGGCAGGCGTGCCGGTGGTGCCGGGCTATCATGGGGCGGATCAAAGCGATGGGTATCTAGCCGAACAAGCACAGCAGATCGGCTATCCGGTGCTGATCAAAGCGGTCGCCGGGGGCGGCGGCAAAGGCATGCGCTTGGTGGAAAGTGCAGAGGAGTTCACCAATGCGCTGCAATCTGCACGCGCCGAGGCCAAAACCGCCTTTGGCAATGACGCGGTTCTTATCGAAAAATATATCACTTGCCCGCGCCATATCGAAGTGCAGGTTTTTGGCGATGGTCACGATGTGATCCATCTTTTTGAGCGCGACTGCTCATTGCAGCGGCGCCATCAGAAAGTCATCGAAGAAGCGCCCGCGCCCGGAATGGGTGAGGACATGCGCAGCGCCATGGGCGCCGCAGCGGTGCGCGCTGCGAAAGCCATCGCCTATAAAGGCGCTGGCACAATTGAATTTATCGCCGATGCAAGCGGTGGGCTGCGACCGGATCGGTTTTGGTTTATGGAAATGAACACGCGCCTGCAGGTCGAGCATCCGGTCACCGAGGCGGTGACAGGCATTGATTTAGTTGAATGGCAATTGCGTGTTGCGGCGGGCGAGCCTCTGCCAAGGGCGCAAAATGAAGTGTACTTGAACGGCCACGCGGTCGAAGCAAGGCTTTATGCGGAAGATGCCGAGAAAGGCTTTCTGCCGGCGACCGGCCGCCTAGATCACATCGCGTTTCCGCCAAGCTGCAGAGCCGACAGCGCTGTGCGCTCGGGGGATGACATATCGCCGTTTTATGATCCGATGATCGCCAAGCTCATTGTGCACGCGCAAAGCCGCGAACAGGCGCTGGATAAGCTGACCCACGCTTTACAATCGACGCAGGTGGCCGGCGCTGTGACAAACCTTGGGTTTTTGACCGCGCTCAGCGAAAATCCAGCCTTTCGCAGCGGCGATGTGGATACCGGGCTGATCGCGCGCGATTTTGAGGCATTGGTCGCGCAAAAACCTGCTCCGCAAAATGCGATTATTGCTGCGGCGCTGGCCGTTCTAGATGCGCAGTTTCAACCCAATCCGCTGTCAGGGTTTACACTTTGGTCACCGCTTCAAAGCCGATTTGGGCTTAGCCATAAAGACAAGCTTTATGAGGTGGCGGTGGCAGTGCTTGGGGACTGTTGCCACCTAGAGTATGACGGCAACACAGTGGAGGCCCATTATGATGGGCAAAAATGGCAGCTCAAGGATCAACATCTGCCGCCACTTTATCAAAAGGGCTCTGAGATTACCGTGTTTGTAAACGGCGGATTGCTCTTTGAGGGAATCGACCCGCTCAACCGGACATCCGATGCTTTTGATCAGGCGGCTCAGATCAATGCGCCAATGCCGGGTTTGGTGCGGGAAATATTAGTCCAATCCGGACAGAAGGTGGCGAAAGGTGCACGGCTGGTGGTGCTTGAAGCGATGAAAATGGAGCATGTTTTGGTGGCGCCGCGCGATTGCCATATAAAAGATGTCCTGGTCCAAAGCGGCGCGCAAGTTGCAGCAGATGATCCGCTGATTACTCTTGCAGACGACCCCGATAATCATTGATAAAACTGCTAGTTGGGCTGTTTACAGGCGGTTGCGAGTCGCAGCATGACAAGGTTTGATGCCTTATAAATCTCTCTATACAGAGTTTTTACAGTCATATGACTGCTAAAGTGTAGGCTGCTAGTGATGAAAATCCATATAAAAAACGGACCTAAGCGCTAATATTTTCTGGTTTATTATTAAATTGAACTTTACATCAGGAATGTTGCCAACCCTTGTTGACCCCGCATCAAGGCAAGAGTAAACCACGCAGCAAGCCAAATCGAAGAGTAGTCATTTTGAGCTGCTTGCAGAAAGGAGCCACTTGTGGATGAGATGCTAAGGGAATACCTCCCGATTTTAGTGTTTCTGGCCATTGCCATCGGGCTGGGCCTTGTGTTGATCTTGGCGGCTGCAGTGATCGCAGTGCGCAATCCTGATCCGGAAAAAGTATCGGCCTATGAATGCGGATTTAACGCATTTGACGATGCGCGGATGAAATTTGACGTTCGCTTTTATCTGGTCTCGATCCTGTTCATCATTTTTGATCTTGAAATCGCCTTTTTGTTTCCATGGGCGGTTGCCTTTAAGGATGTGAGCACGCTTGGATTTTGGTCAATGATGGTCTTTCTGGCAGTGCTGACAATCGGGTTTGCATATGAGTGGAAGAAGGGGGCGCTTGAATGGGAGTGATGGCCGGAGCCAATACCGCGGCAGCAGACAAAGACGTCGCAACCGCAGAGCTGAACCGAGAGCTGCAGGACAAAGGGTTTTTGCTAACCTCGACCGAAGACATTATCAATTGGGCGCGCACGGGAAGTTTGCACTGGATGACCTTTGGTCTGGCCTGCTGCGCGGTTGAAATGATCCATACCTCAATGCCGCGCTATGACCTAGAACGCTTTGGCGCCGCGCCGCGGGCCTCGCCCCGGCAATCTGACCTGATGATCGTCGCCGGCACTTTGACCAATAAAATGGCTCCTGCTCTGCGCAAGGTCTATGACCAGATGCCCGAGCCGCGCTATGTGATTTCAATGGGGTCCTGTGCCAATGGCGGCGGCTATTATCACTATAGCTATTCAGTGGTGCGCGGCTGTGATCGGGTTGTTCCTGTGGATGTTTATGTTCCGGGATGCCCCCCAACCGCCGAAGCGCTGCTTTACGGCATTATGGCGCTGCAGCGCAAAATTCGCCGCACGGGGACAATCACACGATGAGCGATGCACTGACGGAACTCGGAGCCCATATAGAAGCCAAGCGCCCGGATTGCGTGTTGACTTGGGATATTAGTTTTAACGAGCTGAATATTGATGTGGCCCCGGCGAATATTGCCGGTTTTGTCGAGTTTTTAAAATCGGATGCCACCTGCCGGTTTTCAACCTTGGTCGACATAACGGCGGTGGATTACCCCAACCGCCCGAAGCGTTTCGATGTGGTCTATCATTTTCTCAGCATGTATCAAAACCAGCGTATTCGCTTGCGGGTATCAATTCTCGATGATGCGATGGTGCCATCGCTGACCGACATTCATCCTTCTGCAAATTGGTTTGAGCGGGAAGTCTTTGATATGTTTGGTATATTGTTTTCCGGTCATCCGGATTTGCGGCGTATTTTGACAGATTATGGGTTTCGCGGCTATCCGCTTCGAAAAGATTTCCCCACCACGGGCTATACCGAGGTGCGCTATGATGAGGTCCAAAAGCGGGTGGTCTATGAACCGGTGAATTTGGTTCAAGAATATCGCCAGTTTGATTTTATGTCCCCTTGGGAGGGCGCAGATTACATTCTGCCCGGTGACGAAAAGGAGGCCGGCAAATGATGGATGGCTCCAAAGGGTTTGAAGATGCGCTAACCGGCGAACAGAAAATTCGCAATTTCAACATCAATTTTGGCCCGCAGCACCCGGCTGCGCATGGCGTTCTGCGCTTGGTGCTTGAGCTTGATGGTGAAATTGTTGAGCGCTGTGATCCGCATATTGGCTTGTTGCACCGCGGGACAGAAAAGCTGATGGAAAGCCGCACCTACCTGCAAAACCTGCCATATTTTGACCGGCTGGATTATGTGGCACCAATGAACCAAGAACATGCATGGTGTCTGGCTATTGAAAAATTGACGAACACTGAAGTGCCGCGCCGCGCTTCGCTGATCCGCGTGCTATATTCAGAAATTGGCCGTATTCTGAACCATTTGTTGAATGTCACAACGCAGGCGCTGGACGTGGGCGCATTAACGCCGCCGCTTTGGGGCTTTGAAGAGCGCGAAAAACTGATGACGTTTTATGAACGTGCCTGCGGCGCGCGGCTTCATGCCGCCTATTTCCGCCCCGGAGGCGTACATCAGGATTTGCCAGATCAACTGATCGAAGACATTGATACTTGGGCGCAAGAATTTCCCAAAGTTATGAGTGATATCGATGGGCTCCTGACGGAAAACCGGATTTTCAAACAGCGCAATGTCGATATTGGTGTCGTCAGCGAAGACGATATTCTGAACTACGGATTTTCCGGTGTGATGGTGCGCGGCTCTGGCCTGTCGTGGGATTTGCGCCGCTCGCAACCCTATGAATGTTATGACGAGTTTGATTTTCAAATTCCGGTGGGCAAAAACGGTGATTGCTTTGATCGTTACCTTGTACGGATGGAAGAAATGCGCCAGTCCCTGAGCATTATCCGCCAAGCCGTTGCAAAGCTGCGGGTTGAAAAGGGCGAAGTGCTGGCACGCGGCAAACTGGCCCCGCCAACCCGTTCAGATATGAAGACCTCGATGGAGGCACTGATCCACCACTTCAAGCTTTATACCGAAGGCTTTCATGTGCCCCAAGGGGAAGTCTATGCCGCCGTCGAAGCGCCCAAAGGTGAGTTTGGCGTTTATCTGGTGGCCGATGGCAGCAATAAACCTTACCGCGCCAAATTGCGTGCACCGGGGTATTTGCACCTGCAAGCGATGGATCATATCGCCACAGGGCACCAATTGGCAGATGTGGCTGCTATTATCGGCACGATGGACGTTGTTTTTGGGGAGATAGATCGCTAATGCTTCGCCGCCTTCACCTCGATCAACCAAAGAGCTTTGCCTTTACTCCAGCCAATCTGGCCTGGGCTGAGGCGCAGATCACCAAATACCCCGAAGGCCGTCAGGCTTCGGCGATTATTCCGCTGCTCTGGCGGGCACAGGAACAAGAGGGCTGGCTGACCCGCCCTGCGATTGAAACGATCGCTGAAATGCTGGGAATGGCCTATATACGGGCGCTTGAAGTGGCGTCGTTTTATTTTATGTTCCAACTGCAGCCCGTGGGCAGTGTGGCCCATATTCAGGTGTGCGGAACAACCTCATGTATGATTTGCGGTGCCGAAGATTTGGTCGCTGTCTGCCGTGAGAAAATTGCGCCCAAGCCGCATGAGCTGTCCGCAGATGGAAAGTTCAGCTGGGAAGAGGTTGAATGCCTTGGCGCGTGTTCGAACGCACCAATGGCACAAATCGGCAAAGACTACTTCGAAGATCTGACCGCCGAGCGCTTTGGCGAAATGATCGACCAATTGGCCCGCGGTGAAGTGCCCAATGCCGGCCCCCAAAATGGCCGGTACGCCAGTGAACCAATCGGTGGGCTTACAAGTCTGACAGCCCATGACAAAGGCCGCGCAAAAACCAATGCCAGTGTCGAATTGGCAGTGTCTATTGGCGATACGGTAAAACGAATTGATGGCAGTGAAGTGCCTCTGATCACCCCTTGGCAAGGCAAAGCCGTGGCATCTAAGCGCAAAAAGGCAGCCCCGAAAGCTGCCGGTGCAAAAAAGCCTCGCACGCTTAAGTCGGCCCGCAAATCCGGCGCAGACGATTTAAAGAAAATCACCGGCATTGGTCCGAAACTGGAAATCCTGTTGAACGAAACAGGGTTCTTCCATTTTGACCAAATCGCAAAGTGGAGCGATCAGGAATGCGCCTGGGTGGATCAAAATCTAAAAGGATACCCCGGACGTGCAAGCCGCGATAAATGGGTTGAACAAGCCAAAGCCCTGCTTGGCGATGGATGAATAAACTGGCAAATGCCGCCTGCATTGCGGCGTTTAAGGAGCGATGAATGGATCAGAGCACAGAGCTACAGTTCGCACGGCGAGGGCGTCTGCTGGCACTTGTGATCGCTGGGACAATGCTGTTCTGGCTTGCTGCGCAATGGATCGGGCCAAAGATCGGTCTGGCTGGTCAATACGCGGTGCTAATTGATCTTGTGGTTATGGCAGCATTTGTCATGACGATTTACAACGGCTTACAGCTTTGGCGGAAACGCCATAATAACAAAGGATGAGGGCAGATGCTTAAAGATAAAGATCGGATATTTACCAATCTTTACGGCATGCATGACCGCAGCCTCAAAGGGGCGCAGCAGCGGGGCCATTGGGATGGCACTGCAGCGATTGTAAAAAAGGGCCGGGACTGGATTATTGACCAGATGAAAGCATCGGGCCTTCGCGGTCGTGGTGGCGCCGGTTTCCCAACCGGTCTGAAGTGGTCGTTTATGCCCAAGGAAAGTGATGGACGGCCTGCGTACCTAGTTGTTAATGCAGATGAATCCGAGCCGGGTACATGTAAAGACCGCGAAATTATGCGCCATGATCCGCATACTTTGATCGAAGGCTGTCTGATTGCCAGCTTCGCGATGAATGCCCATGCATGCTACATTTATATCCGCGGTGAATACATCCGCGAGCGCGAAGCGCTGCAAGCAGCGATTGACGAAGCCTATGATGCCGGATTGCTTGGCAAGAACGCCGCCAAGTCCGGCTGGGATTTTGACCTTTATGTGCACCACGGGGCCGGCGCTTATATTTGCGGCGAAGAAACCGCGCTTCTGGAAAGCCTTGAAGGGCGTAAAGGCATGCCGCGGATGAAACCGCCGTTTCCAGCAGGGGCGGGGCTTTATGGCTGTCCGACGACTGTGAACAATGTTGAATCCATAGCTGTTGTTCCAACTATCTTGCGCCGCGGGCCTGAATGGTTTTCAAGTTTCGGGCGGCAAAATAACGCTGGAACAAAGCTTTTTGCCATATCGGGGCATGTGAATTCCCCATGTGTGGTTGAAGAAGCCATGTCGATCACATTTGAAGAATTGATTGACCGGCACTGCGGCGGAATTCGCGGAGGCTGGGATAACCTTAAAGCGGTCATTCCGGGCGGCTCGTCAGTGCCGTGTATTCGCGGCGAGCATATGCGTGAAGCGATTATGGATTTTGACTACCTACGCGAGCAGCGCTCGGGTCTTGGAACCGCTGCGGTGATTGTGATGGATCAATCGACCGATATTATCAAAGCGATCTGGCGACTTGCCAAGTTCTACAAACATGAAAGTTGCGGCCAATGCACGCCCTGCCGCGAGGGCACTGGCTGGATGATGCGGGTGATGGAGCGTTTGGTGACCGGCGAGGCCGAGGTCGAAGAGATTGATATGCTTCTTGATGTAACAAAGCAGGTCGAAGGCCACACAATTTGTGCACTGGGCGATGCGGCGGCTTGGCCGATCCAAGGACTGATTAGAAATTTCCGCGATGAAATTGAAGACCGGATTAAACACAAACGCACGGGCCGCGTCAGCGCGGTTGCGGCTGAGTAAACCTATGTCAAAACCCCAAATCATATCTGCTGACCACGTTTGGGCTGGCTGCCCCCAAAAGAGCGCAGCATGTATGGTTAAAACGAAAAGGCACCCTTTGGGCGCCGACGCTAAAGCAAAGTGAGAACGATGACAGATCTGAAAAAAATCATCATCGACGATAAAGAAATCGAAGTTGACGGGGCCATGACCCTTATTCAGGCCTGTGAGTTGGCCAATGTAGAAGTGCCACGATTTTGCTATCATGAGCGCTTGTCAATTGCCGGTAACTGCCGGATGTGTCTGGTTGAAGTGGTCGGTGGCCCGCCAAAACCTGCAGCCTCCTGTGCGATGCAGGTGCGCGATTTGCGCCCGGGGCCCGAAGGCCAGCCGCCTGTGGTGAAAACCAATTCTCCGATGGTCAAAAAAGCCCGCGAAGGTGTGATGGAATTTTTGCTCATCAACCATCCGCTGGATTGTCCGATTTGTGATCAGGGCGGTGAATGTGATCTGCAGGACCAAGCTATGGCCTATGGCGTCGACTTTTCGCGCTACCGCGAAGTGAAACGCGCCAGTACCGACCTTGATCTAGGGCCGCTTGTGGAAACCCATATGACGCGCTGCATCAGTTGTACGCGCTGTGTGCGGTTCACAACCGAAGTTGCCGGGATCACCCAGATGGGCCAAACCGGCCGCGGCGAGGATGCCGAGATCACCAGCTATCTTGGGGAAACCTTGGACAGTAACCTGCAGGGCAACGTCATTGATCTGTGCCCGGTTGGCGCGCTGACCTCAAAGCCCTATGCCTTTACCGCCCGCCCTTGGGAATTGAGCAAAACCGAAACCATTGATGTCATGGACGCTTTGGGTTCAAACATCCGGGTTGATGCCAAAGGCCGCGAAGTAATGCGGATCATGCCGCGCAACCACGATGGCGTAAACGAAGAGTGGATTTCGGATAAAACCCGTTTTGTCTGGGATGGTCTGCGCCGGCAGCGGCTAGACCAGCCTTATATTCGCGATAACGGCAAACTCCGCCCTGCAAACTGGGGCGAAGCACTTGGTGCCGCAGCGGCTGCGATGAAAGACCGTTCAGTGGCGGGTATCATCGGGGATCTGGCGCCGGTCGAGGCCGCCTTTGCCCTGAAACAGCTGATCACCAGTTTGGGCGGAGAAGTGGAATGCCGCACAGATGGGGCAAAACTTCCTGCCGGCAATCGTTCGGCCTATGTCGGCACCGCCAGCATAGAAGATATCGACAGCGCCGATATGATCCAACTGATCGGCTGCAACCCTCGGGTTGATGCGCCGGTGCTGAATGCCCGTATTCGCAAGGCGTGGATTAATGGGGCGATGGTCGGGCTCGCCGGAGAAGCGGTCGATTTAACCTATGATTATGCGCATGTTGGCACCGGCAGAGCCGCACTTGAAAGCCTGTCTTCAAGGGCCATTGGGGACGCCAAAGACAAAAATACACTGGTTATTATCGGCGCATCTGCCTTAACCGGTGCAGATGGCAAAGCCGTGCTTGGCCACGCAATGAAACTGGCGGAAAATTCCAACAGCAAATTTATGGTGCTGCATACCGCTGCTGCGCGTGTTGGTGCGATGGATATCGGCGCCGTTTCAGAAGGCGGTATTACCAAAACCTTGAAGAATGCAGAGGTTATTTTCAATCTCGGTGCAGATGAAATTGACATTAAAGATGGACCTTTCGTCATTTACCAAGGCAGCCATGGTGATCGCGGCGCGCATCGGGCGGATATTATTCTGCCCTCCGCAGCCTATACAGAAGAAGCTGGTCTTTTCGTCAATACAGAAGGTCGTCCACAACTGGCCCTTCGCGCCGGTTTTGCACCGGGCGAAGCCAAAGAAAACTGGGCAATCCTGCGCGCCTTGTCGGCTGAGTTAGGCGCAACGCTCGGGTATGACAGCCTTGCGCAGCTGCGGCAGGCATTGATCGCCGAAGTGCCGCATTTGGCCGAGGTAGATCAGGTCGCTGAAAACCCATGGAAAGCGGTTGCCGCTGGCAAACTGGGCGCGTCTGACTTTGCAAAAGGAGCCGGTAGTTTTTACCTCAGCAACCCAATCGCGCGGGCCTCTACCATCATGGCAGAGCTGGCGGCAAACGAAAAAGCCCGTCACACCACAAAGGTTGCGGCCGAGTGATGCAGCAGCTGGCGGCGATATCCCCGGCCATTTTGGTCGTTGCATTGAGTGCACTTCTTGCCGCATGCCAAGCCGCAACGCTGGCCACGGATTCGGCGTCTTTGGAAGCACCTTTTTACAAGGGGATTTCAACCCGCCTGCTGGAAAAGGACCTTGTTCAATTCAAAGTTCAACTTGCAAACGGTGCGGGGCCTCAGGCGGTGCAGGACTATGCAAAATGTGCCGCCGCTCAATACACATTGATCAGAGGCTATGGCTATGCTCGCCATATACGCACAAATATTGAGCGCCGTGCAAATACATGGTCTGCGGATGCAGTCTATACAATCTCGGCAGATATGCCGAGGGGATTTAAAACCATCGACGCAAAGGCCGTAGCGGCCGACTGCGTGGAAAACAATATACCTATGGTGTGAGGACCGATGGCAGAGTTTTTAACAACACCGGCTGGAATAGCCCTAATCATCGTGGCCCAAGGTCTGTTGATGGCGATATTCTTGCTGCTTTCAGCCTATTTCCTGATTTACGCAGACCGGAAGGTCTGGGCCGCAGTGCAAATGCGGCGTGGCCCAAATGTCGTCGGAGCCTGGGGTATTTTGCAAAGCGGCGCAGATATGCTCAAACTTGTCTTCAAGGAAATCATCGTTCCTGCCGGGTCTGATAAGGCGGTATTTTTCCTTGCGCCCTTGGCCTCTTTCTTTTTGGCGATCGCCGCATGGGCGGTGGTTCCGCTAAACGAGGGCTGGGCGCTGTCGAATATCAACGTGGCTATTTTATACGTGTTTGCAGTCTCTTCATTGGAAGTTTACGGCGTCATCATGGGGGGCTGGGCCTCGAACTCAAAGTACCCGTTCCTGGGCTCTTTGCGATCTGCGGCCCAGATGATTTCCTATGAGGTATCGATTGGCCTTATTATCATTGGTGTGATCCTGTCGACCGGATCAATGAACTTTGGCGATATTGTGCGGGCCCAAGATGGGGATTACGGGCTCTTTAGCTGGTATTGGTTGCCGCATTTCCCCATGGTATTTTTGTTTTTCATCTCGGCACTGGCCGAAACCAACCGACCTCCTTTCGATTTGCCAGAGGCTGAGTCTGAACTGGTTGCTGGATTTCAGGTTGAATACAGCTCAACGCCATTTCTTCTGTTTATGGCCGGTGAATTGATTGCTGTCTGGCTGATGTGTGCCCTTACAGCTTTGCTGTTCTTTGGTGGGTGGCTTTCCCCAATCCCGGGTCTGCCCGATGGCCCGCTTTGGATGATTGGCAAGATGGCATTTTTCTTCTTTATCTTTGCCATGGTCAAGGCAATCACGCCGCGGTATCGCTACGATCAACTGATGCGTCTCGGTTGGAAGGTGTTCTTGCCAATGTCTCTGGGCTGGGTTGTGATCGTTGCCTTTTTAGCAAAATTCGAAGCCTTTGGTGGGGCCTATGCCCGTTGGGCGATAGGAGGATAAGATGAGCCAGATTGATTATACGCGCGCGGCCAAATATTTTCTGCTGGCAGACTTTGTCAAAGGGTTTGCATTGGGAATGAAGTACTTCTTTGCCCCTAAAGCCACCGTGAACTACCCGCATGAAAAAGGCCCTTTGAGCCCCCGGTTTCGCGGCGAACATGCCTTGCGGCGCTATCCAAACGGTGAAGAGCGCTGCATTGCGTGCAAACTGTGCGAAGCGGTTTGCCCGGCCCAAGCGATTACTATTGATGCCGAACCGCGCGATGACGGCAGCCGCCGCACGATCCGCTATGACATCGACATGACGAAGTGCATTTACTGCGGATTTTGTCAGGAAGCCTGTCCGGTAGACGCCATTGTTGAAGGCCCGAACTTCGAATTTTCCACCGAAACCCGTGAAGAGCTTTTCTATAACAAAGAAAAGCTCTTGGAAAACGGCGACCGCTGGGAATCTGAAATCGCCCGCAATCTTGAAATGGATGCGCCCTACCGATGATAGATATTTTCCGCCCCAATTCAAAAGGCTTTATACGCTCGCAAGACCCTGCGGGTACAGCTTGGTCTTTTGCGAGATCATTTCTGGTGAGCGGAAACAAAGAGGACAACCAATCATGAGCGTTTTGAGCTTTACCTTCTATCTGTTTGCTGTTTGCGTCATTGTTGGCGGTCTATTTACCGTTATCAGTCGCAATCCGGTTCACTCGGTGCTTTGGTTGATCCTGTCATTTCTATCGTCAGCAGGTCTCTTTGTGCTGTTGGGGGCCGAATTTGTCGCGATGCTGCTGGTGATTGTCTATGTTGGCGCCGTTGCGGTGCTATTTTTGTTTGTTGTCATGATGTTGGATGTGGATTTTGCACAGCTCAAAGCGGAAATGGCGCGCTATCTACCGCTGGGACTTTTGATCGGTGTCGTGCTGTTGATGCAATTGGGAATGGCTTTTGGAAACTGGACCGCATCTGAGGGCGCCGAAGCAGCCCGCGCCGCCGTAGCGCCTGTGGATACCCATAATACCGCCGCTTTGGGGCTATTGATCTATGATCGCTACTTTTTGCTGTTTCAACTCGCTGGCCTGATCCTTTTGGTGGCGATGGTTGGGGCAATTGTGCTGACGCTTCGCCATCGCAAGCATGTCAAACGCCAGGATGTGCTGGCCCAAATGTACCGCGATCCGGCGACAGCGATGGAACTAAAAGACGTCAAACCGGGGCAGGGGCTTTGAGCCTGCGCTGCATAGGACAAGGAAGACCGAGGAAATTATGATTGGTTTAGAACATTACCTGACAGTGGCGGCCACGCTTTTCGTCATAGGTATCTTTGGGATCTTCCTGAACCGGAAGAATGTCATCATCTTGTTGATGTCGATTGAGCTTATGCTGCTGTCAGTGAACATCAATCTTGTCGCCTTTTCCAGTTTTCTTGGCGACTTGGTCGGGCAGGTCTTTACGCTTTTCGTTTTGACCGTCGCCGCGGCAGAGGCGGCTATTGGCTTGGCTATTCTGGTTAGTTTTTTCCGCAACCGAGGCACTATTGCGGTTGAAGACGTCAATGTGATGAAAGGGTAGGCAAAGATGGAACAAATCATTCTCTTTGCCCCGTTCATTGGGGCGCTTATTGGTGGCTTTGGCTGGCGGTTTATTGGCGAAACGGGCGCGCAGGTGGTGACCACGGGGTTGCTGTTCCTGTCCTGCTTTCTGAGCTGGATTGTTTTTCTAACCCTCGATGCGGGTACGCAGCATATTGAAATTTTGCGGTGGATTGAAAGCGGTGCGTTAAGTACCAACTGGTCAATCCGTTTGGATCGCATGACAGCCATTATGCTGATCGTGGTCACAACAGTGTCCGCGCTGGTGCACCTTTATAGCTTTGGCTACATGGATCACGATCCCCAATGGAAAGAGGGCGAAAGCTATAAGCCACGCTTCTTTGCTTACCTTTCGTTTTTCACCTTTGCAATGTTGATGCTGGTAACCTCTGACAATCTGCTGCAGATGTTTTTTGGCTGGGAAGGCGTGGGCGTGGCCTCATATCTGCTGATCGGTTTCTACTACCGCAAACCCAGCGCCAACGCCGCAGCGATCAAAGCCTTTGTGGTTAACCGTGTCGGAGACTTTGGGTTCGCGCTTGGTATTTTCGGGCTTTTTTACCTGACTGACAGCATCAAACTAGACGATGTTTTTGCAGCTGCGCCGCAGCTGGCGGAAACCCAATTGCATTTCCTGTGGACCGAATGGAATGCGGCTAATCTATTAGCCTTTTTGCTTTTTATTGGCGCTATGGGAAAATCAGCACAGCTGTTTTTGCACACATGGCTGCCCGATGCGATGGAAGGGCCGACACCGGTTTCGGCTTTGATCCACGCAGCAACCATGGTGACAGCGGGCGTCTTTTTGGTCTGCCGGATGTCACCGCTGATGGAATACGCGCCTGCAGCGCTTAGTTTTGTGACCATAGTTGGTGCCTTCACCGCGTTTTTTGCTGCCACCGTGGGGCTTGTTCAAAACGATATCAAACGGGTGATTGCCTATTCAACATGCTCGCAGCTTGGCTATATGTTTGTTGCTGCGGGTGTTGGGGTTTATTCGGTGGCGATGTTCCATCTTTTCACCCACGCATTTTTCAAAGCCATGCTGTTTTTGGGGGCCGGATCGGTCATTCATGCCATGCACCATGAACAAGACATGCGCAACTATGGTGGGCTGCGCAAAAAAATCCCGTATACGTTTGGCGCAATGATGATCGGAACCTTGGCCATCACTGGTGTCGGCATTCCACTAACTCATATCGGCTTTGCAGGCTTTTTATCCAAAGACGCAGTGATTGAAAGCGCTTGGGCCGGCACGGCCGGCGGCGGAGCCTTCTGGCTTTTGGTGGTCGCGGCACTGTTTACATCGTTCTACAGCTGGCGGCTTATATTCATGACATTCTATGGAACGCCGCGCGGCGATGCGCACACCCATGATCACGCGCATGAAAGCCCGAAGGTCATGTTGATACCGCTTGGTGTGTTGGCGCTTGGCGCTGTCTTTTCAGGTATGATCTGGTACGGCAGCTTTTTTGGCGAACATTCGCAGGTCAATAAGTTCTTTGGAATTCCGGATCATCACGTTGAAGCTAGCCATGACGAGGGTCATGACGATGAGCATGGCGCAGCATCCGGCGATCACGGCGCCGCCCATGATGATAAGGCGCACGATGATAAGGCGCACGAAAGCGATGCGCATGCAGATGCCGGGCATCACGACAAAGCGCATGCGGCCGATGACTTGCATCCAGCAGCGCCAGAAGGGGCTATCTTTATGGGCCCAGACAACCATGTCATGGACGAGGCGCACCATGCACCCACTTGGGTCAAGGTCAGCCCCTTTGTGGCCATGCTAATCGGATTTATAACCGCGTTCTGGTTTTATATATGGGATCCTAAAATGCCCGCGCGCTTGGCCGATAACAATCGACCTCTTTATCTGTTTTTGCTGAACAAATGGTACTTTGACGAGATTTATGATGCGATTTTTGTGCGGCCGGCAAAAGCCTTGGGGCGGTTTCTTTGGCGCCGGGGTGATGGCGGCGTCATTGACGGGACAATCAATGGAATTGCAATGGGTATTGTGCCTTTTTTCACCCGCCTCGCAGGACGGGCACAGTCTGGTTACATCTTTACCTACGCCTTTGCGATGGTCATCGGCATCGTTGTGCTTGTCACCTGGATGAGCTTTATCGGAGGGGGAAACTGATATGGATAGTTTACTCCTGTCAATCGTTACATTTGCCCCGGCTCTTTCCGCCGTGATTTTGTTAATATTTGCCCGCGGCGAAGACGAGGCGGCCGCGCTTGTTGCAAAACGCTTTGCGCTATTTGCCACCGGTGCAACCTTTTTGATCTCATTGTTGATCCTAGCCCAGTTTAACCCCGCCGATCCCGGTTTTCAGATGGTGGAAGAGGCCGAATGGCTGCTTGGCCTGCAATACAAAATGGGCGTGGACGGGATTAGCATTTTATTCGTCATGCTGACCACGTTTATGATGCCATTGGTTATTGCGGCCTCATGGGGTGTTAAAACCCGCGTCAAGGAATACATGATCGCCTTCTTGCTGCTCGAAACACTGATGCTTGGCGTCTTTATGGCTTTGGATCTGGTGCTATTTTATCTGTTCTTCGAAGCAGGCCTTATTCCAATGTTCCTGATTATAGGCATTTGGGGCGGCTCTGACCGGGTGTATGCGTCGTTCAAGTTTTTCCTTTATACCTTCTTAGGGTCGGTTTTGATGTTGATTGCGATGATCGCAATGTTTGCACAGGCCGGAACGACGGACATTCCAACTTTGATGATCCATGAATTTGATTTTGCTGATATGAATGTGCTTGGCATTCATGTTGTGGGCGGAATGCAAACCCTGATGTTCTTGGCCTTTTTTGCCAGCTTTGCGGTTAAAATGCCCATGTGGCCGGTGCACACTTGGCTGCCCGATGCACACGTTCAAGCGCCCACCGCTGGATCAGTTGTGCTGGCTGCGATCCTGTTGAAAATGGGCGGATATGGATTTTTACGCTTTAGTTTGCCGATGTTCCCAGTGGGCTCTGAGGTGATGACAAACTTCGTATTTGTGCTCTCGGCTATTGCCATTGTCTATACCTCTTTGGTGGCTTTGGTGCAGGAAGATATGAAAAAGCTCATAGCCTATTCCTCGGTTGCACACATGGGATATGTCACAATGGGCATTTTTGCGGCCAATCAGCAGGGCATTGACGGCGCTATTTTCCAAATGCTCAGCCACGGCTTTATCTCGGGGGCGCTGTTTTTATGTGTTGGTGTGATCTATGATCGGATGCATACCCGCGAAATTAATGCCTATGGCGGTCTGGTCAACCGGATGCCCGCCTATGCGGCGATCTTTATGCTGTTCACCATGGCCAATGTAGGGCTGCCTGGCACCTCTGGTTTTGTTGGCGAGTTTTTAACGCTGGTGGGCATTTTCAAAGTGAACACTTGGGTTGCCCTCTTTGCAACATCCGGCGTTATCTTATCCGCAGCCTATGCGCTGTGGCTGTATCGCCGCGTTGTGATGGGTGATCTGATTAAAGAAAGCTTGCGCAGTATCACGGATATGAGCTTTCGCGAACGGGTTGTCTTTGCCCCGCTGGTGGTGATGACGATACTGCTTGGGGTTTACCCTGCTCTGGTCTTGGACCTGATCGGGCCTTCGGTAGAAGCTCTGGTCTCGAACTATCAAACCGCATTACTGGATGCTGGACGCGGCACCCAGATTGCCGCCTCGCATTAATTAGGAGATGAAGGCAAATGATCCAAGCTGATCTGAATATCATCCTGCCAGAGGTTATCCTTTCGCTCTATGCGATGCTGGCTTTGGTTGGTGCGGTTTATTCTGGAAAAGATAAACTTGCCCCCTTACTTGTCTGGCTGACGGCCGGATTATTCGCGCTCTTGGCTTTTTGGATTGCAGGCTCAACCGGGCCAAGCCAAACCGCCTTTGGCGGGATGTTTGTCGACGACGGGTTTGCCCGGTTTTCCAAAATCATGATCCTTATTTCCGCGGCGGTTGTCTTGGTCATGAGCCAAGAGTATATGCTGCGCCGTAACTTGCTGCGCTTTGAATACCCATTGCTGATCGCTCTTGCTGTGGTTGGCATGATGATGATGGTATCGGCGGGCGATTTAATGTCGCTTTATATGGGGCTAGAACTACAATCTCTATCGCTTTATGTAATTGCATCCTTGCGCCGCGATAGCGTGAAATCAACGGAAGCCGGCCTTAAATACTTCGTCCTTGGGGCGTTATCTTCGGGCTTGCTGCTGTATGGCGCCTCGCTGTGCTATGGGTATTCTGGCACGACCCTCTTTTCTGGTATAATTGCCGCTGCCGGGGATCATCATGCGCCGCTTGGACTATTGCTTGGCTTGGTGCTGATCAGCTCTGGGCTTGCCTTTAAGGTTTCGGCTGTGCCCTTCCACATGTGGACCCCGGATGTCTATGAAGGTGCGCCAACTCCGATCACTGCATTTTTCGCAACAGCTCCAAAGGTTGCTGCCATTGGGCTTTTTGCACGGGTAATGCATGATGCCTTTGGCGGGATTACTGCCGATTGGCAACAGATCATCGCTCTGCTGTCGTTGCTTTCGATGTTTCTGGGATCTATCGCCGCGATTGGACAAACCAATATCAAGCGGCTGATGGCCTACTCTTCGATTGCCCATATGGGTTATGCATTGATGGGCCTAGCGGCCGGTACAGCCTTTGGTATTCAGGCCTTGCTCATCTATATGGCTATTTATGTAACAATGAGCATTGGAACCTTTGCCTTTATCTTGCTGATGGAAAAAGATGGCCAACCGGTGACAGATATTTCTGCGCTGCACATGTTGTCACGCGCGCATCCGGGACGGGCCATAGCCATGTTGGTGTTGCTCTTTAGTCTTGCAGGCGTTCCGCCCATGGTCGGCTTTTTTGGCAAGCTATACGTTTTAAGAGCCGCTTATGATGCAGGCCTTGCATGGTTGGCGCTGGCCGGAGTTATTGCATCGGTTATCGGGGCATTTTATTATCTTAGAATTGTCTTCTATATGTACTTTGGCGATGATCAGGATGATAATTTGGACCGCACAAGAGCGCCGGTTTTACAAACTGTTTTATTTGTATCCGCCCTGATCATGGTGGTTGGTATTGCAAACTTGTTTGGCATCGAAGGGGCTGCAGAAGCCGCAGCCGCAACACTTGTCCGCTAACTTTCCACTCGGATATAACAAACATGTGCTGGCAACAGTGGATAGCACCAATGCAGAGGCCACACGCATTGCAGGCTCTTTATCATCACCTACGTGGATTTTGGGACTGAATCAAACCGACGGACGCGGGCGCGGCGGTCGCCAATGGGCCGACCCGACGGGTAATTTTGCCGCCACGCTGGTTTTGTTTCCTGATGATCCCCTCCAAACCCGTGTTTTGCGTTCTTTTGTGGCTGCTGTGGCCCTTTTTGATGCCTTGGTTGCGCTCACCGGTCGGGCCGAGGCGTTTTCACTAAAATGGCCAAATGATGTGCTGCTTAATGGCGCAAAACTTGCGGGTATATTGCTGGAAACTATTCCGCTGTCTGCAGGGCGCTCGGCCTTGGCGATCGGAGTGGGGGTCAACCTTGTTGAAACGCCTTCCTTATCCCAACTTGCTTCGGGGTCCATGCCGCCTGTATCGCTGAAAGGCGTGACAGGAACCACTGTGATAGCAGAAGAATTTCTAGATTTTCTGGCCGCGTCCTATGCCGCCTGCGAAGAGCAGTTTGCCACCTTTGGTTTTGAGCCTATTCGCCGCGCATGGCTGGCCCGTGCCGCCCGTTTGGGCGAGTCGATGACTGCCCGCAGCGCGCAGAGCGAAATAAGCGGAATATTTGACACCATCGACGAGACAGGGCATTTGATCCTAAACACGGCGTACGGCAAAAAGGCCATTGCGGCGGCTGATGTGTTCTTTTAAGGGAAAAACTGATGTTACTGACGATTGATTGCGGGAACACCAACACCATATTTTCCATATGGGATGGGGATAAGTTCGTTGCCACTTGGCGCACCGTCACAGAGCATCAGCGCACCGCAGATCAATATTTCGTTTGGCTGACGACTTTGATGAACGCCCAGAAATTATGCGCAGATATATCTGAAGTGGTCGTGGCCTCATCCGTCCCTAAAGTCGTCTTTAATCTACGGGTGCTATGCGACCGCTACTTTAATTGCCGACCCTTGGTGGTGGGCAAGCCTGAGTGCAATCTGCCAGTGGCACCACGCGTTGATCCGGGCACAAAAATAGGTCCGGACCGCTTGGCCAATGTTGCTGGCGCTTTTGATCGGCATGGCGGAAATTGCGTGGTTGTCGATTTCGGTACCGCGACCAATTTTGATATGGTGGCAGAAGACGGGGCCTATATTGGCGGTATTATTGCGCCGGGGGTTAACCTAAGTCTTGAAGCATTGCACCTTGGCACGGCCGCTTTGCCCCATGTTGATATTACCCAGCCGGAAAAAGTGATAGGCACCAATACCATCGCCTGTATCCAATCGGGTGTTTTCTGGGGGTATACCGGCCTGATCCAAGGGCTGGTTGATCGCATAAGAGATGAATATGGAAAACCACTGGCGGTGATCGGCACGGGTGGGTTGGCGCCGCTTTTTGCTCAGGTCAGCGGCCTTTTTGATTTTATCGAGGATGATCTGACCAGCTTTGGGCTGACTGTAATCCACAAATATAACAAAGGATAGAAATACATATGAGCAGTGATCGTTTGATCTATCTGCCGCTTGGCGGAGCTGGTGAAATTGGCATGAATGCCTATGTTTACGGATATGGACCCGTCGGGCAAGAGCGGTTGATTGTTGTCGACCTAGGCGTGACATTTCCAGATATGGATGGCACCCCGGGTGTTGATTTGATTTTGCCCGATATTGCGTGGTTGAAAGAACGTCGCAACCAGATCGAAGCGATTTTTATCACTCACGCACATGAAGATCATGTTGGAGCGCTCGGCCACCTATGGAACGATCTGGGTGCACCGGTTTATGCCCGCGCGTTTACAGCAAACATTGCACGGCGAAAAATGGATGAGTTTGGACATTCTGAAAAAGCCATCACGACCGCATCGAAATGGCCCGATACCATTCAAGCGGGTCCCTTCGAAGTGGGTTTTCTGCCCATATCGCATTCTATCCCCGAAAGCAGTGCTTTGGTAATCGACACTCCCGAAGGCAGGTTGATCCACAGTGGGGACTTTAAACTTGATGAAACACCCGTGGTCGGCGAGCCGTTTGATGCAGAGCTGTGGGCCGAGGTTGCAAAGAGCGGTGTGAAAGCGCTTATTTGCGATAGTACAAATGTATTCTCAACCCATGAAGGCCGATCCGAGGCCAGTCTGGCCCAAGACATCGAAGAGCTGATCTCAAACGCGCCAAACATGGTGGTTGCGACAACCTTTGCCAGTAATGTCGCGCGGGTTAAAACCCTTGCTGACGCGGGCGTGCGCGCTGGCCGCTCGATCTGCCTGATGGGGCGGGCCATGCGCCGCATGATTGAAGCCGCGCTTGAAACCGGGGTTCTTACTGATTTTCCAACGGTTGTCAGCAGTGAAGATGCACAGCAAATCCCCCGTCAGGACCTGATGCTTTTGGTCACCGGCAGCCAAGGCGAACGCCGTGCGGCCAGTGCCCAGCTTGCCAATGGAAAATTTCAGGGTATCAAGCTTAAAGAAGGGGATCTTTTCCTATTTTCGTCAAAAACAATTCCCGGCAATGAGCGCGGTGTAATCCGGATTATCAATCAGTTTTCTGAAATGGGCGTTGATGTGGTTGATGATGATTCCGGGCTCTATCATGTCTCGGGGCATGCCAACCGGCCGGATTTGCAAAAAATCCATTCTCTTGTGCAACCGCAGATGATTATTCCCATGCATGGTGAGCACCGCCATTTGCGCGAGCACAGTAAACTGGCGACGCAAAGCGGTATTAGTTCGGTTATCTGCGTCAATGGTATGATGCTTGATTTGTCAGGTAACGCCCCAAAGGTAGCTGAATATATTGAAACCGGGCGGCGCTATTTAGACGGCTCGGTTCAGGTAGGCGCGCTGGACGGCGTGGTGCGAAATCGCATCCGAATGGCATTAAACGGTCATGTTGTGGTTAATATCATTTTAGATGAAGACAATGAAATGCTCGGAGAGCCATGGGCAGAAATTAGCGGTCTGGCGGAAATTGGGGTGTCTTCCGCGCCTTTGGTTGATGCTTTGGAAGAAGACCTTAGTCAGTATATTGGCCGCGCTGGCAGAAAAACCAAAGCGGATGATGATGCGTTGGAAAAAGAAGTGAAGCGCATCGCGCGGCAAACATGTTTTTCGGAAATTGGTAAAAAACCCGAAGTGACCGTGATCGTCAGCCGGTTGATGTAACGCAGCTATCCGCGGTTTTTATTAGGCAAGATGACTGTACCGGCGGTGAAAAGATTAATTTGCCCGCCGGTCTTCAAAGCTCAATGCGATAAAGCTTGGCATGTGGTCCCCCATGCCTTTGACTGTATGCGACTGGTTCTTACGGCCACGATTGCGGTCTTTTGACTGAGGCGCAACTTTTTCGCTCGGCTCATTTTGCACGGCTTGTTTTTCAGAATTTCTTTTTGGCTTTTCAGCTTCAGAGGCTGCCTTGGATCCACGAGGCTTGGCATGCGTTTGTGGCTCATCCGTCTGTGCAATAGGGTTTTCTATCCGCGGTATTTCTTTTTGAATGAGCTTTTCGATTGCATCAAAGTTTTTCTCGTCGCGCTTTGCGCAGATCATCATGGCTTTTCCGTCGCGACCCGCCCGCCCAGTTCGTCCGATCCTATGTACATAGTCCTCGGCGTGGCTGGGCACATCAAAGTTAAACACATGGCTCACTGATGGCACATCAAGACCACGTGCCGCCACATCTGAGGCAACCAAAATCCGAATGTTGCCTTCACGAAAGCCGTCAAGTGTCCTGGTACGCTGGCTTTGATCAAGATCACCATGGATTGGCTCGGCGTCATAGCCGTATTTTTTCAATGACTTGGCGCAGATATCCACATCTGTTTTACGATTGCAAAATACAATCGCATTGGTACATCCATCACCTTCACCCTCAATCAGGGCACGTAAAACAGCCCTTTTTTCGCTGCCTTCACGTTCGCGGCGCGAAGCTTTAAACATCACCACCGCTTGTTCGATAGTTTCCGATGCAGTGGCTTGGCGAGCCACTTCAATCCGCGTTGGTGCAGACAGAAAGGTATTGGTGATACGCTCGATCTCAGGTGCCATTGTGGCGCTGAAGAAAAGCGTTTGACGGGTAAAAGGCGTCAGTCCGAAAATGCGCTCGATATCTGGAATAAAGCCCATATCAAGCATTCGGTCCGCTTCATCTACCACCATGACCTGCACGCCCGTCAGAAGCAGTTTACCACGTTCAAAGTGGTCCAGTAATCGCCCCGGTGTTGCAATCAGAACATCTACACCTTTGTCGATCAAAAGGTCTTGCTCTTTAAAGCTAACGCCGCCGATGAGCAAAGCCTTGGTCAGCTTTAGATGTTTGCTATAGGTGTCAAAGTTTTCGGCCACTTGTGCGGCAAGCTCGCGGGTGGGGCATAGAACCAAAGAACGCGGCATGCGCGCGCGCGCGCGTCCCCGGGCCAGAAGATGGATCATCGGCAGCGTAAAGCTTGCGGTTTTGCCGGTGCCCGTCTGTGCAATGCCCAGCACATCTTTGCCCTCTAATGCCGCCGGTATTGCGCCATCTTGGATCGGGGTCGGGGTTTCATATCCGGCCTCGTCAATTGCTTTTAGAATTTTTGCATTCAAGTTCAGGTCTGAAAATTTAGCCATCTGTATCCGTGTCTAACGGACGCATCAGGCCCGTTCCATCCTAGCTGCCTCAGGCCCGTATGGCCCCGCAATTGATTGCTGATAGAGGTAGCGCGCTCTTCCTACTCGAAAAGAGTGCTTTAGGTCAATGCCGGCGGTTAAACTGACGTCTTTTGGGCGCTAGGATAGCATCTGTTTGTATCGATTTGGTGATTTATGCAGTAAAAAACTAGCTTTGGTGCCGGCTTATCCGTTAAAACGTTGAAAAGCTGCGATCACTGGCGCCGAAAAAGGGTCTTTAAACCATCATTTCCTTGGTTGCCGACAACTCAATATCTGGAAAATCGCGCTCTACGCGGTCAATATCCCATTGCAAGCGCGTAAGATAAACCGGATCGCCATCATGATCTGTTGCCATATGTTGCTTATTGGCCGTGGAAAATTTATCAACAGCAAGTCTTTCACCCTTCACCCAGCGGGCAGAGGTGAACTGGCTGGTTTCAAAGCGCACTGGCAGACCATATTCCAACTCAATGCGGCTGGCCAAAACTTCGAATTGCAGGGCGCCAACAACCCCGACAATAAATCCGGACCCAAAGCTGGGCTTGAAAACTTTTGCAGCGCCTTCCTCGGCAAATTGCATCAAAGCTTTTTCAAGATGCTTTGCTTTCATCGGATCGCCTGCGCGGCAACTTTGAAGCAATTCGGGCGCAAAAGAAGGAATGCCTGAAACCCGCAGGGCTTCGCCTTCGGTCAGTGTATCGCCGATGCGCAATTGGCCGTGGTTGGGAATGCCGATGATATCGCCCGCCCAAGCCTCTTCTGCCAACTCTCGGTCCGAGGCAAGAAACAGCACCGGATTGGAAATGGCCATGGGTTTTTTAGTGCGCACATGGGTCAGCTTCATGCCGCGTTTAAAATGGCCCGATGCCATCCGGACAAAAGCCACCCGGTCGCGGTGTTTGGGGTCCATATTGGCTTGCACTTTAAAAACAAACCCGGACACTTTGGTTTCTTCCGGCAGAATTTCGCGTGGGCTGGCGGTTTGGACCTGGGGCTGCGGTCCAAAGCTCGCGATGCCTTCCATCAGTTCTTTGACGCCAAAAGAGTTGATCGCAGAGCCAAACCAGATCGGGGTCATTGTGCCCTCTAGAAGCGCTGAGGGATCAAGCTCGGGCAGCAGTGCGCGGGCCATTTCGACCTCTTCAATCAGTTTTTCCAAAAGATGGGCAGGAATATGTTCGGCAAGTTTAGGATCATCAAGCCCGTTAATTTCGATGCTGTCAGCAACCTTGTTCCGGTCAGCGCGGTCCATCAATTCAAGCCGGTCATTGAGCATGTCGTAACAGCCCATGAAATCGTGACCAACACCGATTGGCCAACTGGCCGGGGTGACATCAATGGCGAGGTTTTCTTGTATTTCATCAATGATTTCGAAAATTTCTCGGCTCTCGCGATCCATTTTGTTACAAAATGTAAGGATCGGCAGATCACGCAGACGGCAAACCTCAAAAAGTTTCTGGGTCTGGCTTTCCACGCCCTTGGCCCCATCTATTACCATCACGGCGGCATCTACCGCAGTCAGTGTTCGATAGGTGTCTTCGGAAAAATCACTATGGCCCGGGGTGTCCACCAAGTTGAAACGGAAGGCCTTGAAATCAAAAGACATGGCAGATGCGGAAACCGAAATGCCGCGGTCTTTTTCCATTTGCATAAAATCTGATCGCGTGCGCCGCGCTTCGCCCTTGGCGCGCACTTGGCCTGCCATCTGAATAGCGCCGCCAAACAATAGAAATTTTTCGGTCAAAGTCGTTTTGCCCGCATCTGGATGCGAGATGATAGCAAAGGTCCTGCGGCGGGCAATTTCAGGTGGCAATGCGGGGCGATTTGATGAATTATCTAACATGTTTGCTCGTATAGGGTGAGGGGTCAGGCTTGGCAAGACATCGCAAGTAGCATGCGGGTAACGCAAAATTCAAGATCAATTTTAGCGCGATATAAAATGATCTAGTTGCGGCGCAGAACTTTGTGTAATGAGCTTAGAATACTATCGCCATCTTGGTTGGTCTTTGAAATTTCCATATCGGCGCCATAGATTGTCTTGTGCAAGCTTAGCCCTTTTGCGACATCATCGCCCAGCGATGGCTGGGTGCGATGATCAAACAACAGGCTTTCGGCAGCGATGCCCTCGGCATAAATGATTTGGTGCTCATCAAACAAGAGCTGGTAGTAATCGATATACCCTATATCAAGCCAAACAACATTTTTCCCATCGACCAAATGCCGCGCGCGCACCAAGGTTTCTGCTCGCTCATGGCCCACGAGATGATCATGTTGGTAAATATAAAGCCTATGATCTGAGCTCAACACCAAATCATTGTCATTTTGCAAAACGCCGGCTTTGATCAAGATAGGAGCTTGCGCGCCCGTCGCGCGCACTGTGCTATGGCCAATCCACCGAATTTTTTGGATGCCTGCATCGCGGGTGAGCAGCTGATCACCTGTCTTTAGGTCTTCGATAGGTTTCATTTCACCCGTGGGTAAAGTAAGCTGGGTGCCTTTGGCAAAGGAGACATAGGCCAATTGGGATAATTTTATCTCGGCAGTTTCACGATCAATCTTAATAAGTGAATATTTGGTCTTGTGCTGTATGGAAGCAAGCGGCAGCAGATAAATCGAAACTGCCAAATTCTTGGAATTGACCTCAACCAGAACAATTGCTTCAACGGTTTGCCCCATGTGTGACATGAGCGTTAAAGAGCAATCTACAAATAGCTGGTTGGAGGCATCCCCTGTTTCACCGTGCTCGTTGATGCGTAGTCCAGCGTCAGTCAATGTTATGGAAAGCTGATGCAGAGCGGCATCTGGAGCCAACATATAGGCATCATCTAGAATTAGATCATCCGCGAATGACAATGTATCCCCAAAATTGGCGCCATCGACGATATGAATATCAGCTGCGTTATAGACCGAAAAGGCTTGCATTTTTGAGGTTTGCTTTGGTTGAGGAATTGCTGTTAGGGACAAATCATGGCCTTAAGTCAGTTTCTGTATAGCATAGATCGGTTTATATGATGAACCCTTTTACTTGAGCTGCGATATAACTCCCATCGATCTGTGGCAAAATCATAGCAAAGGATAGGCGTTTTTCGGGCTGAGTTAAGATGGTTTATTTGTGGTTGAATTTTGCGCTTCATTCGCCATAGTCAGCCTAAACATAATAGGAGATAGAAATGGATCTGGGTATTTCTGGTAAAAAAGCAGTGGTCTGCGCGTCCAGCAAAGGCTTGGGCCGCGGTTGCGCCATCGCCTTGGCCGAGGCTGGGGTTGATTTGGTGCTCAATGCGCGCGGGGCAGAGGTTTTGGAAAAAACAGCAGAAGATATTCGCAGCAGGTATAATGTGCATGTTGAAACAGTTGCATGTGACATCACCACAGAAGAGGGCCGCGAAAAAGTTTTGGCTATGGCTGGAACGCCGGATATCTTGGTAAACAATGCAGGCGGGCCACCCCCGGGCATATGGTCTGATTGGGATCGCGATGATTTTATTGCAGCGATTGATGCCAATATGTTGACCCCGATTGCCCTGATGAAAACGCTTTTGCCTGCTATGATAGACCGCGGTTGGGGCCGCGTGGTAAACATCACGTCCCAGTCGGTAAAATCGCCAATAGCGGTTTTAGGTCTTTCGAATTCCGCAAGGGCCGGCTTGACCGGATATGTGGCCGGAACAGCGCGTCAGGTCGCCGAACATGGCGTTACAATCAATAATCTTTTGCCGGGTATACATGCTACTGACCGGATTTTTGCATTGAATACAGCCCTTGCAAAGTCAAAAAACATCACCATTGAAGAGGCCGCAGCCGAGCGCGCCGCCTCTATTCCTGTCGGAAAATATGGAGAGGCGAGTGATTTCGGGGCTGCCTGCGCTTTTTTATGTTCACAGCAAGCCTGCTTTATTATCGGGCAGAATATATCCCTTGATGGCGGTGCATTTAACTCAACCATATAGCCAGGTTTCGGCGTTATTGGGCATCTGCACATGGTAAATTTGGCACTGGGGATAGAAGAGGCTATCCCAATCTGTGGGCTGGTTTTCGGTGGGTTGCGCCTTTGACAGTGTGCTGATACCTGACTGGTATTGTCGATTTTAGCGATATGCTAGCATGACAAAGGAGTTGCAACTGTTGGATTCTGATCCTGTCGCACGGCTTGAGATTAAAAACCTCTGTCGCCATTTCGGGCCGCAGACAGTTGTTGATCATGTCTCGTTGCGGATTGTCCCTGGGCAGGTAACCTGTTTGCTTGGGCCCTCTGGTTGCGGAAAATCAACCACGCTTAGGATGATCGCAGGCGTTGACCAGCAGAATAGCGGCGAAATTTATATTGATGGCAAATTGATCAGCGGGGGGAATATTGATCTGCCCCCCGAGCAGCGCTCTGTTGGGCTGATGTTCCAAGATTTTGCCCTGTTCCCGCATCTAAGCGTGGCGGATAACGTGGGTTTTGCGCTCACGGGTTCACGGCCTGAAAAGCGTGCAGCGGTGGAAGAATTGCTCGCGCGGGTTGGCTTGAGCCGCTTTATAGACCAATATCCTCATGCGCTTTCGGGCGGTGAACAACAGCGGGTTGCATTGGCGCGCGCTATGGCACCCAAGCCAAGAATAATGTTGATGGATGAACCATTTTCAGGGCTCGACAACCGGTTGCGTGACGGTATTCGGGACGAAACTTTAGCCATCTTGAAAGCCGAGCAAACAGCGGTTCTTCTGGTGACGCATGAACCCGAAGAAGCCATGCGGATGGCTGACGAAATCGCATTAATGCGCGAGGGACGTATTGTTCAAAGTGGCGCTCCTTACAACATCTATAACGCGCCATCTGACCAAGCTGCCGTCGCCTTTTTTTCGGATGCCAACATTATCAAAAGCCAGGTCAGCGGCGCTTTGGCCAATACCCCTTTTGGACAGTTTTTAGCCCCCGGGCTGGCGGATGGAACATGGGTAGATATTGTCTTTCGTCCGCAGCATGTGCGCATTGATTTTGACCGCAAGGGCAAAGGTCCAAACCCAACCGCCTCTCAAGGGGTGGCCGCGCTCGGAGTAGTTGAAAGAGCCAGGTTTTTGGGCAACGAAAGCTTGGTAGAGTTTCGTATGAAATTCGACGGTTCGGTTATAAAGGTAACCGTTCCCAATGTGTTTTTGCCCAAACCAGGGCAACCGCTCTGGCTAACAATTCCGCGCGACAGATGTTTCGTTTTTCCGTCCTAAGAGAAATTTATCGGCTTTGGCAACAGAGGATGCTCATGCTGTCAAAAATGGCCTGAAAATCAGGAAGCCTAGCCAAAACTACTCCTTCTAAATAGAGCAAAGACCGCAGCCCTGCAAAAGATTCCATTCAAAAATCCAGTAAAATTTCATGCTTAAATAAATTTGACGCTTTAATCATGGGTCTGAAAGCAATACATAGACATTGTAAACACGTAAATTGAGCAAAAGCTCTTAGTGTCAGGAGAAGAGAATGCTAAATAACATAGGCCTTCCAGGTCTTTTATTGATTGCTGTTGTGGTATTGGTTTTGTTCGGTCGCGGCAAAATCAGTTCTTTGATGGGCGAAGTTGGTAAGGGTATCACAGCGTTTAAGAAAGGCGTTGATGACGGCTCAAAAGAACTTGAAAATGAAATGGCGGAAGAGCCAAAGGACGTCACTCCGGAAGCTGAAAAAGACAAGGTCTGATAGATGTTTGACCTTGGCTTGACCGAGCTACTTCTGATCGGGATAGTGGCCCTTATTGTGGTTGGTCCGAAAGATTTACCGATGATGTTTCGACAAGTTGGTAAATTTGTCGGAAAGGCGCGTGGCATGGCTCGAGAGTTCTCGCGTGCTATGGATGATGCTGCTGATGGCACAGGTATAAAAGATATAAGTAAGACACTGAAAGCGGCCAGCCACCCGGTTCAAACCGGCATGGATAGCGTGCGCAAAGCCGCCAGTGATTTGACAAAATATGATCCGGAAAGTGAAACCGGAAAACTGGCTGCTAAGCGTAAAAAAACGGTAGAAAAAGCCAAAGATACGGCCGTTAAAAAAGCGCAAGAACGCCAAGAAGCAGCCCAGGCCGAACAACAAAAAACCGCACAGAAAAAGCCAAAAGCAACTGCAAAGAAAACAGCGGCCAAAAAACCTTCTGCCAAGAAATCTGCAGCTAAACCAACAGTTGGTAAAGCGGCTGCTCAAAAATCTGTCACAAAATCTGCCAGTAAGAAATCGGCCTCAAAAACCACGTCCAAGGATAAGGCATGAGTGAAGACAATGATATCGAAGACAGCTCGGCCCCTTTGATCGAGCATCTGGCTGAGTTGCGGCAGCGGCTAATCAACTCTGTGATGGCCTTTATTGTCGGCATGATCATCTGTTTCACGATATGGAATCCGATCTTTGATTTTTTGACCCAACCGCTGTGCTCTGCGATGGCATTCCGTGGACATGAAGATTGCGGTTTAATTCTGATCAAGCTGCAAGAAGGTTTCTTTGTCGCCATTTCCATTTCGCTTATGGGAGGGTTGATGTTGTCCTTTCCCCTAATCAGCTACCAGATGTGGCGTTTTGTTGCTCCCGGGCTTTATCGTTCTGAAAAAGGGGCGTTTTTGCCATTTTTGCTTGCCTCGCCGTTTATGTTTTTCCTTGGGGCTACCTTTGCTTTTTATGTGGTCACCCCATTGGCATTTGATTTTTTCCTTGGATTTCAACAGTCTGGAAGCGTTCTGAGTGAAGAGATGTCCGAAAACGCGACCGCTGGCATTGCCTTTCAAGGCTCGGCACAAGAATATCTAAGCCTCACAATTAAGTTCATTGTGGCCTTTGGTATGTGTTTTCAATTGCCAGTTCTGCTGACCCTTATGGGCAAGGCCGGCTTGGTCAGCGCCGAAGGTCTGGGCAATGTGCGTAAATATGCCGTTGTGGCCATATTGGTGCTTGCTGCTTTGGTGACGCCTCCGGATGTTATCACGCAGGTCATCCTTTTTGTGGTGGTTTACGGCCTTTATGAAGTGTCCATCTTTCTGGTCGCCCGGGTAGAGAAAAAACGCGAAGCAAAACTGCGCGCCGAAGGGTATTATGACGATGACGAGGTTGAGGAAGATGAGGCCAATTTAGATAGCCAAATTGAGGAAAAAAATGGCTGATCCGATGGAGCGGGTCGCAGAGGCGCTGGAGCGTATCGCCCCCGCGCCGTTGCAGGCCCCTAATTTTGAAGCCTCTACAGCCTATGTATGGCATGTTGCGCCCGACGCGTTGCATCCGGTTTCTGAGGTCTCTCGTGTGGATTTATCGCTTTTGGTGGGCATTGAGCGCGCGCGCGATACGCTGTTGCAAAACACACTGCAATTTGCCCGTGGATTTGCGGCCAATAATGCACTTTTGTGGGGCGCACGGGGCATGGGCAAATCGTCTTTGGTCAAAGCGGTTCATGCGGCTGTCCTAAGCGAGGGGCTGACGCTGAAAATTGTCGAATTGCAGCGCGAAGACCTCCCCAGTGTTGGGCGGTTGCTCAATATCCTGCGGCCGTCACCGCACCGGTTTTTGTTGTTTTGCGATGATCTTAGCTTTAGCCACGATGATCAGCATTATAAATCTTTAAAGGCTGTTCTTGACGGCGGTATCGAAGGACGGCCAGAAAATGTTCTGTTTTATGCCACGTCAAACCGCCGGCACCTGATGCCCCGCGATATGATTGAAAATGAACGCTCTAGCGCCATCAATCCCTCTGAAGCGGTTGAGGAAAAGGTCTCTCTGTCGGATCGGTTTGGATTGTGGCTTGGGTTTCACCCCTGTTCCCAAGATCAATACCTTGCGATGATCAATGGCTATTGCGCGGCTTACGGTCTAACCCCTGAGCCCGAACAGATGCGGGCTGAAGCCATTGAATGGCAGGCAACCCGCGGCGCGCGCTCGGGTCGGGTGGCGTGGCAGTTTTTCATTGATCTTGCCGGCCGCTCGGGTGTGCAGATACAATAGACCTGTTGCGACAGAAAACGGACTTCGGTATTGCGGGGGT